>VOFC01003638.1_pt1 | contig 23940 bp, 44 predicted proteins | sample 5384161 | NCBI WGS metagenome assembly VOFC01 (sample SAMN12384722, study PRJNA508395) | human gut metagenome | isolation source: healthy gut B | host: Homo sapiens | reverse complement strand
TTAACAGAATCGTAAACCATCTCAAATGTTACATCCTGCTTGCCGAATTCAAGTGTCATGTCAGTTGTAAGTGTTCCACCTGACTTTTGTTACTGTAAAATCCTTGCCTTCTGTAGTGTCTGCCACGTCGCCGTACTCATCAACAAGGTCGAGCCATGTAGGTATGGCAGCGAGTTCTGCATCAATATTTTTCATTGAAGCAGTCTGTCCATTCTGTGCCAGTACGCTGTATACAAGTTCGCCCTCTGTTCTTCCGGACTTTTCCTCAGCATTTTCTACGTCTTCTTTTTGTAAGCATCATAATCGTCATAGCTATTCACAATCTGAAGATAATTCTGAATATTTGTAAGACTTGTCTGCGCTTCTTCTTTGAGCTCGTCCTCTGTATATCCGCCATATGTAGTTTTCGAATTATCAGATCGCAGGCTCAAGCATACATACTATCATTAAAAGGCTAAGGATATATGTTATTTTTCTTTTCATAACAAATGCGCCTTTCTATTATTTAGTTCCATGTTTCTTGTCTGGTGTATATACATATTTTGTATAAAGCATCTCAAATGCTCCAACAAGATATTTTCTAGTATCGGCAGGTTCGATTATAAGATCTACATAACCTCTTGCAGCTGCTGAATTAACAGATGACTGAAGTTTCTCATAATCAGATGCTTTTTCTGTAAGTTCTGCTGCATCTGCGTCAGGATACATAATCTCCGCTGCAATCTTTGAATCCATCATTCCGATCTTTGCGTCAGGATATGCATATACCATATCAGCTCCGATTGATTTAGAGTTCATGGCTACATATGCGCTTCCGTAAGCTTCACCTGTAATAAGGTTGACCTTTGGACATGTTGCATTTGAGAATGCATATGTCATCTTTACTGAGTGCTTTTGCAAGTTTCTTTTCTGAGCACATACAGTTTTTGAATCCATTTACATTTGTAAGTGTAAGTACAGGGATTGAGAATGCATCACAGAATGATACGAACTCTGCAGCCTTGTTACATCCTCTTGCTGTAAGAGAAAGAGGGAACTCCTCTGCTTTATTTCCATCTGCATCATATACAGTGCTGCAGTTTGCAACTGCACCGACAGTCATTCCGTTTAATTTAACGAAACCTGTCACCATATTTTTTGCATAGTCTTTCTTTGTCTCAAAGAATACATGATCATCTGAAAGTTCTGATAATAAATATCTAGGGATCAGCTTTCATATCTGCCATGCTGTTGCGTGCGCGGTTTAAGTCATCCTCGCATACATCTGTATATACATCACTTTCGTTGTTGAGTGGGAGCATGCTTACAAGTGCTCTGATATCAGCGATAATATCATCCTCTGTTCCAACTCCGTCAATGCATCCGTTATTTTCACTCTGGAATGAAGCATTTGCTGTGTCACATTTTTCTACACGGTTTCCTTCGATCGCATCAGGTGAATTTACAAACATTCTTCCTTTTGACTCTTCAATAAAAAGCGAAATCACAAAGAGCCGGAACAACTGAAAGTCCACCACCACAATTTCCCGAATACACCACAGATCTGTGGGATCACTCCACTTGCAGCTGCTTCTTTGGCATATATAAGACCAAATCCATCAAGAGCATCTACTGACTCCTGAAGTCTGATACCGCCACAATCGATCATGCCGATCACCGGTGCACCCATTTTTCATAGCCATGTCATAAACAGAAGCTATTTTCTTTGCATGCATCTCGCCGATTGTTCCGTTTAAAACAGAAGCGTCCTGGCTGTAAATAAATACAAGATTTCCATCGATCAGACCGTGTCCGATTACAACACCATCTGAAGGAGTTTTTGCTGCAGTAAGATTAAAATCTGTGCTGCGAGCTGTCACACGAGCCAATTTCCATAAAACTGTTCTCGTCGACTAACTTAGCAATACGCTGCATTGCCAAGTTTTCATTGTTACTACTCATTTTATGTCCTCCATCTATAAAAAATAAAATTTTTCGCTAGTATGATAATAGCCTATTTTTACTAGTTTTTCAACTCATTTGTTAAAATTTTCACTATTTTATTTTTTCAGTAAAATTTATTAATATTTAATGTAAAAGTTTCACAAAATTTCTGACTTATTTTTTATCAGGTTCATACGTTGTCACTTCCTCTGTATCTGCATCTGCATTCTCTTTAGAATTTCCTGTTTCTATAAATGAAAAGCTTTCTTTTGTGCTTGTTCCATACTTTATCAGCTTTTTCGCATCTTCCCATTTGTAATTTTTATTATCAGGCCATCCGCATCCCAAAAGGGCCATACACATCCTTTTGCCGTCTTTTTCTATTGCTGCCACATAACAATATCCTGCTTTCGATGTATACCCTGTTTTTCCAGATACGCAACAGTCTGTCTGGGTTAAAAAAGCTTGTTATGGTTTGTAAACGTCATATTGTTTCCGTTTTTATCGGTAAATCCATATTCCATTGTCTGGGTTATTTTCTGAAATTCTGCGGATTTTGTGAATCCCATGCACAATATTTCATTATATTGCAAAGATCATTCGCTGTTGTATGGTGAAAGCTTATCTCATCCTCATCATCGAGTCCGTTAGGTGTGAGAAAATATGTATTATAACATCCCAGCTCATTCGCCTTTAAGTTCAGCATATCTGAAAAGCCTTCCACAGAGCCGCCTATGTGCTCTGCTATGGCATATGCGCAGTCGTTATACGATTCAAGCATCATTCCATATAAAAGATCCTGCATTTTATAGCTTTCTCCCTCAACAAGTCCAAGCTTTACCTGTGGCTGCCCGGCAGATTTTCCGACACCCGCACCATATCATCCAGACTGCTGTTTTCAAGTGCAACTATGCATGTGAGTATCTTTGTTGTACTTGCATTTGCCATACTGTCGTTTGCAGATTTTGAGTACATTATCACATCATTATCTGCATCCAGAAGTGCAGCTGACTTTGCATGTAACCCAGGTTCTGCTGTTGCGGCTGCCATCGAAATAGCAATGGTCATAAAAAGAAACCAATATCCGTTTACCCAAAAAATAATCATATAATCACCCCCATCGGTAAAATATATGATTATTTGTCATGTCCGTATTATAAAATTTTTATACCAATATCACAAACTCATTATATATTAAGTTTTACATTCATTTCTTCTTCTGCTTCCTGCTTGAATTCTTCAACCTGCACCGGACTTAAAACCGGCAGTTCATCAACAGATTGAACTCCAAAGCTCCGCAAAAATTCTTCTGTCGTCCCAAAAAGAAGCGGTCTTCCCGGTGCATCAAGCCTTCCAAGTTCTTTTACCAGATTATATTCAACCAGTTTATTAACCGCATGGTCGCTTGAAACCCCCGGATCTTTTCTATTTCAGCTTTTGTAACAGGCTGTTTATAAGCGATTATAGACAATGTTTCAAGCAATACATCTGACAGTACTCTCTTTTTGGGCTGCTTTGCTATCTTTATCAGATACTCATACATCCCGGGTTTTGTGCACATCTGATACGAACCATCCAGCTCTATTATCGACATTCCTATATCATCAGAATCCTCATATTCTTTTTGAAGCTCTTCTATTATTTTTTTTGTCTGTTTTTGGTCCAGATCAATCGCAGAAGATATTTTTTCAAGTTCCACGGATTCACCCATTGTAAATAATATCGCTTCTATTATTGCTTTATAATTCATATAAGTATTACCTCTTTTTTATGCAGCAATTTCTTGATTCTATAAGTATGTCATCAAAAATATGTTCCTGCGATATGTTTATCCTTCCCATCTTCATAAGCTCAAGAATCGCAAGAAATGTAACTATCACTTCTATTTTTCCACTTGAGGACTCCAAAAGATTCCTGAAACTGAAATTTTTATGGGTAGTGGCATAATTTGTCAGATAATCCATTTTATCCTCCAAAGATACCTCTTCCTTTTCAATCTTTCCGAATTTTGATCTCACCTTGTCTATCTTATCAGCCTGTTTTTTCATTATATTCTGGAAAATATCATTAAGTTTCTAAGCGTGACATCCGACACCAGTTCATCCAGATCAAGTGGTTCCTCATAGGCAAGCACTTCTTTGGGAATCGTAGGCTGTTTAAACATGATCCTTTCTGCGTCCATCTGACGATCTTTAAGTTCATATGCCATACACTTATACATTTTGTATTCAAGAAGCTGCTGTACAAGTTCTGCCCTTGGATCTTCTTCTTCCTCTTCTTCTTTTTTTTTCGGTCCTCGGAAGAAGCATTTTTGGATTTTATGTCAATAAGTGTAGCTGCCATCACTAAAAACTCACTAAGGACATCAAGATCCCTGCGTTTCATCTCTGCTACATATTCCATATACTGGCTGGTTATTTCCACTATTGGAATATCATATATATTAACTTTATTCTTTTCGATTAAATATAACAGCAGATCCAAAGGACCTTCAAAGACCTGCAGTTTAATCGTCATATCCATATATGAAAGCCTCACTTTTGACTGATTTTTGCACCAGCATATTGTAACAATATATTGGTATTTTTCAAGAGCAAATTACAATATATGGTATATCCATATTACAACATATGATTTTGTCAAAAACTATAATAATGGTGCAAAAAGCTGAAGTACGCTTTGCATAAACCTGACTACAAAATGCCTGTTGATGCACTCTGCATCTGTAACCTCTTTTGATACTTCAAATGTTTTCAGGGCATCATTTTTTACATCAAGCACCGTTTTGCTATTATATAAATAGACAAAATCTTCAAAATTCCAGTAAATGCTCCGAAAATCAAGATTGCGTAATGTACCAACTATTGCTGTGGTATCATCCGATACAAAACATTTTGAATGGATAAATCCCGGTGTATATCTGTAAATACGCACTCCTGCCTCCTTAAGCTGCCTGAAATTTGCCTCTGTCTGAAGATATATCAGTTTTTGTCCGGTATAGCCGGAACAACGATTCTTACATCCACACCTGAAAGTGCTGCTGTTATCATCGCATGGCTTAATTCTGTACTTAGTATAAGGTATGGCGTAAACATATAAATATATCTTTTTGCTCGTGATATCATGCTTACATATATATTTTCTCCAACATTGTCATGGTCAAGCGGCGAATCGCAGAACGGCATAACAAATCCCTTTGCATCCGTATTTGTGTTTTTTTCTTAACAAGGTATTTATTTTCAACTTCTCCTGTCCTGTTTATATAATTCCACATTTCAAGAAACATAGTGGTAAAGCTGTTGACACATTCACCTGTAACTCTGATACCGGCATCTTTCCAATATCCGAAACGTTCCACTTCATTTATATACTCATCAGCAATATTATATCCTCCGGTATGTGCTATTTTTCCGTCGACCACAAGTATTTTTCTGTGATCCCTGTCATTCATTATCACAGAAAGCACCGGTTTATATGGATTAAATCTGTACGCCTGATTCCATCTTTCTGCAATTGTTTTATAAAACCTGCCGGTGTAACATTTATACTTCCGAAATCATCATATATTATGCGTACCTCTACACCTTCTTTGACCTTTCGTTTTAAGATATCTAACATACTTCCAAACATTTTTCCAGGTCCTATGATAAAGTACTCCATAAATATGAATTTTTCTGCCCGCTCAAGATCTTTAAGTATATCTTTGTATGCCGTTTCTCCATTACAATAATATGTTGTCTCGTCCTCTTTATATATAGGATAGTTCTGGTTCTGCTGTATAAGTTTAGCCTGGCGGTACGCTTCAATGTTACTCTCTCGAAGTTCTTTTTTCAATATTTTCATTCGCCGGTCTGTATGTGGCATGAGCATCGACTATTTTTTTTCATTCTTCGCTGTGTGCGTTCAGTAAGCTCAGGACGTCCAAAAAAGAAATAACATGGTATACCTACTATAGGGAGGCTTAATATCAGAAATATCCATGACAATTTTATATAGGTTTTCATCTGCCTGTTCGCTATATACATAGCAAGGAAAAAATGCCGCAATCTTTAATATCATATCAAAAATACGGCTTCCTGCTGACGCAGTATAAAATAATAAGAAACACCATACCATCTGCAATATGATTATCGTTGAGACAATAAATAATTTGCTTAGCAATCTTTTAAGTACTTTTCTCATATAGCACCCCTTTCGTAATAAGTATTTTATATTATTCCGAGTAATTTATCAACATCCACGATCCCCCAGTTTCTGTCCTTCTGTGATGGAATCCTTTTACATGTATTATATAACCGGAGTTTTACTTCCTCCGGTTTCATTTTCGGATATCGCTCCAGTAAAAGCGCAATCGCTCCTGCCACTATAGGTGTTGCCATTGAGGTTCCGCTTTTTCTTACAAATCCGTTATTTCTATTAGAAAGACTTAAGATCTCACTTCCCGGCGCAAGAACTTCAGGCTTTACAATACAGCAGCCTGTCGGTCCTCTTCCACTCCTGAAATCATCATAGCTTCCAACTGTGATTATTTTTCTTGATATTCGGGCACAGTGACCGAAAATGGTCCTGGTCCATAATTTCCAGCCGCCGCAACTACAACTATCCCAAGATCCCACAATTCATCTATGACATCAAGTATTTTTGTTTTTCTGTCAATTTAGAATCAGGCAGGTACCCTACGGAAAAATTAAAGTATTTTTATGTCATATTTTTATGATTTCTTTTTATCCATTCAAGTGCCCTAAGAGAATCGCCCGTTTTCCCCATTCCAAACTGATCCAACACTTTAAATACTGCTACTCTTGCATTTTCTGCCATTCCTATCCTGTCAGCACATATTATCCCAGCCACATGTGTTCCATGCCCGTTGTCATCATATATTTTGTTTTTCCCCCAACATAATCATTAAAACAGACTATTTTATCATTTAATAGTTCATGTCCGTACACACCGTGTCTAATATTGCAATATTTACATTTTTGCCACTAAGTCCGTTTTATATACTTTTACTGCATTTATTGCCTGTTTTGCCTGATCCATATATTACTTTCCAGTTTAGATATTAATATATGATATGAAAAAAAAGGCCGCACAAAGTGCGGTCTTCTTTCGCAATTTATTATATTAAGCCTCTTCTTTTACATCTTTCATTGAGAAACTTATCCTTCCCATCTTGTCCTTTCCAAGACATACAACCTTTACCTTGTCGCCAAGTGTGAGAACATCTTCTACACGATTGATTCTCTCTTTGCAAATCTTGGAAATGTGAACCATTCCTTCTTTGCCAGGTGCGAACTCAACAAATGCACCAAACTCTTTGTTATGCTTACAACTGTTCCTTCAAAGATCTGTCCCTGTTCGAAATCAGTTGTGATTATCTTTATCATATCGATAGCTTTGGCTATCATCTCTTTGTCTGTACCACATACAGAAACAGCTCCGTCATCTGTGATGTCGATCTTTACGCCTGTTCTGTCAATGATCTCGTTGATCGTCTTACCTCTCTGGCCTACAACATCACCAATTTTTGAAGGATCGATAGTGATCTGTTCAATCTTCGGAGCCCATCCATTAACTTCTTTTTCTAGGCTCTGCAATAGCTTTGCTCATAACCTCATCCATAATGTATAAACGAGCCTCACGAGTTCTTGCGATTGCTTCCTCTACGATAGGTCTTGTAAGACCATGTATTTTGATATCCATCTGGATAGCAGTAATTCCCTCATGTGTACCTGTTACCTTAAAAATCCATATCTCCAAAGAAATCCTCAAGACCCTGGATATCCGTAAGTACTACAGAAATCATCATCTGTATCACCTGTCACAAGTCCACATGAAATTCCTGCAACCATAGACTTGATAGGTACACCAGCTGCCATAAGTGACATACATGATGCACGTGTGAAGCCATAGATGTGGAACCATTTGACTCAAAAGTTTCTGATACTGCACGGATCGTGTATGGGAACTCCTCCACACTTGGAAGAACAGGAACAAGCGCCTTCTCAGCCAATGCTCCATGTCCGATCTCACGACGTCCCGTCCACGTGATACTTTTGTCTCTCCTACAGAGTATGCCGAGGGAAATTATACTGATGAATATATCTCTTTGTTGTAATATTCTTGCATCAAGTCCATCAATCTTCTGTACTTCAGATAATGGAGCCAATGTAACAACATCACAGATCTGTGTCTGTCCACGGGTAAACATTGCAGAACCATGTACTCTAGGAATGATATCAACTTCTGCGCCAATGGACGTATCTGGTTAATTGCACGTCCATCTGGTCGCTTATGATCTTTTAAGATCATCTTACGTACAGTCTTTTCTGATACTGATAAACAGCCTCTCCAAGAACAGCAAGATATTCTTCATTATCAGCAAATGCTTCCTTCATTTTTCTGTAATAGCTTCATATTAGCCTTTTCTCTTGTCTGCTTATCATCTGTAAATACGGCTTCTTCCATCTCCTCTGGTGTTACGATTTTTTCATCCTCAAACATCTGCTCAGGAATTGCACAGCTTTCATACTCATGCTTTTGGTTTACCGATCTCTGAACGTATTTTGTCCATAAATGCTATGAGAGTCTGGTTGATATCGTGAGCCTTTATATATAGCCTCTATCATCTTTGTCCTCTGGGATAATATTGGCACCTGCTTCAATCATAATAACTTTTTCTTTTAGTAGATGCAACTGTAAGCTGAAGATCACCCTCATCCCATTGCTTCTGTGATGGGTTTACAATAAACTCACCATCAACGAGTCCCATCTGTGTCATAGCACATGGACCGTCAAATGGAATATCAGAAATGTGGACAGCAAGTGTTGTACCTATCATTGCAACGATTTCAGGACGGCACCAGGATCAACTGACATAACAAGGTTGTTAAGGTAACATCATTTCTGTAATCTTTAGGGAAAAAGCGGTCTCATAGGACGATATAACACGATCTGTAAGGATGCATTCTCAGATGCCTTTCCTTCTCTTATTGAACCCTCCCGGATTTTGCCTACAGAATACATCTTTTCTTCATATTCCACACTAAGTGGGAAGAAATCTATTCCATCTCTTGGTTTCTCTGATGCTGTTGCTGTTGATAATACTGTTGTATCACCATATTTGATAAAAACTGCTCCATTTGCCTGTGCTGCAACTCTTCCGATATCTACAGTAAGAGTTCTTCCGGCAAGTTCCATTGAATAACTTTTGTACATATTAATCTCCTTTAACTTTTTTTTACAGAAGGCCGAAACTACTGAACAATCCATGCTTCATCTAAGCATAGTCTCTTCAGTGGTCTCGGTTGAACTTCTGATTTTACTTTTAGGAACCCTTTTGACTATTTCCTATAAATCAAAAGAATAGAGCGGAATATAAAAATACTCCGCTCCAAATAACAATTATTTTCTGAGTCCTAAGAATAAGTGAACGATATCTCTCAATATCAATTTCCTTAAGATATGCAAGTAATCCACGTCTCTGACCGATCATTTTCAGCATACCACGTCTTGAGTGGTGATCCTTTGGATTCTCTTTTAAATGCTCAGTAAGCTCTGCGATTCTTGCTGAAAGAATAGCAACCTGTACCTCTGGAGATCCAGTATCATTTGCTGTTCTACCGTATTTAGCGATAATTTCCTGTTTCTTTTCTTTTGCGATCATGTTATGATCCTCCTTCTTATTTTAATGCGCCCAAAATATAAATACATGATACTCAGCGAAAGGTCGGAGTGTCCATTCACCGAATATGGGCAAAACCATACTTTCAAAGTATAGCATAGTACGTATTCATTGTAAATATATTTTTAGAAATATCTAGCTACACAAATAGGCGTTCTATAATAAGCATTAGATACTTTTATTCCATCACGCGAATTGCTTGCATGGACGATCTGTCCGTCACCGATATATATGGCGACATGTGAGATACTGCTTCCACTTCCGTAAAGAATAAATCTCCCGGCTGTGCATCTGAAGAGTTTATTATTGTTCCACATCCCGGCTGTGCACTTGACGAATGAGGCAGTGATACTCCGTACTTTCCAAGTATCTGCATTGTAAATCCGGAACAGTCAACTCCGTTTGTAAGGCTTGTACCACCCCATACATATCTATTTCCTACAAATGAAAGAGCATATTGTACAAGGCCTACCCTGACATCAGATACGCCATCGCCGTATTTAACTTCTGTAATAGTTTTTGCTGTAGGAAGGCTCTTTGACAATTCCACAAAATCAGATGCTACATATCCGGTTTCATCATCAACGGTAACCTCTACCCACTGTCCATCAACACTGTTTACTGTAAGTTTTTTCAGAATCTCCTACAAGTGACACGATACTTGAATCGGTAGACTTATCTGATCTGACACGAAGTGTCTCTGTCTTAACTGTGGCAACTGTTGACATTTCTTCCTGTGCCATAGCCTCTGCCTCATCACCTGTTGCGATATATGATGCATTTACATATCCAGTAACTTTTCCGGATTTGATCTTGAGCCATTCACCATCATCCTCAAGTATTTCACACGCATTGTGCTTCGTCATGATTCCAACGACACTGCTGTCTGTTGTAGCCTCTTCCCTTATGTTTAAGTTTCCCTCACTTATATTTGACATTGCAAGATTTGTATATCCACACTGCTGGGCAGCGGTCTGTACAACTTCGCTCTGCTGTGTGTTTTCATCTGCCTGATCCTGTTGTGTCGTATCAGAAGATGCATCTGCCACTGCCCGGCTGCTCTCTGGTGCTGAAACAACATCTTTACTCTGTGTCATTATCGATACGTCATTATATGCATATGAAAGAGCAGATGTCACGCCTGCTGTGAGTTTAAAACTCTCACCCGAAACATTGCTCAGATCCTTTGACACACCTGCTGTAAGTGCGCAGTCTGATAAAATCTTTCCTTTTGAATTATCATCTGCCACACTGGCATTTACTGACATGGTTCCCATGGCAAGTGTAACTGCAGCAATAACCGATGCCTTTCTGATTTTTTTATTGTTTATACTCATAAAACCTCCAAGTTCATACATAACTATAAATTTTATAGTTACGAGTATATCACGAATTATTAAATTGTCAACATATTTATGTAACATTTCCGTAATATTTTATTACTTTTACTATGTCACCACTTATCTGTTCTTTCAACTCTTCTATTGAATCAAACTTCTTTTCCGGTCTTAAAAAGTCATACAGTTCAACCGTCACCACATGATCATACACATCCTGGCTGAAATCTATTATGTATGTTTCCACACCTACAGGATTTTCACCTTCTATAGTAGGTTTCCGCCCGATATTTGTAATCCCCAGATACCATTTGTCTGAAACATTTACCTTTGATGCATATACACCAAATGGCGGCAATATTTTTTCCGCTTCCGGAAGGATATTTATAGTCGGAATCCCAAGTGTCCGCCCAAGCTGTTTTCCATGCACGACTCTTCCCATTATAAAATAAGGATATCCCAGAAGCGAATTAGCTTTTTTTATTTTCCACGAGCTACTTCTTCTCTTATATATGTGCTGCTTATGTCGCGCCCATTATCTTTTAATTTATCAACCACGATCAGTTCATATCCATATTTCGGCGCAAGCTTTAAAAAGAAGCTCATGATCTCCTGCCCTGTTATGTCCAAACCTGAAGTCATCTCCTACTACTATGCATTTCACATTCAGTCTTGATACTATCATCGAAACAAACTCTTCCGGCTCCATGCACATAACTTCCTTAGTAAAAGGACATTCTATCAGATAATCTACCCCGTCTTTTTCGAATATGTACTGCTTTTTCATCGTTTGTCGTAATTACCTTTGATGCATCGCCAAGTACTTTTGTCTTAGGCGGAATATCAAAAGTAAATACTATACGTTTATATCCATTTATACTGCTTTGTTCTTTTTGTCTGTCCATTAAAAATTCATGTCCCCTGTGCAATCCGTCGAACTTTCCAAAAGTTATGACCGATGGCTGGTCAACATGAAAATCAAGTGTATTTTTATATATTCCATACTCTATTCCATAAAAATCTTTACCGGCTTAAAATCGTCTGTTTCCGCCTTATATGTATATATCCCGACAAAAGAATCCTCTGGATTATATATTCTGTATCTTCCTTCATCGTCATATTTTCTTTGTTTATTACCATCTGCATTTATCATTTCTGCCGGAATCCGGTTCCCGTTTTCGATAAGCTTCTGCGCCATTAAAACTGTATTAACCGCCGGAATATTTTCAAAAAAGCATATCAACCGGAAGGACAATGCTTTCTTTTAGCTTTTCTATTTCTGAAATTTTATAGGCATCCCTATATCAAAGCACGCAACCTTTGTTCTAAGCAGCTCCTTCATGCAGCCATAACAGCCTAGCTTTGTACCTATATCATCGCACAGGGATCTTATATATGTCCCTTTTGAGCAGGAAACTGTCATAACAACTTCCGGGAGACATATCTCATCTATGGTAATATCATAGATGCTGACTTTTCTGGCTTTTCTTTCAATGGTCTTTCCTTCTCTTGCAAGTTCATAAAGCTTCTTTTCCATTTACTTTCAGAGCCGAGTACATAGGCGGAACCTGCTCTATAGTTCCTACAAAGGTCGATATAACATCTCTCACCTGCTGTTCTGTTACATTTACCACGGCTTTATTGCATACTTTACCCGAAATATCAAGTGTATCAGTCTGGATACCCAGCAGCATTGTTGCTTTGTAAACCTTGTCCTTATCAGTTAAAAGATCACACACTTTTGTTGCTTTTTCCAAGGCACACCGGAAGAACCCCTGTGCATCAGGGTCTAATGTTCCGGTATGTCCGATTTTTTTCTGTCCGAATATTCCTCGCATTTTAGCAACGACATCAAAGCTTGTATAACCTTTCTCTTTGTATACATTAATTATTCCGTTTACCATTGCCTCTGATATTCTCCTTTATAGCGCCAATGATCCTGTCCCTTGCAATATCCACCGGGCCATCGATCGTAAATCCGGCAGCTTTTACGTGTCCCACCGCCACCGAATATGGAAGCAATAGCTGACACATCATAATCTCCGTTTACCCGAAGGCTTCCCTTATATGTTCCGTCTTCATTTTCATATAAAAAATACAGCTATTTTTATATCCTTTGTTATCCTAAGCTGATTCACGATCCCATCAAGATGTTTTGGAAGCACGTCATATTTTCTCATCTCATCCAAAGCTTATCCATGTGAATATAACATCTCCATCAAGATAAAGCTCACTTTTTATCAGAGCCTGTCCTAATATTTTATTCTGGCTGAAGGTTTTCGTATAGAACGTCTCATCAATGATCTTTGGATAATCAATTCCCATTTCCATGAGACTTCCGGCAATATCCATAGTCTTTTTTGACGTACATGAATATTGGAAAACTCCAGTATCATGAACCATTCCTGTATATATACATTCCGCTATATGCATAGTCAGACGTTCTTTTGGTAATAGTTCATATACAAGTTCACATGTGGAGCTTGCATCCGGAAAAATATAATTTTCGTCTGCAAACGCTCCATTTGTGACATGATGATCTATACATATTGTTCTTTTTGCCTCTTTAAAAAACTCCGCAGCAGATCCAAGCCTTCCCAGATCACTGCAGTCCAGTGCTATATAAAGATCAAATTGTCTGCCGTATGAGAATGTATTATCTATCTCATCTGACCTTTGCATAAATTTAAATATATTAGGACTTGGTTCCAAAAATAATTTAACTGTTTTATCAGGATAATAATCCTTTATATAATTATAAACAGCAAGTGTGGAGCCGACACAATCTCCATCAGGTCTTACATGTCCTGAAATTCCGATTGTATCTGCATCCTTTAAAAACGAATCGATTTCTGTCATCTTCTAATCCTCTTTAAGATTTTTTTTTGTAACCTCATCAATTTTCTTAGACATAAGAACACCATACTCTATAGACTGATCGATTATAAATGTTATCGCCGGAGTATTTCTAAGATTAACATTCTTTGCCAGTGTTCTTCTTATATATCCCTCTGCTGATCTAAGTCCTGCAAGTGTATCCTGCTGCGACTTTTCATCTCCCACTTATATATGCCTTTGCAGTTTTAAGGTCAGGTGCGACCTCAACTGCAACGACACTTGTCATCGGATTGATCCGCGGGTCTTTTTATCTCCCCGCGGATAATATTAGATAATTCACGCATAACCTCTTCGTTTATGCGTATATTTTTTAATACTGTTTTTTCTCATATTCTGCTCTTTCCTTTTAATTATCTAGGAACCTCAACCATCTTATAAGCTTCAACAACATCAAATTCAGCAATATCATTAAATCCGTCAAATACAAGACCACACTCATATCCTGTCTTAACTTCCTTTACATCATCCTTAAATCTCTTAAGTGACGCAAGATCTCCCTTCAAATATCTGTTTTCCTTCTCTCTTGTTATCCTGACACGGCATCCCTCTCTCCATAATATCCGTCAAGCACATATGAACCTGCAATGTTTCCAACGCCTGAAGCCTTGAAAATCTGTCTGATTTCTGCATGTCCGATAACCTTCTCCTCATATACAGGATCCAGCATACCCTTCATGGGATAGCATTGTAGATGACCTTGTAAAGTCTTACATCTACGCCCTCTCTGTCTGCTGTAGCCTTTGCAACCGGGTCAGGCCTTACATTAAATCCAATGATTATTGCGTTTGATGCTGATGCAAGGATCACATCCGATTCATTGATGGCACCAACGCCGCCATGGATGACCTTGACCACAACCTCCTCATTTGAAAGCTTGACAAGACTCTGCTTAACAGCTTCAACTGAACCCTGTACATCTGCCTTTACGATGATATCAAGTTCCTTCATATTGCCTGACTGAATCTGTGAGAACAGATCATCAAGTGACATCTTTGCTTTTGTATCCTCGATAAGCTTATTCTTCTCTTCTGAAATATATGTGTCAGAGAATGCCTTTGCCTCCTTCTCTGAATCACATGCAACAAATGTCTCACCTGCTGATGGCACACTGTTGAGTCCAAGTATCTCTACAGGTGTAGAAGGCTTAGCCTCCTTTACTCTGCGGCCCTTGTCATCAATCATGGCTCTTACCTTACCATAGCTGCTTCCGCATGCGATAGGATCTCCGACATGGAGTGTTCCTTTTTGTACAAGCACTGTGGCAACCGCACCACGGCCCTTGTCAAGCTGCGCCTCGATTACGAGACCTCTTGCATTTCTATCAGGATTAGCCTTGAGCTCAAGAACCTCTGCTGTGAGAAGAATCATCTCAAGGAGATTGTCGATACCCTCCTTAGTATGTGCAGATACAGGACAGAATATTGTGCTTCCACCCCAATCCTCCGGGATAAGCTCATACTCTGAGAGTTCCTGCTTAACCTTGTCGATATTGGCACTTGGCTTATCTATCTTGTTGACAGCAACGATAATCTCTACACCGGCTGCCTTTGCATGGTTTATTGCCTCAACAGTCTGTGGCATTACACCATCATCTGCAGCAACAACAAGGATTGCGACATCAGTAGAGTTTGCACCACGCATACGCATTGCTGTAAATGCCTCATGTCCCGGTGTATCAAGGAATGTGATGTTCTGGCCATTGATTGATACAACAGATGCACCGATGTGCTGTGTGATACCACCTGCCTCACGGTCTGTAACACGTGTCTGTCTGATTGCATCAAGAAGTGATGTCTTACCATGATCAACGTGTCCCATAACACAGACTACTGGTGGTCTAGGAACCATCTTGCTCTCATCCTCTTCATCCTCCTTGAGAAGCTCTGCAATCACATCGACTTTCTCCTCTTCCTCACATATGAAATTGAACTCTAACGCAATCTCCTCAGCAGCTGCAAAATCAACCTCAGAGTTAACTGTTACCATCTCGCCCTTCATGAAAAGCTTCTTTACGATGGCTGAAGGCTGAACCTTCATCTTATCAGCTAAATCCCTTATTGTAATCTTCTCCGGAAGAGAAATTGTCTTAATCTCGTTCTCATCCTCTTTTGGCTGTGCCTTCGGCTGCTGTGGCTTTTTCTTTCCGCCGTGCTTCTCGAGATTGATGTAATTCTCCTGCTTCTTTCCGAGCTTATCCTGCTTCTGGCTCTGATTGTGATTATGCTTATTCTTTCTGTCGTTGCCTCTGTCGCGGCTCTCCTTTCCTCTTACATCATCAGGAGCTGCAACTGCAACTGTTTCTTTTCTGAAACGATTTCTGTCATCACCTCTGCTGCCTGTTCTATCGTTATTTCTGTCATTGCTCCTGCTTCTGTCATTGCTTCTGCTTCTGTCATTATTTTTGTCAAAGCTTCTGCCACCCTCTGCAGGACGTCTGGAGTCATTTCTGAAACCTCTGTTATTGTCTCTGCTGTTATCGCGGTTATTGTCGCGATTGTTTGGTCTTCTATCGCTGTTTCTGTCCGTATTTCTGCTTCTGTCGGCATTTCTGTCGGTATTTCTGTCAGTGTTGTTGATTCTGTCACCATTATCCTGACGTCTGTCGCCTCTTCTGTCTGCGTCAGCCTGACGTGCCGGACGCGAATTGCTTACCTTCATATCTGCATACGGATCCGCTGTACGCTCACTTATAGGGCGCATAGCTCTCTCTCCGACAGGTCTTGGCTTAATAATGCTGTGCTGCTCAGGACGTGATGACTGATTATCGCGTCTTCCATTGCCATTCCTGCGCTGCGAACTGTTATTTCCATTATTTCCGCTGCCGTTTCCACCATTTGTTTTCCTACCCTGCTTACTGTACTGGGCATTGAAAACTGCTGTGATGCTTTGCCTTTTTCTTTGGTCTGTCGGCTGCCTTAGCCTCATCCTTTTTTTGGTTCTTCCTTTTTAGTTTCTTCCTTCTTAGGTGCATCTTTTTTTACTTCTGTTTTCGCGTACTTCTTTCGTACAATTTGCTGTGCCTCATCCTCAAGACCGCTCTGCACATTTTTGACAGCAAACTGTGTGCCGTTTAATGTGTCTATGACTTCCTGCGACTTTATATTTAATTCCTTTGCAAGTTCATGAACTCTCATATTTGCCATATATCTATTTTCCTCCATTATTCAGTTTTATTCGACTGCAGCTTTTTATCACTGCATTTGCAAGGTTTTCATCCGTTACTGCAAGGGAAGCGCGAAACTCTTTGCCTATTGCATTCCCTAACCCCACCTTGTCACTATAAAAATAAATCGGAACCTCATAGAAAGCAGTCATATCCGAAAAATGCTTCTTTGTATTGTCAGATGAATCATCTGCAACTATCACTAAAAATGCCTTTCCAGTCTTTACAGCTTTCTCTGGTAGAAAACTCTCCGCTAACCACATTGCCTGACTTTGCTGCTAATCCCAGCATAGAAAGTACTCTATCTGTCAATTTGGTTCATCTCCTTTTCAAGCTCCTCATATACCTGTTCTGATACACTAACACCAAGGGAACGCTCAAGTGCCTTTGTCTTTTTAGCCTTTTTAAAGCATTCAAGGCTCTTACATATATAAGCTCCCCTGCCGTTTTTCTTGCCGGTGTCATCGAGAATTATGTCGCCCTCCGCAGTCTTTACCACGCGAATAAGTGACTTCTTTTCCTTCATCTCCTGACAGCCTACGCATTTGCGCATTGGAATCTTTTTATTTGCCATTACTGCTCATCACCACTATCTGCCGCATCATCTCTCATCGATATCAGAAGCATCTGCTTCTAAAGCTTCATTTTCTGTTCTCTCGTCAGCCTCTGTATCTAAAAGCCTCTGTCTGTTGTTCTGTATCAGCTAATCTCTCGTTCTCAGCAAGCTCATCATCCGAATAATCATAATCGTCATCATAATCATCCTCTTCATAATCATTCTCATAATCCATGAAGTCCCCTGACTCTCTGGCCTGTGTCTCGCTCTTGATATCAATCTTGAAGCCTGTAAGTCTTGCTGCAAGTCTTGCATTCTGTCCTTCCTTACCGATTGCAAGTGAAAGCTGATAATCCGGAACGACTACTTTTGCTGCTTTCTCTTCTGCATCTGCGATAACAGAGATAACCTTTGCAGGGCTAGCGTTCTGGATAAGTATTGCCGGATTCTCATCCCATGTGATGATATCTATTTTCTCACCACGAAGCTCATTTACGATAGCATTTACTCTGGCACCATTCATACCTACACATGCTCCTACAGGGTCTACGTTTGGATCATTTGACCATACTGCAATCTTTGTTCTGCTTCCGGCCTCACGTGAAATAGCCTTTATCTCAACTATGCCCTCTTTAACCTCTGTAACCTCTGACTCGAAAAGTCTCTTCACAAGCTCAGGGTGTGTTCTTGAAACAAGAATCTTTGGTCCCTTTGATGTGGACTTAACCTCAAGGATATATACCTTGATACGCTCTGTAGGCTTGAATACCTCACCCTTTATCTGCTCACTCTCAGTCAGAAGTGCATCTGCCTTACCTAAGTTGATGCTGACATTCTTTCCGATGTATCTTTGAACAACACCTGTCACAACATCCTTTTCCTTGCTGTTGTACTCGTCAAATATTACCTTTCTCTCCTCCTCGCGGATTTTCTGAAGGATAACATTCTTTGCGTTCTGTGTAGCGATACGTCCGAATTCCTTTGACTTAACCTCAACTCTCACGATATCTCCAAGCTGATAGTTACCGTTTACCTTGTGCGCATCTGCTAAGGAAATCTCCTCAACCGGATCCTCAACCGTATCTACAACCGTCTTCTCCTGGTAGCATGAGAAAGCACATGTCTCAGGATCTATTTCTACCTTTACATTGTCTGATTTACCAAAATGGTTCTTGCAGGCAGTCACAAGAGAGTTCTCAATTGCCTCAAGTAAAGTTTCTTTACTGATGTTTTTCTCCTGCTCTAATATATTTAACGCTTCTAATAACTCATTGCTCATTATTTTTTCCTCCTATTTGTGTTATCGTGCGCTTTAATTAAAAATCCAATGCCTGACGTATAAGCGCAATGTCACTCTTATTGAATGTAGTCTCATCGCCGTCTTCATCGGTTATTGTCACTGTATCCTTATCATAGGCTAAGCAGACCATAAAATTCCTTTGATTTGTTGATAGCCCTGTATGTGCGAATCTCTATTTCCTTATTCATATTGCGCACATAGTCCTTTTCCTTCTTGAGAGGTCTTCCAAGCCCCGGCGAGCTGACCTCGAAGGTGTACGAATCAGGAATATAGTCCTCTCTGTCGAGAATCTCATTCATCTGCCTTGCAACCACTTCACAGTCATCAACAGTTATGCCACCCTCCTTATCGATATATGCTCTCAGGTAGTTCATGCCGCCTTCCTTAACATACTCGACATCAACAAGCTCAAAATTCATGCTGTCAAGAATTGGTTGTATAAAATTCTCCGTCTTTGCCTCATATACACTTGCCTTTGACATTTTATCACCTCTCTTTTTATACTTGTAACTATTCATAATTGTTCCAAGTGGTTCTGAATAGCTGCCTGATGTTTATAAACGTGAATTGAGAGAGGACTTTTGCCCTCTCTCAATCTAGTCAACGTTGTTATCATAGGTATAATAGCACTATCAGAAAAAAAAAAAATCAAGTTTTTTTAAAAAAGTACTTGCTTTTTTTGTGAAAACTCCATGATAGTATAATACACGGTTCGTTGGTCAAGCGGTTAAGACGCCGCCCTCTCACGGCGGAAACACGGGTTCGATTCCCGTACGGACTGCTCACTGATATTTATTTAATTAAATACAGCCCAACCCGAAAGCATCGCATTTATGCGATGTTTTTTATTTGACGCCGGACGCATTTTGTCAAGATTGTACGAATTATGCTTTTTAGGCTTCCTCTGCTTGACGAAACCGTCGAAACGACACCGGGCACATTTCTGGTGTCTATCCACGCTATGATAAATATTTCTGCCTTAAATCCAAAAAATTGCTACCTTGGAATGCATTCCGTTTACCACAAAATACTCCAAGGCATAAATAATTTAAGTATAAGCCTAATTAAAAATTTATCATAATTAATCATCATATCCGTTAGGATTGTTCTTCTGCCATCTCCATGAGTCGGCACACATCTCCTTAATACCATACTGTGCTTTCCAGCCAAGCTCTCTCTTGGCCTTTGATGGGTCACAGTAGCATGTAGCAATATCGCCAGGTCTTCTAGGCTTTATTGTATAAGGAATCTTGACCCCTGTTGCAGCCTCGAAATTCTTTACGATATCAAGCACGCTGTAGCCGTGTCCTGTTCCAAGATTGTAGATGCAAAGACCTGCATTCTCCTCAATTTTCTTTAAAGCCTTGACATGTCCAACCGCAAGGTCAACTACATGAATGTAGTCTCTTACACCTGTTCCGTCCGGTGTATCATAGTCATCGCCGAATACACCAAGCTGTTTGAGCTTACCTACTGCCACCTGTGTGATGTAAGGCATGAGGTTGTTTGGAATACCGTTTGGATTCTCACCCATTGTACCACTCTTATGAGCTCCGATTGGATTGAAGTAACGAAGAAGAATAACGTTCCACTCATTATCTGCCTTATAGATGTCCATAAGTATCTGCTCAAGCATGGATTTCGTCCAGCCATAAGGATTCGTACACTGTCCCTTAGGACACTCCTCTGTGATAGGAATCAATGCAGGATCTCCGTATACTGTAGCTGATGAAGAGAAAATGATGCTCTTGCAGCCATTCTGTCTCATCACATCAACAAGTGTAAGTGTTCCTGCAATATTATTGTTATAATACTCCCAAGGCTTTTGCCACAGACTCTCCTACTGCTTTGAGTCCTGCAAAGTGAATACAGCTATCTATCTTTTCTTCCTTAAAAATCTTATTTAAGATGTCTCTGTCAAGGATATCTCCCTTATAGAACTTTACTTCTTTGCCTGTAAGAGCCTTAACTCTGTCAAGTGACTTCTCAGATGAATTTGAAAGATTGTCAAGTACTACAACATCGTAGCCTGCATCAAGAAGCTCCACACATGTGTGGCTTCCGATATATCCGGCTCCACCAGTAACTAAAATTGCCATAATAAATATCTCCTTTTCATTTTTGTTAAATTTATTGTAGCGCATTTGCTCATTTTTGTATAGAATAAAATGTAGAAGAAATATGTAAAAATGTTGTAAAGGTAGGCAATATGAACAATAAATATAAAAATTCCTATATCGTAAAAAGAAAAAGAGCTTGTATCTCTGTCCGTATATAACGTAGGCTTCCAGAGCTGTGATAGCCTGTATCAGTGGGGACCCGGTATCAGAGACCATTATCTGATTCACTATATCATAAGCGGTAAAGGCCGCTACACTGTAAATGGCAGTGTTCACACATTAACTCCCGGCGATGCGTTTCTCGTATATCCAAATACTGAAGTGATTTATCAGGCTGATGCGCAAGATCCTTGGGAATATACCTGGGTAGGCTTTACCGGCAGCGATGCTGCAACCATTTTAAGAGCCACTGATTTCACAAAAGCGCATCCATACATACACAGTGTATCAAACGGAAACGAAATCAAAAGACAGCTCATGCATATATACGACGCCAGAGGCACAGAATTTGAAAATGCACTCGAAATGACCGGGCGACTCTACACCACCCTCGCTCTTTTTGTCAGCGCCGCCACATCAAAGCCACCGCAAAACAGTGCAAACTCCTATGTACAAAAAGGGCATCGAATACATCTCCGCCAACTATTCATACCCTATCACCGTTGAGGATATTGCATCATATATAGGCTTAAGCCGAAGCCACCTGTTCCGTTCCTTCCAGAGTATCCTCGGTGTATCGCCAAAGGAATATCTGACCGATTTCAGAATCAAACAGGCATGCTATCTGCTTAAACACTCCTCATTGTCCATCACAGCAATTGCAGGCTCTATAGGATTTGATAACAGCCTTTATTTTTCAAAGACCTTTCATAAAATAAAAGGCCTTTCGCCTAAGGAGTATCGCAGTAAATACAAAAAAAAAGCTCAAGAATAAAAAAAAAGCTGCCGGGCTTCATGTGAAGCCCGGCAGCTTTTTTCATATATCTCTTTTATGCTAAACTAAGCAAGCTTAGATTTAGCAACCTCTACTAATTTAGCAAATCCTGCTGCATCTGTAACAGCCATATCAGCTAATACCTTACGGTTAAGGTCAACGTTTGCTAACTTTAAGCCGTGCATGAACTGGCTGTATGAAAGTCCATTAAGACGAGCTGCAGCATTGATACGTGCGATCCATAACTGACGGAACTGTCTCTTTCTCTCTTTACGTCCAGCGTATGAGCTTGTAAGTGCTCTCATAACTGACTGCTTTGCTACTCTATACTGCTTAGATCTAGCGCCTCTATAACCCTTTGCTAACTTTAATGTTCTATTATGCTTTTTCTTAGCGCCTAATCCGCCTTTTACTCTTGCCATTTGTTGATTCCTCCTTAACTAATACTACCGATTACATGTATGGTAAAATCTTCTTCATATTCTTAACATTTGTCTCATCTGTCATTGTTGCTTTTCTGAGATTTCTCTTTGTCTTGGTTGTCTTCTTAGTTAAGATATGTCTCTTGTAAGCTTTATTTCTTTTTAACTTTCCTGTTCCTGTTACTTTGAAACGTTTTGCAGCTGCTCTGCTGGTTTTCATTTTTGGCATTGTGTGTTCCTCCTTAAATTGTTATCTCTTTTCTGCCAGCACCATACCGATGCTTCTTCCTTCAACCTTCGGTGCTTTCTCCACTACCGCTACATCTGAAAGATTCTCAGCTATATCATCAAGGATATGTTTGCTTGCATTCATATGAGCCATCTCACGTCCCCTGAATCTGAGTGTGATCTTTACCTTATTTCCTTTTTTTGCAAGAAATTTCTTTGCAGCATTCATCTTGGTATTCAAGTCGTTAGCCTCAATGTTAGGTGAGAGACGAATCTCTTTCAATTCAACGGTCTTCTGCTTTTTCTTTGCATCCTTTTCCTTACGGGCCTGCTCATAACGATACTTACCATAATCAATCACCTTACATACAGGTGGCTTTGCATTTGGTGCTATCTTTACTAAATCAAGTCCTGCCTCGTCTGCAATTTTTGAGCTTCTCTTGAAGAAACAATTCCTAACTGCTCTCCATCCGCTCCAATCAGTCGTACTTCTTTGTCTCTGATCTGTTCATTAATCATTAAATCGCTAATGACCTTGTACCTCCATAAAAAATAGTGGATAGGCAGACTATCCACTATACAATCTTCCACACAAATGTTTGAAAATATTAACGCTAAGTCGCTCCATTGCGCTTAGGTGAGAGTGGATACTCTACTTTGTTTTCATACAACTACTAGAATATAGCACAGACAATTTCTGTTGTCAACACTTTTATCTAAATTTCTATAATCTAATATGTACCAAGAATCTTAAGAGCAATTGCCTCTTCCCTTATTCCTCTTAACGCATTCTGCACCGCTGTATCCGTAAAACGTCCTTCAAAATCAACAAAGAACCTGTACTCCCATGCCTTATCAGATATCGGACGAGACTGGATATTTAACATATTGATTCCATTGTATATAAAGTGTGCCAGCATATGATACAGTGCACCACTCTTGTGAGGTGTCTCAAAGCATATGCTTATCCTGTCCGCATCTCTGCGGCATACCCTTTTAGCCGACACAATTATAAACCTTGTTGCATTGTTTTTATTGTTCTGTATGCGGCTCTCAAGCACCTGAAGCCCGTATATATCAGCCGAGATATGGCTAGCTATGCCAGCCTGTGTGATATCTCCGTCATCCTTTACCTTCTTTGCAGAAAAAGCTGTATTCCTGACAGCCACCTGGTTGATATCCTTATGCTCATCAAAAAAATCTGAGCACTGCATAAGCGCCTGTGGATGTGAATACACAGTCCTTATATCAGAAATCTTTGCACCCGGAAGTCCCATCAGACTTTGGTCGATGCGTATAATCTGCTCCCCAACTATATAATTGTCGTATTCAACAAGCAGATCATAGTTTTCAGATACAATACCGGCTGAAGAAT
>VOFC01006230.1_pt1 | contig 23965 bp, 27 predicted proteins | sample 5384161 | NCBI WGS metagenome assembly VOFC01 (sample SAMN12384722, study PRJNA508395) | human gut metagenome | isolation source: healthy gut B | host: Homo sapiens | reverse complement strand
TGCTAAATTCAGTTACGTATTAGCATTCCAACAACATGGTGAACATCTATGATAACTTCATGGAGCCAGCCCATCTGCTGATGAACCGACTGCGACGCCAACTGATGAAGCCTACCGCAAGGATGAAGCAATACGTAACTGATTTTCCGTTTTTGCGCGATCGGTCGAAAGATAGCTTTGGCAGAAAAATTCCACAGCGTCGTTAATGCGCTTTTCCTTTGCGAAAATCGTTATGTTATCGGAAATTTCAATTCCCGCCTGCGCCCTGTCAAGATTCTTTGCCGCGCTTTCCGATATAACAATAAACGGCCGTTTCGTAGGCCTTTTCGGCTTTTGAAATGTGTGCGCCGGTAAGCTGCCCGACCTTTTGGGCTATCTTCTCCCCGCAGTCGCAAAAAGCACTTTCGCAAACAAGGGAAAATTCCGATATGTCAGCACCGTTTACCGTCACGGTAAAAGGCGCATTGTTTTTTCGGTGTTGAGGTTTTTTTTGTTTTGTTCGTTCATTTCTTCCTTCATGGGTTTTTAAATTTATTTTTCAGACAACCCGACTTTCTTGAAAAAATCGGAATTTATGCCAAAAAAGAACCTGCCGCAGGATTCCTGTAATCCAGCAATCCTTAAAACAGCTCTTTTTAAGCGCGGGATACAGCTGTCTGAATTTATTGTATTTTTCTCGTATTGCGACAAAATTTCAGCATCGGGCAAGGTTTTGTCGGTCACCCTGACAACCGCCTTTGCGGCCGAATCGACCCGACGAAACAGCCGCACCACCCACCGCGCCAGCATGGTCACGCCGAGAGCCGGTCCCTGCTCCGATTCCACTCTTTCGACCGTAAGGCCTGTTACATTTGCGATAATGTAGCTTCTCCAAAGAGTGACTTTGGCCCCGCCGCCGCAAATTTTGGTCGAGCTTAAAACCGCTCCCGCCGCCTTTGCAGCCTCTATGGAATCTCTCAGCGCAAAAGCCACACCTCAAGCACGGCAACGGTCATATCCTCCCTGCGGGTATCCATAGACATTCCGAAAAACACGCCCCTTGCGTCAGGATTGTTGTGGGGCGAGCGTTCTCCGCAAAGATAGGGGTAAAAAATATAACGGGATTGTCCTTAGGCAAAGAGCCTTTTGCTGCTCGGCCGAAAAAAATCAAGGTTTTAAGAATGTTTCGCACCCACCATTTTGTTGCAGGAAGCGGCGCTTAACATAATCCCATTAAATGATATTTTACCGTTTGTATGGGCAAAGGAATGAAGGGCATTTTGCACCGTCCAAAGCAAACGTATCCTTTGAAATAAAACACCGTTCCCCGTGTGCCTAAAGAAATGTTGCAATCCCGTTTTCCACCGTTCCCGTACCGATTGCCGCCGCGGCGTTATCTCCCGCACCGGCCGCGCTATCTTAACGTTTTTTAGGAAGTCCCAACGCATTCGCATATTCTTTTTAAGGGTTCCGACAATCTCATAGCTTTCGTAAACCTTAGGAGCACATCCTCTTTATACCGCAAAATTTGAAGCATTTCTTCTGAAAAACGGCGATTTTCAACGTCAAAAAGCAGAGTGCCTGAAGCATCCGAAACATCGGTGCAAAAACTTCCCGATAGACGGTATGCCAAAAAAATCCTTCGGCAGCATAATTTTTTTAACACGGAAAAGTTTTTCCGGCTCGTTTTCTTTCATCCAAAAGAATTTTCGGTGCCGTAAACCCCGCAAAGGCAATGTTGCCCGTAAAGCTCGGTCAGCCGCTTTCCCGATGACCTCGTTGAGATACTTTTGTCTGTTTTCGGTCCGTCCGTCGTTCCATAAAATTGCCGGTCGAACAACACGGTCATTTTGATCGAGGGCCATTCCGTGCATCTGCCCGCCGCGGAATTTATGCCGCAGATATCGCCCTTATCGGCATTTTCAAGCAGCTCGCGAAGTCCCGAAAAGTGCTTTCAAGCCATGTGTCGGGGTTTTGCTCCGACCAACCGGGATGCGGAAAGAAAAAAAGGATATTCCCTTGAAATCGGTTTTGAGAAAAGTTTTCGTTCATAAGCAAAGCCGATGTACCGGATTCCGATAAAGAGCATAAAACATCCTCCCACCATTGATGCAAAATTGAAGTTGTTTATTACTATTCTTTTTTGAAAAGAAATCGGTTCAGATATCACGCAAAAGATTTCCCGACAAAACAGACCGATTATAAATACCACAAGCTCATTAATTATTTTTCAAATATCCCAACTAATTATATCCCAACTTCCTTGGAATTTCAATATTTTTTGTCATTCGCATACATAAGCAATTGTGTTTTTATGTATGCGTTATGGTAAGCAACAACGGTCGAACACCGTACGGTTTCCGCTCGGTTTTCCCGTGCGGCATCGCGTTCGCGTTCATCAACCATAGGCGCCAGCCTGATGGCCGATTTCACGCTTCCCCGCGCAGAAAAATGAACGGCAGAAACTCTTCGACCTTAAAAATAGGAAAATTTTTCGTTTTTTGAAGTTTTGTCACGCCGATATACTGGCGTATTTCAAGTGGCGAAACGATAAAAACGGAAATTAACATTTTTAAACGTGCGGGTTCGACCGTCCGTTGCTTAACCATAGCGCACATATCCGAACACGCCTGAAACGGCCTGTTAACGGTGCTTTTCGGCTGTCTGTTGCTTAAGCAAACTCATTGATGAAAGCATTGCACCAAGCTGCGGCGGGTAGGGCGCCAAAGGTAGGTCAGCGTAAGCTGCCGGAGGCGGGCTTTTGCAAAATCACGACTGCCGTTATAAATATCGGCTTTACTTTTCCTAAGGGCTTAAAGTTCACTGCGCCCTCCCGTCTCGGCCCTGCCGAGACGCCTCAGCGCCCGCCGTAGTCCACGCACACCGCCGCCTTTGTGCATTGAGAGAAACCTGTTCCCGCCGTTTTTTAGAGAACCGCCCTCGTCGCACAATATTCCCCCACCGCTGCACGGTTAAAATCCATTAAACTTTCCACGCAAAAATTCTCCTCGCCGCCTGATGCGCAGTGGTTTCAAAAATGTTTCACGTGAAACATTTTGGTTTATAAAGGTGTGTCAAGCGGCATAAAATCAACATCACATCACTTATTGCAACGCAAAAAAACCTTCCCCGCAAGGTGTTGGCCCTGCGGGGAAGGAAGAAATTTATTCAGCTTTGAAAGCCGCCTGCCCGTTTCTGTATTTCAAAAACATCTGCATCGGTTTAAATGATGACGTTTATTTAACGCCGATCAATTATGCAATGGGCAGCTTGTCGCGGAGCTTAACTGCATACTGCAGAATGGCCAGTGCGTCGGAGGTATTAACCTCCTTATCAAGGTTAACATCGGCAGCCTTAAATGCCTTGTCGTCCAGCTGTCTCGATCCTACATATGCCTGAAGTGCCCACAGTGCGTCGGTGGCTTCGACCGTTCCGTTTGCGTCAACGTCGCCGTACATAATGTCGTCCGCAGGCTCGGCAGTAAGCTCATCATATTTTGCTCTCGCCGCAAGAAGCACGTCGTCCTTAAGAATAACCGTGTCGGGATATTTTTAAGAATGGCTGCCTTGGCCGTTTCGGCAAATTCGATGAAAAGAAATCTTCTGGCGGAAATTGTTCACGGTAACCTCGCCGATGTAATCGATAACCGCCGAAAGCTGAGCATTCTTCTGATCTGCCGGCTCGGAGGGCGAGGCTATTTTCTGAGCTTTTTTCGCCTTGTTGAGCTGCTCGGTTGCAATGACAAAGTTGATGGGCTTTGCGGCATCTCCGGCCTGCTGAATCATCTCGGCATTGAAATAGCCTTCAGGATTCTGAAAGCCGACTCGATGGTCATAATGTTGACCTTAACATTCTTGCAGTTTTCGAGAGCCTGATTAAATGCGGCAAGGTCGGTTGCTGCGGTGTTTGTTCTCTTGATATAGAGAATATCAGAAGACTTGACCTTTACCTTAACGCCGCGGTTCATAAGATATGTACCGGTTGCGGTCACCGCAGCAGCACCGATGCAAAGGTAATCTCGTAGGTATCGTCCTCGTTAAGACCTTTTAAGCTTGATGAAACGGTTTTTCTCAACCTCGTTGCGGTTGTAAACCATTGCATAGCCTTCCTGAGCCTCACGATTATGTAACCGTAGGAATAAAGCTCATTTCTCGAATAGGTCTCATAGGTAAACTGATAAATGTCGTCGTAGAAATACTTTGCTTATACCTCTCCATTCGGTGAGCAGGCGGTTGAGCTTATCGGTTTTGCTGGCTGGGGGGATCGTACTGAAGCACGAGCGCCGGGCGATATGCCGAGCGGAGGGTGTATTCGTCGACCATGGTTCTGTTTTCGGCCGAGTTTGCACCCACAAAGGGAATCCAGGAGCAGAGGTTATAGTTTGCAACCTGCTTTGCGATCATATCATTGTGGTTTAATCGCTGGGGTGGAGCGAAACGGCCAGTCTCATGGATTCGATGTCCAGTCTGTGACCGCCCGATGCGCAGGAGTCGCAATTCAACCTGATCAAGCCCGATAAGGTATTTCCAGTAGTCATAGTGACCCTGTACACACTTGTTTTCGGTTATACCGGGTGCGATCGGGATGAGCGGCGTTATAGAGGTTATAGTTGGTTTCCGAGCGGCCGATGTTGAGATCCTCGCGGTAGATGGAAATTCCGCCCTCGGTGAGCACCTTGGCGACCTGGGATTTAAGCCATTCTCTGCACTCATCGTTACCGATATCCAGCTGGCGGTAATAGCGCTCTTCATATGCGCTTTCGTTTTTTCTTCGCCGTATCCGATAAGCCACTCACGCTTGACGCAGGAATCATCCAGCGCCTGACCGTCGGTATAAACCATTCCGACGCGCTCGGCTCAAACCAAAGCAGGGTCTTTATGTCATTCTGATTGGCGTATTCGGAAATTTCCTTGAATTTATCGGGGAAACGCTCGGTATCGGGAGTCAGTTACCGGTATTTCTCCAGTCGCGGTTTGTGCTGCCGGGTTCATTGCAGGGATACCATCCTGCATCCATCCACCACACGTCAATGTCCACATTTGCATCGACATATGCCTTTATGGATTCCTTTGATTTTCGGTGTTGGCGTTGAGCATCTCATTGTATTTTTGATGGAAGTTACGCCGGCCACAAAGGATCGACAAGATCCTTACCGTTGTCGCGGTACATATTGCAGTCGATAAACCAGTTTCTCCAAGGTTGGTTGCACGATCCTTATCTCTTCCGTCATAAAGCACCATAGCGGTGAGGTGTTCTTGCAACCTCGCCGGGCTTAATGTAGGAGCTGAATACCTTCTGCTTGTCCAGAGAAGGTGGTAACACCATCCTTATAGGTGTAAAGTCGGTCTGCCAGGACGACCAACCAACAGCAATAAGGGGCGCCCTTGTCGCCGTATTCAAAGTTGTAATAGGGGAAGGCTTCGCCCGACGAACGGCCGTTATAGGGCGAATCGGTTATCGTTTCGCCGTCGGCAATTGTGATAGTGTCGGTACGATAGGGGCTTCACTCGACTCAAAGTCGGAGTTGTTGGTTAAAATGGTGGGGTCGCTTGCCAGGAATTTATAATCGCTTACAGCCGTAGAAATTCGACACGATGGGGAATTTTCACTTGCTGCATTTGTTACATATACAGTCCATTCAAGGGGGCGGCATAATCGTAATAGAAGGCGGTTTTAAGAAGTATAAACTCAAGGCCGCTTTTTGTGCTTTAGGGTGATGTCGTTGGTAATGCGCAGTGATGAAGCTCCGTCATCAACCGTATCTTTCGATTTAACGGTGAAATCGGGGGTGGGAAGCCTGAATAGCTGTCCTCTCCGATATTTACCGAGGGAAAAATCGGCAAGATTGTTGATGAGGTTATTGTATGTATCCTGGGCACGCTGCTTTTTCAACACCCGAGCAGCAGTAGTCTTCTTGGTAAAGAAGGGCTCGTCAGAGGAGTGTCAAAATAATCTTCAACCTGATCAACAAACTTGATGGACATGTTTACAAGGCCGACAGAAGCGTTGCCGTCGGCATAGCAATATCCGAAAGCAAAGCTGTTTACCTTTATGTTCTTAAGGCCGTCCACAACAAAAGATATATTCCCCCTGCGGGAACGATGCTCAAAATTGAAGGTAAGGAAGATCCGTCAACATCAGGCTCTCGGTAATGGTAGCAACAGGTTTGTTCTGAAGCGAGCGGCCATACGAATATTTGAATTCGTAAAAGTGAGCCGACAACGTCGGTTTCAGGAAAATTCCTTTTTTAACGGTTATTTCGGAAAAGGCTTCCTTAACATTGAATCTGACGCCGATAGCTCCTTCGGCCGACAGCACGGTGTTGGGAGTCGCATTATAATCGGTGTAAGATCATAATAACGCCTGCCGGGGGAGCCTTTTCATAGAGTGTAGGCTCGATCCGGTCGCAGTAGTCAAGGTAGTTGTCACCCTCAACATCGGTGGTTCTGAGGGTGAGAGTCTTTGTGCCTGCGGGGATTACGCATCCACACGATACATATCACCGGGGGTTATGGTTGCGGTATCGGTGAGGGGTCTTTCCGTCGGCCAGAATGATGCACCGGGCCGATCCGTTGATACCGTAGGCTCTGATTATGGGAGAATTGTCGTCGTTACCCACGATGGCCGAAGCCGGGTCACCTCGGTGTCAAAAACTTGGTGAGGTCGATATTTACATCGGCCACATTGGGCTTTGCACCCTTGGAATCGGGACGAATGACAAATCCGTTGCGGGAGGTGACTGCCTGGTCGCCCACCGAAGGCAGGTGTCGCGAGGCCCCATTCCCTTGTTTTAAGAAATTCTTTTTGGCCGGTCACGGCAAGCTCAAGATCCATAACATTTATGCTCTTGTTGCCGGCAGCCTTTATTTCGGCAGCAGCCGAAGCAAAGGGCAATCGCAGAAAGCATAACTGCCATGGCAGAAAAAAGCCCAACCGTCTTTTTGAATAAGTTTACTTTCATATCGATCCTCCAAATATAAAATTGCCTCATACCCGTATTATAGCTTGTTTTTTTGATATTGCAACGCCTTTTTGTAGATTTTTATGTTTATAACAAAAAATTTTATGGTAAATGCCACCATTTATAATTCTCATTTGCAAATATCAATGCAATTAAATCCCTTTTATTACAATAAAAGCGAACAAACCGAAAAAGCTTCAATCTGTTCGCTGTATTGCTGTATTCTGTTTGTCCTGCGGGTTTGCAGGAAAAAATGTTGTTTGTTGCCACGCAAATCAAGACTAAACGGTCGATGCTAAACTGTCAATAATAAGCGTCCGATGTAAGTTGTTAAAAAATCGATACGGAAAATTGGCATCAACAATCGACACTAAAATCAGATGCGGAAAAATCAGCATCAGCAATTGGTATAACAATCCGATGCCGAAAAACGGGCATCAAAAATCAATATCCCGACGAGCCGGAAAGGGAATCGTCGTTGAACGCAGTCGCGCACGATGACCGTTTCATAGTCGGTGGGGTACGGCGTATTACCACGCGGTCGATGCCGGCGTTTATTATCATTCTTTTGCACATAGAACAGGAGTTCATATTGTTGACAAACTCTCCCGATTCGGCTTCTCTGCCGGCCAGGTACATGGTTGCGCCGATCATTTTGTCCCGGGCGGCGCTTATTATGGCGTTTGCTTCGGCATGGATAGAGCGGCAAAGCTCATATCTCTCGCCTCTGGGAATCTGCATTTTCTCACGCAGGCAAACCCCAAGATCGATGCAGTTTTCCCTGCCTCTCCAGAGCACCGGTGTATCCGGTAGAAACGATCTCGTCGTTTTAACGATTATTGCACCGAAATTGCGGCGAAGGCAGGTCCCCCTTTCGAGAACCGTTTCGGCAATATCGAGGTAATAATTGTTTTTGTCGGTCCGTTGCATAAACATCTCTCTCTTCTGCTCTATTGTAATTTATTTCTTGAAAAATTTGCATGGATTTTTTTTAACGGCATTTATAATAAAGATTTAAAAAACGGCGTTTATAAGCTCGCCCAAAAAGATAGATGATCGGCTGATGGGCGATATAAATTATGAGGGCGTGCCTGCCCACGAAAAAAGAGGCGGAATAGGATCTTTTCTGAAATCCCGGGCAACCCGTTTTAAACATTCTGCAAAAAAAAATCCCGCAAAGAATATAAATACCCACGGCAAAACCGGAAAATAATCGGCCGACGCAAATGACTTGCTTGGAAAGCCCAGTATCAAAGGAAATTGCCCGAATAAAGCGACTGGGGCAGAGCATATTTAAGTCCGGCAAAAGCCGATATCCGTGCTCGACATTGAAAAACGCGGCGGCCAAAAGGGTGTTTATAATCAATCCTAAAAGCGGAGCAATCTTCAAAAGCACCGGCTTTAACGCCGAAAGCAGCAGCCAGCTGACCGCCAGCAGATGGATTATTCCAGAAAACCACAAAGCAGTTAAATTCAAAGTTCTTTGTAATAAAAAACGTCACCGCCGAAAGCCCGCAGGCCACACCCATAGAATGACCGTCCTCTTCCACGGATTTTGGAAAACATTCCGCACATACCTGATATAAATACAAATCCCGCCGCAAAAAAACGGCTCGGCCGGCGAAAAAGAAGGTTATGAGCTTTCCCGCAAAAATCGAGGCCGAAAACATCAAAAGCAGGTATAAAAGGCGTGGAAAAACACCATGCAAATTACCGCAAAGCCTCTTATTTCGTCGAGCAGCAGATATCGGTTTTTAAAGCTTTTTATTTTTCATTTTTTCTCCTCAAAAAGCTTGTTTGAAAGCTCGGCAAGCTCAAACAGGTCAAGCTCCTCTATTCTCGCAGGGGTTTTTCCCATTTCGAGAAGGGCCTTTCCACCGATGCCTTGTTGACCGAAAGCCCCGATCCTGAGGGAATTTTGAAGGGCCTTTCTGCGCTGGCAAAAAGCCCTGCGTTTACCGTTTTTTCATAAAGAAGTTACGATCTTTGGCCTCCACCGGCGGCTTTTATAGGGTACAAGCTTCATAACCGTGCTGTCCACCTTGGGAGGCGGGAAAAGCTTCCGGCCGAAACGCCGAAAAGCTCGGTACAGATGCACCGACGGTTATGGCAAACTTTGACGGCTGCCCACCTTTGCACAGATACGATCGGCAAGTCCTTTTGCACCATAACGATTACGGCCTCTATGTTAAGATCGCTTTCAAGCAGTTTCATAACCAGCTTTGAAGAAATATTATAGGGGATGTTGGCGCACACAAAACCTTTTTTCCCCGAAAATTCCCGTTCGATAATTTCCTTTAAATTAAGCTTTAAAGCATCGCCCTCTATTATCTTAACATTGTCAAAATTGCTTAACGTTTCGGAAAGAATGGGCACAAGACCGCTGTCAAAATCGATGGACACCACCCTGCCGGCTACCTTTGCAAGCTCGGCAGTCAGCACCGATACGGGCCTATCTCAAGCACTCCATCGTCCTTTCCCGCTCCGCATTCCTCGGCCATACGTGGACAGACCGACGGATTTATTATAAAATTCTGACCCCGCGCCTTTGTCAACGATGCCGTTTTTAAAAATAATTTCTTTATGTCGGCTAAATTTGTAAGCTCCACGGTATCCTCCTGTCGCCGATATTTTAGCACACAAAAAGTTTTTTACAAGTAGGAAGAAATGTTGTGCCTCATAAAAGCGTATTTCTTAACGGCTTCACCCGTTTCTTCCCTGCAGCACACATAATTCCTTACAATGCATTACAGTTCCGTTGCGGCTGTGCATCCGGTCATACCGCCGAGGCAGTCGCGGCGCGGCCAGAGACCGGAGGGGCATCAGCCTGCAGTTCTGCCGACAAAACAAAGCTGCGTTTAACACCACACCTGCCGACACATTAAAGCCTCCCTCCGATCAGCTTGCGCTGATTGCCTCAGCGTCAAAGCCGTGCACCTGTCCTCGCACCTCCCGTTCTACGGCAGCTATAGCCGACATCCCATATTCATTGAGCAAGAATGAACGGCAGCGATATTACTTCTTTCGGCAGCAACACAGGCGCTCTTTCACAAGCTTTGCGGGTTTTGTTGCCGAAAAACTCTTTCCGGCCTAAAAAAAACAAAACAGATATTTAAAAATAAACCGTTGTTTTTCGGGGGAAAAGAAAATGTAGTAAAAATATACTTGAGGTGACAAAAATGCTTTCAAACCTTTTTTGTTGCGCATCAAAGAAAAACCGATTTTGAAAAACACGTTCCACACCCTTTTTTCCGCAGAAGGTTTACCCTTACCCGCCGTCAGAGCGCCGAAATAACCATCTGCGGACTGGGGTTTTTACGAGCTTTACATAAACGGTGAAAAAAATAACCAAAGGAAGGCTTGCCCCCTACATTTCCAATCCGACGATGTGGTTTACTATGACAAATATGACCTGACCGACCATATTCGTTCGGGAGAAAACGTTGTGGGCATACTTCTCGGCAACGGTCTTATAAACAATCCCGGCGGAAAAGACCTGGGACTTCGACAAGGCCGGGTTTCGCAGTTCTCCCAAGTTGCCATTCACTTTCCTCCGACGAGGTAAGATTTGAGGCCGATGACAAATTCAAAACCGCCGATTCACCTATTCTTTTCGATGATTACCGCTGCGGTGAAATTTACGACGCAAGGCGGGAGATTGAGGATGGGCCTGCCAGGCTTTAACGACAGCGACTGGGAAGGCTCCCATAAAAAGCCGAGGCGCCCAAAGGAATGAGAAGATACTGCACGGCCGAGCCCATCAGGAGTTCGACCGCATTTCCCCCGTTTCGGTAACAAAGACCGAGCAGGGCTACCTTTACGATTTCGGTATAAATGATGCCGGAATATGCCGCCGCCTTAAAATCAACGGTGAGGCCGGTCAGGAGGTCACACTCCCGCCACGGCGAGCTTCTTATAGACGGGCAGTTCTGCGACAAGGCCGCCCATTTTCAGCCCGAGGGCTACCGTCAGACCGACCGATACATCTGCAAGGGCGGCGGAATAGAAATCTACACTCCCACCTTCACCTACCACGGCTTCAGATATGTGCTTGTAAAGCGGAATAACCGAGCAGCAGGCCACTCCAGAGCTTCTGACCTTTATCACCATTCATTCCGACATAAAGCGGCGGGGCACGTTTGAATGCTCAATCCCGAGACCAAACAGAATAAGGAACTTTTGCGAGCATTCCGACGATTTCAAACTTTCATTATTTCCCCACCGATTGCCCTCAGCGGGAAAAACGGATGGACGGCAGACATATGCCTTTCGGCCGAACAGCTGCTTATGAATTATGAGGCCGAAAAAGAGCCTTAGGTTCTGGCTGCGCAGCCTTTGCCTTGCCCAAAAGGAGGACGGCCGCCTTCGGTATAGTTCAACGGGCGGCTGGGGGATTCGACTGGGGCAACGGTCCCGCCTGGGATCAGGCTCTGACCCTCGTTCCCTACTACGTTATGACCTACTCGGGTGAAACATCTGCGGCCGAAGATGCCGTTCCCCGATACAAAATATCTCGAATACCTCAATTCCCGCAAGGACGAGCGGGGACTTCTTGCCATAGGGCTGGGCGACTGGTGCCCGCCCGACCGCGCAAAAGGGATGATTTCGACGCCTCTTGAAGTGACCGACGGTATGCTTGCCATGGAAATTGCCAAAAAAGCAGTGGTCATTTTCCGCAAAATAAAAAAAGCGATCTCAAATTTGCCCAGACCTTCGCCACCGATATGAGAAACAGCATAAGAGAGCATCTTATAGACGGCGATACCGTAAAGGGCAACTGTCAGACCACTCAGGCCATGGGCGCTTTACTACAGCTGTTTTTGAAAAGGATGAAGAGCCGGCCGCTTTTAACAAGCTTTGGAGCTTTGGAGCAAAGGACTGGCATTTCGATACCGGCGTTCTCGGCGGCCGCGTGCTTACGAGGCCCTTTCAAAATACGGCCGCAGCGACCTTGCCTTAAAAGGTTATCTTAAATCCCGATTTTCCCTCTTATACCAATTATGCGGCGGAGATGTTTCCACCTTGCCCGAATGGTTTTAAGTGAAAGGGAAGACCACCGCATCATACAAACCACCATTTCTGGGGGATTTGTATCAGGCTGGTTTTTACAGACAGCTTGGCGGAATAAAAATTCCCGAACGTGAGATCTCCCCTATTTTGCCAAGGAGACCGATTTTGTGACCGCCGCGGTAGGCGGAATATCGGTCAAATGGGGCCGCCAACACGGCAAGATAATACTCAAAATCACTACCGATCGCCAGATGACCCTTAAGCTTAAGGACGACTATAAGGGAAACCTTTAAAACCCGGGCGAGCACAGATATATGTTTGAAGGATAATTGCAAAGGTGCAGCCCCACAAGCAATTGCACCATAGCCGTATAACCTGCCGGCAAAGTACAGAAATCACTGCAAGTTCAAAGCCCGCCGCCTGAAAATTCAGGGCGGCGGGCTGCTCGCTGCACATATAAATTTAAATTAACTTGCTTCTCCGCTCGGTTTGCCCGGCCCGGCAGCTGCATTGCCCGCTGTCCTCACGGGCGCCGAATGCCAAAAACCGTCGCCCGGTCTATCGGGCGGGTTTGGACGATGCCAATGTGCTAACGTGCTGTGCTATGTGCTGATGTGCCTATGTGGTTTTCTATTTCCTGCCGAGATAGCGGAAAACGTTGCTTTTTATACTTATTTTTCGCCAGAAGGTATCAGAATACTTTTCCTCCTGCAGAATCTGCAAATGTAGCATTATGACCGCAAAGGCGGTAAAAACAGCGGTCAGGGGATTGAAAAACATAAGCAGCAGACCCGCATACATAAAATCGAATCCAAGGAAGGCGGGATTGCGGCTGAATTTATAAATTCCCGCGGTCACAAGTTCGGTCTTATCCTTATCGGGTATGCCTGCCCGCCAGCTGTCCTTCATTTAACAACCGCGATAAGGAATATAGCATCTCCCAGCATTCCGATACAGAATCCCGTAAAACGGACGCTTGCCGGAAGGAGGCTCCAGTCGAGTATGACCGACAGTATCTGAACGGCGGGAAGGACGAGGTGGCGATGCCCATTGACTTTCGACTCTGTGAAACTGCTTTTCCTTTCGTCGGCCGATCTGATGGGTTTTTATGCCTTGCCGCTTTTGCATAAGCATTTTGAAAAATAGACTCCGTGAAAAAATAAGAACGACAAGGGCGGGGCAACAGTCGGACAACCGCTGTTCCAAAGGCGGTAAGATCATAAAACTTTTTTTCCTCCGTTAATTGGTTGGTTCGATATGCAAGGTTATGTAAGGCTGCCGTAATGTTTTTAACAAGGTTGCAATAAAGTTGCGGTAAGGTTGCAGCAAGGTTACAAAAGGGATTCGCTTATAAAACCATAAGAAGGGTTCCGGCGCCGATAAAAGGGCGCAGCCTATGCGAGTGATTTGGCAGTGAAATCCTCGTTAAAATACAAAGGCAAATATCAGCGTTATAACGCTGAGCTTTGTCCACCGGCACCACCTTTGAAGCGTCGCCGACCTGCAGTGCCTTATAGTAGCACAGCCACGACGCACCCGGTAGCAAGTCCCGACAAAATCAGGAATATCCAGCTTTTCTTGCCGATGGAAGAAATTCCGCTTTGAGAATGGGTCAAAAAGACCATTCCCCCATGCCATTACCACCAAACCATGGTTCTTATGGCGGTGGCGAGGTTGGAATTGACCCCGTTTATTCCTATCTTTGCAAGTATCGATGTAAGCGCCGCAAAAAGCGCCGACAACAAAGGCAAGCACAAACCACATAATATGTCGACCTTCTTTTTGTTTGACCCGCAAAAGCGATTCTTTTACATTTATATTTTTTCCTATCGGCCGCTTTTTTTCGTCGTCGGCAGTTTTTTCTTAAAAACTTAGTTATCGGAGCGGTTCCCCGAATTTTCAGCAGCCTTTTAAAGGTTAACCGTTAAAACAGCACACATGGGCTTTCAGCATTTTAAGGCACTCGGCCTCTCTTTCGGGCTGTCTGTCGCAGAATCCCGATGAGGGGTAATGACCGGTGCCACATACATCGTTGCCAGGGTGTCGGGGCTTTCGTCCTTTATCTCCCGCAGACATAAGACTGCGGAAAATTTCCGAATGATAGTTCACAATGCGGTTTATATATCTTTCGGTATAAAGCCGCGCAAAAAGATCCTTTGAACGGAACTGCTCAATGGTCATCATCTTACGGAACTGCCGAATGGTTTTGTTGTGCAGAGAATATTCAAAGATCTGCTTCACCTTTTCAAAAAAGATCATCTTCCGATATATCCGAAAAGATGCCCACGTCCTTTGAAAAATTCTGAACGTGGATGTCGATTCGGTCGGTATCTCTTTCATATTGACGGGCAGTGGCCTCTACAATGGCTTCAAAAACAGCCTGTTTGCTCGGGAAGTGATTGTAAAGGGACGGAGCCTTTATACCCACCGCCTCTGCTATCTCGCCCACGCTTACCGAATCGTAACCCTTTTCGGAAAACAGCTCCAGGGCGGTTTCAAGAATCTTTTTCTTTTGTATTTTCCTGTTTCCATATGCCCTCCGTCGTCAAAACTTATTATGAAAGATCGGCTTTTGTGAAATCCACCGTTCCCGAATATGGGAAAAGGCTTTGTCCCGATACATCGGACGAAAATACATAATATTTTTTTGCCGTAATACATGGGCAGCTACAAGACATTTTTCCACAAGTGAGCTTTCGGCTGCTTCCAGGCTTTCAAAGGGTCTTGTCTGATGAATAGACCACCTCTGTATACCCCTCGTCGGTTACAATACCGCCGCCCTCGGCGCACAGCTTTAAAAGTGTGGAATATGCCGAGCTGCCGTCGATATTAAAGGAGATCAAACCTGCGGCAAAGCTGCCGTCCTTATGCCAGCACGATTATTTGAGAACGGGTGGATTTTGACCGTATCGACCCTTATGCCGAAAAAGCTTTTGCCAGTTTTTGTGCTGTATAATTTACGACCGATTTTTGTTCGTCGGTCTCGTAAGCGATCGAAAGTGACGTCACCTTTTTCTCCGAAAGCCCTGTTTTAGCCGAAGAAAACACATCCGAAAAACTGCCGTCGGTGTTTTTCGGGCAGGGTCAGGGGTGTGTCGCTTTTCGCCAAAGCTTTCCGCAGCACACCGAATCCGGAGATACAATGTCTCCGCCTTTTCATAAAAATTGAGGCAGTGCGTTTTTGAATGTTGTCCCGGTCGGTCCTGAAAGATAAAAGGGCCTTTCTTATGGTATCATCGGCAAAGGCTGTGTTCTCGGCCGAGCTGAAGCCATTACAACGCTTGAGCAATAATCGGACAAAAGCTGATTCTTTTCTCCTGCCGAAGAAACCTCCGACGAATCGATCGTTCCGCAGTCTATATTTCCGTTTTTGAGGCGGTCGAGCCTGCCGTCGGCCTTTTTAAGGGAATATACACCCGCCGAGATTTGTTGCTCTGGGACCGCTGTAATACTTATTATTTATGAATTTAGCCGTTTCCTCTCCCTGAGATTTAACCCAACGGGAAAGGGCAAAGGGCCCGTTTGATATTGTGGTATCCTTGGTCATACTGGCCTTTCCGCCCGACTCATAAAAGCTGTTCTCCCTGCAGGGCATACCCGCAGTATCCTGCAAAGGCATAGAGAATTTCGCTGTCCTCCCGCTCGAGATAAACGGTTAAACTGCCGTCGTCATAGGATATCCCCAAGTGCTTCGGGAGACTGTTCCGATGACATTATTGCCTTGGCATTTTTAATGCTCGACAAGGCTGTGCTTCCGGCAAAAAGCGTGTGGAAGGATCCACCGCCCGCTTAAGGTTAAAGGCAAAATCCGCACCATTAACCGCCTCGCCGTCCGACCATTTGGCATCCTTTCTGAGGGTGAATGAAAGGGTCAGCTTATCATCCGAAAGGCTGTAACTTTCGGCTGCACCGCAGCTGAAGCTTCCGTCGCTTTCGAGGTAAGCAGCGGCTCAAAATATTATACAGAATGGTAAGCTCGGTATCATTTGACGCAATCAGCGGATCGACCGAATCGGGCAGCGCCTCGGTCTCGTAGGTTACTAACCTTGCAGGTCGCTTTCCTTGCAGGAGGAAAGGTAAAGTAATATCGAAAGCGCCGCAATGACGCATAAAAGTTTTTTTTCATATTGCACCTCTTCGCAATTTTTTAAAGAAAGGGTGTTGTGCCAACTCGCATTCGCAATTTTAAAAAGGATGTTGTGCCATGGCATACGGTGTCAGTCTGTCGCCGATTCAGCATCTGCTTTTTTAATTTTAACATTTTCACGCCGCATTTTCAACGGGTATGACACTAATTTAATATTTTTTATTTTTTATATTTCCCGTATGGCGTTTTTATGTTAAAATAAAATTGTAAAACGCTGCGGCTTTGACCGCAAAGTCCCCACTGCAGACTCTGCTTTTATTCTTGCCGAAAACTGCTTTCCCCTTTGATTAGGCGGCCTTTCCGTCAGCCCGCGTTCTTTTATCTTTTCTTTTTGCTTTTTTGCAAAACGAAGGGGAAAAAGCAACTCTTACATAGATTTTTACATTGTAAAGCTATTTGATTTTACCTTTTTGATTTATTATGAAGATGTAAAAAACGAAAGGAAGTATTTTGTATGGTATATTGTGTCGAAGACGATTCCAGGGATTCGCGATCTGATGATATACGCCCTTAAGGCATCGGGATTTGACGCTAAAGGCTTTGCCGACGGCAGAGAGTTTTGGCTCTTTTTCGGAAAAAATCTGCCCGAGATAGTGCTTCTTGACATAATGCTTCCCCGGTGAGGACGGTCTTTCGATACTCAAAAAGCTGCGGGTCAAACGCGCCGCAACGACCCGTCTGCCGGTCATAATTGCCACCGCCAAGGGCACCGAATACGACAAAGGTTATCGGCCTTGATTCGGGCGCCGACGATTACCTGGGTAAAGCCTTTCGGTATGATGGAAATGGTATCGAGGTCAAGGCGCTGCTCCGCCACGCAGCCGTCCCGAGGCGGTAAAGGACGAGCTTACCATCGGCGATTTATGCCTGAGCACGGCCGAGCACATTGTCAAGGCCGGCGACAAAACCATTGACCTGACCCTTAAGAATTTAACCTTTAAAACTGTTTCTTGAAAAAAAGGACTGGTTTTCACACGCGAGCAGCTGCTTTCGAAAATATGGGGAGAGCAATTTATCGGAGAAAGCCGCACGGTTGACGTGCATCGCCACCCTGCGTACAAAAGCTGGGCAAATGGGGCGACTGCATAAAGACCGTTCGCGGAGTGGGATACAGAATGGAGGACAAACTATGACAAAAAAAGATTTTCCGTTCTATCTTTGCGGTTGCGCTGACCGTTTTCTTGCCTGTCTGATCATAATTATGGGGGCGCTTTTACGAATATTTTTCGTCCACCCAAATGAATCAAGCTCAAAACGCAGACCGAGCTTGCCGCCGCAGGAGTTGAGCTGTCGGGCACCGACTATTTAAACAAGCTGGCAAAGGACTACCGCATAACCCTTATCGAATCCGACGGCACGGTAATATTTGATTCCTCGGCCAGCACCGCCACCATGGAAAACCATCTGCAGCGCACCGAGATAAAGGAGGCCCGCGCAAACGGCTTTCGGCCAATCGACAAGATATTCAAGCACCCTTATGGAACGTCAGCTTTACTGTGCAAAGAAGCTTTCGACCGGCGAGGTGGTCAGAGTATCCTGTTCCCAGTACACCTGGTGGACGCTGTTTGTGGGAATGCTTGAACCTATAATCATTCTGCTTTCGTGGCAATAATCCTGTCGCTTTTTTGGCATTCAGGTTATCAAAGAGAATTGTCGAACCGCTCAACAAGCTTGATCCCCCAATCCCGGAAAACCCGGTTTACGATGAGCTTTCTCCCCTTATTGGAGCGGCTAAAAAGCCAGAAGGAAGAGCTTGCCTTCAAAGGAAGCCGAGCTTAAAAAGCGTAAGGATGAATTTGTGCCGCCACAAAACGGATGAACAACGAAGGACTTGTGTTTAAACGAAAAGGAAAAATACTCAGCATAAATGACACCGCCTCCCGGCTGCTTTCGGTCAGCCGATACTCGGTGGTGCAGACATTTTGCTGCTCAACAGCTCGATTGAAATGCAGGAGCTTATCGGGCGGGCCAAGGAAGGACACCACACCGAGATGACCATTCCTCTCGACGGCGCCGATTTTGAAGTGACCGCAAGTTTTAAGCGATAAAAAGGTGACGGCCATCGCCCTGCTCATAGTCGACATAACCGAAAAAGGAAAAATCCGAGCAGATGCGGCGGAATTTACCGCCAACGTTTCCCGAGCTTAAGACCCCCCTTCAGACCATTTCGGGATGCGCCGAGCTTATGGAAAACGGCATTGCAAAGCCTCAGGACATCAAGGCCTTTTCCCACAGAATCCATTCTGAAGCCAAACGAATGATAACCCTTGTGGACGACATAATCGGGCTGTCGCGCCTTGATGACGGAACGGCCGACACGGCAAAGGAACCAATAAAGCTGCTTGAAGCCGCAAAGACCACCGCCGACATTTTAAAGGACAGTGCAAAAAGCGCGGCATCACCACTCTCGGTTGAAGGCGACGACATTTAAAGGGTGGTCAGCGTTTCAAGACTTTGCCGGAAATAATATACAACCTTTGCGACAATGCCATTAAATACAACCGTGAAAACAGCACCGTTAAGGTACGCATAAGGACAAGTGCGATTTTGCCGAAAATCTCCGGTAGCCGACACCGGCATCGGCATTCCCGAACCAAAAAACGGGTATTTGAGCGATTTTTTCCGCGTTGATAAAAAGCCATTCAAAAGAGGTCGGCGGAACAGGGGCTGGGGCTTTCGATAGTCAAGCACGCCGTCAAAAATCTCGGCGGCGAGGTTTCTCTTTGAAAGCCGGCTTGAAAGGCACCACCGTAACCGTCACCATTCCGAAAGAATAAAAATCTTTAAAGGAACAGTCAAATGCATTAAAGCTTTGATTGTTCTTTGCCCATATCATCCTGTTGATCAACGGTAACGCCAATAATGCAGTGTTCCGGTATAAAACACACAACAGATTTTCTCACAGATACGGAACTTATTTCCTACAGCAGGTTTACCCCACCGTGGGTTTATTATATTCGTTTATTTATAAACTTAAACAATTTTTAATAGACCTTTACGACCGGCAGATGCACCCATAACGATTGCCAGTATTAACCGGTCTGCTGCACCGAATTGCAGCAGGCGGCTGATAGTTTCCATATCAATTACCGACAGCACAGTACAACAATTATCGGCACAAAAATTTTCCAAAGGTTCAAATCAAACAAAAATGATTCTTGACAAGACTTTAGATGAATATTATAATAAAAAGGTAATCTATAAAAGGAGTGTATGTAATATGCGCAGTTACGGTTCATCGGCAGAAGAAGAAATCATGAGAAGCCTTCTCGGCGGTTCTTCTTTCATCTTCTTCGGGGAGATTTCTCCTCGGCAATTTCCATTCTTGCCCTCATCCTGGCAATCGCAGCCACAGTTCTCGCCTTTTATTTCATCCTTTCCAAAAAAGGCAGATCAAGTCAAAAGCCTTTGTTAAATTCCTTGTTAACGTATGTGATTTCCGCAACCTCATCATCGAAAAAAATCCAAAGCCCTCTACATCTTCTCTACCGCCTTTACCATTCTCTACACGGCTTCCTGGGAATATTCGATTTCGGTTCCTATATGTATGGCGCGACCCTTCTCCCGGAGCCTGCTCACAATGATTATCGGACCTATCGCCGTCCGCATCACTTAAGCTGATCATGCTGGTTGTTCTGGCTGTTAAAAACATCGTCCGGATCAACAACAAACTTTCCAAGCTTACCGGAGACGATGCTTCAGAAACGTCAGCTTCGACACCGATCTTTTCCGATCTCAAGAAATACGCTCCCCAGCCTGCAGCTCCGCAGCCGCTCCCGCTCAGCCTCATATGGTATATTGTGAAATGCGGAACCCCCTATGATAGAAACGCCGGCGGATGCCCCAACTGCAGCAAATAATTAAGGACGCATAATCGGCAAAACATAAAACACAACAAAGCACCGCTTACGGCCGAAAAAACGGCTGTGAGCGGTGTTTTTGATTATTAAGTGAATGTTTTTATTAAATAAATTAAAAAAGGTTTGCGAGCGGCAATCTTCCCTCGCAAAAAAGCAATTGCAACAAGGCCTTGCTTCGTTTGAGGAGATTTATTACTTCTGACCCTTTCGTTTTTTTGAGGTTGTCGTAAAATGCCTGTTCGTTTTTATTATCTCGGCTTGTAATAGACGGTATTTTAAGACTGTCGGGAAAGATACTGCTGCTCGACATAATGATTTTTAAAGTCGTGGGGATAAAAGGTACCCCTGCCCCTTTTCTCGGCGTCTTCTCCGTCGAAATGCTTGTTTTGAAGGCACCGGGGCACAGGTCCCGCCTTTCCGTTTTCCACATCCTTTGCGCCGCCGCAACGGCAAGATATCCTGAATTTGACTTGGGCGACAGAGAATGAATAGCGGCGTCGGCAGGGGCAGCCGCGCTTCCGGCATTCCAAGCTGCAGCGCCATCCACCGCCGACTTAACAATGGGGGATTATCTGAGATATACAGTAAGCCCCACGTCCTCACAGGCAGCGCACATAAGCCTGCGGCAGGCCGACGGCATATCCCCGCGAGAAGTATCCTCGAAAGATAATGCACCGCTGCGTCGGGATCGGAGCCTCTCAGCGACTTATATGCAGTGCGGAAATGCAGTCGTAGTGCTCGTCCCCGTTCGGTCGTACCGCTGGAGCCGAGTTTTTGGTGAGCTCCTCCCACAAGCTCGGATGATATAACCGGCAGATCCCTGGTTCTGCGGGACAGGCAAGCATACACATTTCGCATATACCAACTGCCTTTCGGACATCTCCCCGCAGGCATCGGCAATCTTGCTTTTTGCAGCGTCGGAAAGCTCTACGGCCACGCCGTTTTCTTCGGAAAGAATATCAAAAGGCACGGGCGATTGCGGGTTTGACGTCCTCGGGTGTGACAGGTTTAAATTCAAAAACGCTGCATCTGCTGAGCAGGGCGTTGTAAATATAAAAAATATGGGTTTTCGGTGGTAGAGGCAATCAGCGTTATGCCCCTCCGTTTTCCACCGTTTCGAGAAGGGATTGCTGCTGTTTTTGGTGAAATACTGATCTCGTCCAGATAAAGAAGAATTCCTCCCGCGGCGGCAAAGGGTGCCGATTTGGGAAATGACATCCTTAATGTCGGAGGTCGAGGCGTTTGTACAATTGAGCCGACAGAGGCTTTCGGTCGGTTTTTGCTGCACTAATGGGCAAGAGTGGTCTTTCCCGTGCCCGAAGTGACCAAAAAATGAGATTGGGAATGTCGCCCGATTCGATTATGTTGCGAAGAAGGGCCTTTGCCCTTGCCGATAAGATGGGCCTGTCCAACCATTTGGTCAAGAGTTTTCGGACGTATACGGTCGGCCAAAGGAGCGCGCATTTTTCCTAACCTCCCTTAAGAAAATATTTTTTCAAGTCTCGGTTTTATGATGAGCGTCAGCCCACAGGCAGCCGCTATCTTTACGGCATCTCCCAAAGGAAGGGGCAAAACGCACACCGAGTGCGCCACATAACGCCCTTTCCGGTAAGGGGCCAAAAAACCAGGCCGTTCCAAAGGCGTAAGCACTGCCGTCCCCCCGCAATGCAGAAACGGAAGCATAATTTTTTATGGCAGACTTTAAGCAAAAGTCCGATTACCGAAAACGCAGGGAATGTATCCGATTATGTATCCGCCGGTCATTCCCACAAGCTTTTGAAATCCGCCTTCAAATCCCGAAAAAGACCGGTACGCCCACCGCTCCAGCAGTATGTAAACCGCCGTTGCGGGCAAAGAAACACTTAAGTTTTGCCGAGTGGCGATAAAATATACGGCCAGCGCGTGGCAAGAGAAACAGGCACGGGACCTGTCTGCAAAAGAAAATGGCGCAGCAACGCACAAAAAGCGCCGCAAAAGCGCCGTAAGCACGGTGGTTCTGTCTTTCGCTCATAATTTCTTCACCTTCGAAACAACGGCGGCGGCAAGTAATGCATATATTGACGGTCACGATGGAAGCGCCCACAGGAAGATTTAATGAAAGAAGGATAAAGCACAGTCCGAAGAGGAAGCACACCACCGATACCACCGACGAAACGACCACCACCGACTTAAAAACTTTTGACCAGCCGCTTTGATATGATGGCGGGGAAAAATTATAAGACTTGCAATGAGCAGGGTGCCCATCATTCTCATTCCGATAACCACCGTCACGGCGGTCAGAAAGGATATAAAGAAACTGATAAAGGGTAACGCGTTTATCCCGCAGGCCTTGGCGTAAACCTCGTCGTAGGTCACCATAAACAGGCGGTTATAAAAGCAGTATAAAGGCGTGACCACCAGTCCGAGAATTATGCTGAGCACAAGGTCGGTGTCGGTGAAAGCCGAGAATGCTTCCGAACATATGGCTGTACATATCGACGCTCATTCCGCCCGAAAGGTAGGTTATTATTATGCCGAGGATAAAGCCCGGTCGAGACCACGCCGATGGCGGTATCGCCGTTTCCCCGCTCTTTTGGCTTATGGAGCATAATGGCAAAAGGAGGCCGCCGCCACAATGGGCATGGAAACATAAATGGGGCGACCATCAAGGGCTATGGCAAAAAGGGACAGAGAAGCAAATCCGATATCCGCAAGGCCGTGACCGATAAGGGCATAGCGCTTGAGCACCAGTATCACTCCCAGCAGCGCCGCGCATATGGATATGACCGTTCCGACAATGAGGGGCACGGGTCACAAAAAGGCTGGGAAAGTGCCGACAAAAACTCACTCATGCCTGCACCCCCAGATGATGATAAAAATGCCATGCTTCGGCATTTCCGTCAAATTCTATTTTCTGATTGATAACGATAACGCGGTCGGCGTATTTGCCGATCTCCTCCATATCGTGGGGAGACCATAACCACCGTCATACCGTCGGCGTTAAACTGCTTGAGCATTGTGTAAATCTCGGCCGAGATGTTAGCGTCAAGTCCCGCACAAGGCTCGTCGAGAAACAGAAGCTTGGGCTTTCGGCAGATCGATCGGGCAAGCATAACCCTTTGCTGCTGACCGCCCGGAAAGGCCTCCGATGCGCTTGTCTGCAATGACTGTATGCCCATTTTTCTATAGCCGCTCTTGCAAGCGCCTTGTCCTCTTTTTGAATAGAAGGTGAAAAACCGTCCTCCGCTTTTTGTGTGCCGGTCAGCACTACCTCCCCGACCGTGGCGGGGAATCCCTTTCCACGGGATTTTGCTGAGGGAGATATGATATTTCATCGGGCGAAAGAGGAGTGTAAACACTGCCGCTGTCGGTGGGTACAAGGCCCATTATGGCTTTAACAGTGTGGATTTTCCCGGATCCGTTGTTTCCAACAAGGCAGAGGTATCACCCCCTGCTCCACGTCAAGAGACATCCTGCAAGGCCGGGAATACGCCCGTATGATACTGTTGATTTTTACCGGAAAGGATGTTCATTAAATAAGACCCTTCTTTAGATTTTCCAGAATTTCTTTTCATGTGTCCACAAAGGAAATGCCGCTTTCAAAATCCTCTTTGGAAAGATTTATGAGCCGTGCTGAACTCGGCGAGAAGGGCAACCGGCAGCATCGGCTATCGACCGCGCCACCTTTGGATCGGCAAGCTCACTCGTGGAATATACTTTGCTCCCGGAGGCCTTTATGTCCTCCGGTTATTTTGCAACGGTTTTGGGCTTTGCTTCAACATCGGTGGTGCAGGAAATTATAAACCGTTTCGTATTTAAGGTTATAGGCGTCGGTAAAATATTTATGGGCAAACCGCCCGCCGAAGAAGATTTTTGTCCTGCATTTTGCAATCGTTGCTTAAACTGCTCGTCAAGGTCGTTTAGCTCGGCCGCACTTTTAATGCGTCGGCGTTTTTGTGTAATAATCTTGTTTTCGGGCTGTTTTCCGCAAAGAGCCAAAGTTTATTTCGTCGGCCATAATAACACGGC
>VOFC01007176.1_pt1 | contig 23978 bp, 31 predicted proteins | sample 5384161 | NCBI WGS metagenome assembly VOFC01 (sample SAMN12384722, study PRJNA508395) | human gut metagenome | isolation source: healthy gut B | host: Homo sapiens | reverse complement strand
TGTAAAGTCTCTTTGTTCTTCAGTACTTGGTCCTATTTGGTAAGTGCCAAGACCATCTTCATTCGATGTCATTCTGAATAACTCTTCTACAGTGACAGCTTTTCCCTCTTTATTCTCAAGATAGATTTGTCCTGTATCCAGGATTTATACCTTTTGTTTTTAGTGCAAAGATTGCACCTACAGGATATCCTTCAGACTAGGAGTCACTTGGCTTTTTATCTGTAAGTACTTTTAGTACTTTATTTTGATTATATGCGAAGTTGAAAGTAGTGTACCAAGAGAAGTTTTTAGTGGTGATATTACGTGTCTGCAGATTTACTTCTACACCTTTATTTTCCATACTAGCCCAGTTTATAGACATATTAGTGAATCCATTTTCTAAAGCTAATGCTTTAGAACCAATTAAGTCTGTTCCTTTTCTATAGTAGTAATCTACACTAAGATTGATGGCTTGATTGAGTACAGAAAAATCTATTCCTAGATTGTAAGATGCTGTTTTTCCCAGCGTAATTTACTGTTGGGAGCACTATTGATAATAATATTTTCTTCACTGTAACCTGGTAAAATATTCACATTATCATATTTTCCGACTAGGAATGGAGAGGTTCCCTTATCAATATTTCCTTGTAAGCCATAAGAAAGGCGAAGAGCTAAATTATCAATCCATTTGTATTGTCTAATGAACGATTCATTAGATAAACGCACAAACCGCTTACCGAATAGATTGGTAAGAAACGGTATTTCTTATCTACTCGAATAAATCAGAACCATCCATACGCACACTTCCTCCCAATGTATAACGATTCATTAAAGTATATGAACCATTGGCAAAGAAAGAAGCAAAAGCGTTTTCCTTGTACGATTTAGTTTTTAGATTCCAATCATTGGCTTGTGCTTCATCTTTAAATATGAGATTCTGGAATGTTAGTTTCTTGGGATCACATCCGTATCCGGTTGAGGCTTGGTTGTCTACCCAGTTTTTGCGAATTTCGAACCAGCCATTATTTGTATGTCATGTATATCCCCAAATGTGTTTTTGTATTCTCCTTGGATTTCCATGTGAGTTGTGAGGTTGTACTATTAGTTGTTTTAAGCATGCCTCCTTCTGGTATAAGATAGGTTTGTACACCATTTTTCCAATATTTATTGGTTTCACGTATATTCCTAATATTATATGAATTTATCCCGGCATATTCTTCTTGCGACAATTGATCCCATTGCACACCAATCTGTGAATAAACTTTCCACTGATCGTTAAAACGTAGCTGAACATCAAAGATAGAATTGATGGCTGTGGTGACAGATTCTTTATTGGTGTTTGCTCGTTCTTCGAATATATTAAAGCCTTGCTTTTCATCTGTTTCATTACTTCTGACTACGTCGTAATCGTAAAGGTAGTTTCCTTGTTCGTCAAACGGAGCAAAGTAAGGGTTGGCGATACGTGAATAATATATAGGGTTAATAAGTCCGTAAGTATCAGTCATAAATGTGTTATTCTTGCGTCTGTTGGCAAAAATAGACATTCCAATTTTTAATATTTTTGTTGATTTGGTAAGACGTTTTACTGGTCAGATTAAAACGGCTCATGCTTACACCTGGTACATTTCCGTTTTCTTTGACATAACCAAGTGAGTTGTAATAAGTAACCTTTTCACTACCACCGGAAATGCTAAAGTTATATTCTTGCGTGAAAGCATCTCTGAATAATATATCATTCCAGTCTGTATTGATTGTTTTCAGTTTGTTTATAGCATTTTGGGCTTCAGGTGTCAGTCCGTTCCACCCCCTGTTCTTTATAGATGTCTATTAAGTTATATTGTTTCATGATAGCAGCAACTTTTCCTTTTTTCAGGAAATACCGGTATCGGATCTGTTAATCCCCATAATATGTCAAACCGTGCTTCTTTTAATAATTGAAGTTTCCAAATCGACTTTCTCTTCCGAGTTTAGTAAGTTGAGCCGTGAAGTATTGAGATTTGGGTATAAGTCAATTTAGTATTGAAGTTAATAACAGGTTTTCCGGTTTTTTCCTCTTTTGGTTGTTACCACAATTACGCCATTTGCAGCACGTGCACCATAGATAGCAGTAGCAGCTGCATCTTTTAATATCGTAATGCTTTCAATGTCGTTTGGGCTCAAACCTGCGATAGAAGATTGTGACATATTTACAATGTCATTATCGTTATCTTTGTTAATCTCTGGAATATCTGTCCCCTCCAAAGGTATTCCATCCAATACCCAATGGGTCTTGTGTTCCATTCAATGAAGCTGTACCACGAATACGAATACGTGCAGGAGCTCCTGGTGCACCGGAAGTTGTCGTAACGGCTACACCCGCCACTTGTCCGGCTAATGCCTGGTCGATGCTTTTTGCTGCGCCTACCATTCCGTCTGTAACGTCTACTTTAGCGATAGCGGCAGTCAGTTTACGACGTTCCAGTTCTTGATAACCAGTTACTACTACGTCTCCTCAGTGTGTGTGATGAAGCTTGAAGGACAATACGATAAGTATCTTTTCCAGCTTGCAACACGATATTTTGTTCTTCAAAACCTATATAACTACAATGTAGTCTGGTCACCTTTTCCGGAATGGAAATGGAGAATTTACCATCCATATCAGTGATAGTACCTAGAGAAGTCTGTGATACTCCGGCTTTTTTTTCAAATCGTCTGCATTAACATATACAGAAGCACCGATTAGAGGTTCATTGTCTTCACCGGATATGACGACTCCGGTGATTGTGCGATTAGCAGCGTTGGCTGTAGCCAACGTGTAACAAGAAAACATATAAGAACGTATAAATATTTTTTTCTCATCAATATAGATTGTTAAAGTGATTGATTTTGTTTTATTTGATTCCCAAAGCCGTATTAATACGTAGAATCATATCCTCATAATGATAGCGTGCAGCAGTATCAGAAGTGCCGAGACGGCTCTGCAACAATTTCTTGATACGTAATAGCTCTCCGCGTTTCACCGAGATAGCATCAGAAATACGGTTGAGCTGACTACCATAGAAGTTAAGCACGTGGAGCGCCCATTCGGTCTTCTTGACGAAGTGCACGTTGTTCGGCAGCATAGCAGCTGCAGAAAGGAGTGGCATGGTCAAGCAAGAAATGTTCATTTGCAATCTTCTTGTTGATTTTTACAGCTTCGGGTTCTGCGGCTGCTGTAAGTAATGCATCGAGGAAGTTTTTCTGCAAAGAACGTTCCATTACGTTGGGGATGCCACCACGTTCGGTAATACCGAAAATGTTTTTATGAAGTCCGTCCATAAGCTCAACTACCGTGAAGGCTTTCTTACCGTTGACGGATTCATTCTCAATCATACGCATTAGGCGGGTATTGCCTAGTAAATCCCAAAGGATATAGGCTTGGGCGTTCTTTAAGATTTGCGTAGGAGCATTCTCCTGTTTTCCGATGGGAGTATTACGAAGTAGATAAGTATATTGTCCTACTTCCGTGTCAAACAGCCATTTAGGATATGTTAATACTTCATCCATCAGAAATTTTAGTGAAGCTTGTTGTTTCTCTTTCTCAACGAATGTATAAGTCTTGACGCCATCTCCAACAATTGTATTTTCAATGTAGATACCGCCAATATTGGCAAGGACATGATATAAATAGTTGTTCCATTGGTTGATTACTGCATAGTAGAGGCGTGATGCTTCTTCATAAGTTTGTCCTTTCTCGCCGGTAGTAGTCCATTGAAGAATTTGCGGAACAATACGTTTCAGATTCTCAATGCCAAGTAAAGAAGAACGAACCGGATCATCACCTAAATCTTCGTTCTGTGCACGTGGATCAACGGCATCACGTACATCCTGTGCTTCACTATATTTATAAAGACGGTCGGTATGCTTGCTCAAGAAAATCGAATAAAATATCTTTTTCTTCTTCCGGAGTACTCTTTCCGTACCAACGATATCCATATTCGATAGCGAACATATCGTATGGACCGATATGCGGTGAAAGAACTTTCACGCCATCTCCAGGCTGTGCGATATAATTGAATCGTGCATAATCCATGATGGATGAAGCGGTAGAATTCATTCTGGAAGTGAATGCTTCGGAACGTAATGAATCCGTCGGGAAAGCCCATGATCCCATCATATTGTGACGGAGTCCCAATGAGTGGCCTACCTCATGACAGGCGACGAATCGAATGGCATCTCCCATCAAAGCATCAGGCAATTGTACATTGCGTGCTTCTGGACACACTGTTCCGGTCTGGACAGTAATCCATTCACGTACCATAGAAAGCACATTGTGCCACCACATAATATCAGCTTCCAGAATTTCTCCGGAACGGGGATCTAACAGAGAAGGTCCCATTGCGTTTTTCTTTTCTGATGCAGCATAAGTCAGTACCGAGTAATTGACGTCATCCATGTCTACATGCATACTGTCTGTGATTTCTTTGGCGATAATCGCATTCTTGAAACCAGCCTTTTCAAAGGCAATCTGCCAGTCCTCGATACCTTTCTTAATGTACGAACGCCATTGGTAAGGAGTTGAATTATCAATGTAGAAGATAATCGGTTTGGCAGGTTCCACCATCTGACCTTTCAGATAAGCTTCCCGGTCTTCCGGTTTAGGTTCCATACGCCAGCGGGTGATATACTGTGTCTTATCCGTACGTTGCTGCGCATCACTAAAACTTAATAACGGATTCGTGAAATAACCGACCTTCTGATTGTCGAATCGTCCCATCATCGGCTTCTCGGGTAATAAGAGAATAGAAGAACTAACTTCCACCGTTACATAAACTGTGGTGGTACCTTCTGTAACTCTGGTGGTCAACTCGGAAGTTGCCACGACATTGTTTGAAAAGGATTTGATGGATAGAATACGTGATAAGTTCTTGATAGCCGAAGTCCCTAAATTAATGTTTGTAAAAACATTATTGATACTGGTTTCCGTACCATCGTAAATATCATTCACCTTGATTACTAATGCCGTAGAATCTGCATTGACTGCTTCGATCTTGAATGCGGCAATCAGCGGAGAGATAAAATTATCCTTTACCGAACGGAAGATAGCGTCCGTTTGGGGGGCCAGAGGTAATGGACGTTGTTGGCGTAACATTAGTTTGCCCGTCGCTTTGTCCCATTCCATGCAAACCATCTGGTTTTCATAGTTTACTCCCGCGGTTTTACACCCGCATCATTAAGTTCGGTAGGAACTCGTTGCAGCTTATTGACAACTAATAAGTCACGTCCCAAAAGTGAGGTGGGAATTTCAAAATAATAATCATTCTTCTTTTTGATGTACAGCAAACATCCCTTTGGTCGTTTTACTGTCTTCCACTAATTTCTCGTAGTCGCTTTTACTCTTCTCTTCTTTCTCTTCTGGTTTTTTCTTTTTTTTTTAAACCAACTCAGATTTTCTGTAGCGGGGTAGTTGCAAATGCCGAGAGCGCTTCTCCACTCAGCAATATACATGCAATGACCGCTGCCATTACTTTTACATACATTCTCATTGAGTTTCTAACTTTTAATTATAATTAAAAAACGGCTACAAAAGTACTAATATAAATAACATAATGACTACTAATTTGCAATGAATATAACATTAAAAGAAATATTAACTAGTATCTACGGTCATCATTCTCCTCGGATATTTCATAGTTTAGTGGGAATAGTGTACATTTGCGGGAGTAAAAAAGTGAACGGAATGATGAGACGATATATCACTGCTTTGATGCTGGCTTGCTGCATCGGAGGGTATGGACAAGAGAAGAAGCAAGTAACCTTTGTACCTCCTTTTGACTTTCCTCTTACATTGAGTGGGAACTTTGGAGAAATCCGCTCCAATCACTTCCACGGCGGACTGGATTTTAAGACAGGCGGAGTTATCGGTAAAACCCGTTCGTGCTCTCGCTGATGGCTATATTTCGCGTATTCGCGTCACGAATGGTTCGGGATATGTACTTGATGTCTGTTATCACAATGGCTATTCAACGATCAACCGCCATTTGAGTGGTTTTGTTTCTCCCATTGCCGAAAGGGTGGAGAAACTTCAATATGAAGAAGAAAGCTGGGAAGTAGAGATTGTTCCCGAACCGGGAGAATATCCGGTAAAAGGGAGGCCAGCAGATCGCATGGAGCGGAAACACCGGATATTCGTTCGGTCCGCATCTTCACCTGGATGTATTTGAAACGGAATCGGGAGATTATATTGACCCTATGCCTTTCTTTCAATCGAAAATAAAAGATACGCGTGCTCCGAAAGCGGATGGCATTCTATTTTTTCCACAACTGGGTAAAGGAGTAGTGGATGGAAAGCAAGAGAATAAAATCATCCTTCCTAATAGTGAGCGTCCGGTGGAAGCATGGGGAGTGATAGGTGTGGGGATCAAAGCATACGATTACATGGATGGAGTGAATAACCATTATGGAGTTTATTCAGTTGTGCTTACGGTAGATGGCAATGAAATATTTCGTAGCACCGTAGATCGTTTCTCGCAGGAAGAAAACCGGATGATAAACGCCTGGACGTATGGGCAGTACATGAAATCCTTTATTGATCCGGGCAACACTTTGCGTCTGCTAAAAGCATCGAATGATAACCGTGGCTTGGTGACGATTGATGAGGAACGGGACTATCAGTTCTTATATACATTAAAAGATGCTTTCGGAAACACTTCCAAATATAGTTTCACCGTACGGGGTCGGAAACAGCCGGTTGAACCGTTGAATCATCGGGAGAAATATTTCTTTGCCTGGGATAAGACGAATTATCTGCAGGAACCGGGATTGAACTTGGTTGTTCCGAAAGGAATGTTGTATGATGATGTTCCCCTCAATTATCAGGTGAAGGCGGATAGTGGTGCCGTTGCTTTTACTTATCAACTGAATGATAAGGCGGTTCCGCTGCATGCAGCTTGTGAACTGTGTATCGGGTTGCGTAGAAAACCAATTGCCGATACGACGAAATATTATGTGGCCCGCATAACTCCAAAAGGAGGAAAGTACAGCGTAGGCGGAAAGTATGAAGACGGATACATGAAAGCATCTATCCGGGAGTTGGGAACTTACACTGTTGCCATCGATACCATCCCGCCGGAGATTATCCCTGTCAACAAGAATCAGTGGGGAAGAAACGGAAAAATTGTCTATCGTTTGAAAGATCAGGGCGCGGGAATTGCTTCCTATCGTGGAACGATTGACGGAAAGTATGCGCTTTTCGGACGTCCCAATATTGTGAAATCATACTGGGAATGTACGTTGGACCCCAAACGCGTAAAGAAAGGAGGCAAGCATACTGTTGAATTTACAGTGACCGACTATTGTGGGAATGAAACAGTGGCCCGTGAAAGCTTTATTTTGGTAAATTATTAAAAGTGAATCATATATTTATTATGAAGAGAAGAATTATTCTTTGTGCCGCCGTATTGATGGCGGCTGTGGCGAACACCTTCGCCTGCACCAACCTGATTGTCGGAAAAAATGCGTCTGCCGATGGCTCGACGATTGTTTCCTATTCTGCCGACTCGTACGGCTTATTCGGAGAACTTTATCATTATCCGGCTGCTACCTATCCAAAAGGTACGATGCTGAAAGTTTATGAATGGGATACCGGCAAGTATCTGGGAGAAATAGAGCAGGCACGCCAGACTTACAATGTAGTCGGTAATATGAATGAATATCAGGTTACCATTGGTGAGACAACTTTCGGCGGACGTCCGGAATTGGCCGATTCTACAGGGATTATCGATTACGGAAGTCTGATTTATATCGGTTTGCAACGTTCGCGCACTGCCCGTGAAGCAATTAAGATCATGACCGACTTAGTGCAGCAATACGGCTATTATAGCGAAGGAGAATCCTTTACTATTGCCGATCCGAACGAAATATGGATTATGGAAATGATTGGTAAAGGTCCCGGCATCCGTGGAGCAGTTTGGGTAGCTGTACGTGTGCCCGATGATTGCATTTCGGCCCATGCCAACCAGTCACGTATCCACCAGTTTGATATGAATGACAAGGAGAACTGTATGTACTCTCCGGATGTCGTTTCTTTCGCTCGTGAGAAGGGATATTTTAATGGAGTAAATAAAGACTTTTAGCTTTCGTTAGCTTATGCGCCTCTTGATTTTGGTGCCCGTCGTTTCTGTGAGGCACGTGTGTGGAGCTATTTTAATAAGTTCTACAGATAATGGAAAAGAGTATCTTCCTTATATTGAGGGAAAGACTGATACGCCGATGCCTCTTTTTGTGAAACCGAAACATAAGTTATCCGTGCAAGATGTGAAAGATATGATGCGCGACCATTATGAAGGAACGCCCCTTGACATCTCCAATGATTTTGGAGCCGGACCTTATAAGACACCTTACCGTCTTTCTCCTCTGAACTTCAAGGTAGATGGCCAGGAATATTTCAACGAACGTCCGATTTCCACTCAACAAAGCGGGTTTGTATTTGTTGCACAAATGCGGGCTCATAAGCCGGACCCGATAGGCGGTGTACTTTGGTTTGGTGTGGATGATGCGAACATGGCTGTATTTACCCCGGTTTATTGTTGTGCTACTAAAGTGCCGGTATGTTATACCCGTGTAGATGGGGCCGATTATATTACATTCTCCTGGAATTCAGCTTTCTGGATTTTCAACTGGGTATCTAATATGGTCTATCCGCGTTATGATCTGATGATCGGTGATGTACGGGAAGCGCAGAAAGAAATGGAAACGACTTTCAACAATGCACAGGAAGGCATTGAAGAAATGGCTGCCAAACTGCTGGCAAAAGATAAGAACGCAGCGGTTGATTTTCTGACAAACTATACAAATATGACCGCACAGAGCACTTTCGATACTTGGAAACAATTGGGTACATTCTTGATTGTGAAGTACAATGATGGAGTGGTGAAACGTGTTAAAGACGGTCAGTTTGAGCGTAATTCTATTGGACAACCTGCCGGAGTGATGCGTCCCGATATCCGAAAGAATTCTTGCAGGAATATGTCAAGACAGACTGGTGACAGATATAAAGTAAAATGCCACAAGAATAGATATTAAGTATGAGATATTAGGTATTAAGTATATCGCTTTTTTTTAATTCTTAATTCTCAAATTTCAATTAAAAAGAATAGGAATTATAAACTTATTATTTTACATTTGTGTGCTCAAGAAATTGATAATAAATAATTCATTAACCAATAAATAACAATCGAAATGGAAAATCAGGAACTTATTAAACAGGTCACTGAAAAAGCCGAAAAATGGCTAACCCCGGCTTATGATGCTGAAACCCAGGCTGAAGTGAAGCGTATGTTGGAAAACGATGATAAAACCGAACTAATTGAAGCTTTCTACAAAGATCTTGAATTTGGTACTGGTGGTCTGCGTGGTATTATGGGTGTAGGTAGCAATCGTATGAATATCTATACGGTAGGTGCTGCCACTCAAGGACTTTCCAACTATCTGAAAAAGAACTTCAAAGACCTGCCGCAGATTTCTGTAGTAGTAGGTCACGATTGCCGCAACAACAGCCGTTTGTTTGCGGAAACTTCTGCTAATATTTTCTCTGCCAATGGTATTAAAGTATATCTGTTTGACGACATGCGTCCGACACCGGAAATGTCTTTCGCCATCCGTCACCTCGGTTGCCAGAGCGGTATCATTCTGACTGCTTCTCACAATCCGAAAGAATACAACGGTTACAAGGCATATTGGGACGATGGTGCACAGGTATTGGCTCCACACGATAAAGGTATCATCGACGAAGTGAATGCAATTGCTTCTGCTGCCGATATTAAATTCCAGGGGAACCCGGATCTGATTCAGATCATCGGTGAAGATATCGACAAGATTTACCTTGATATGGTGAAGACAGTTTCTATTGATCCGGAAGCTATCGCCCGTCACAAAGACATGAAGATTGTCTATACTCCGATCCACGGTACAGGTATGATGTTGATTCCTCGTGCATTGAAAATGTGGGGATTTTAAAACGTATTTACTGTGCCCGAACAGATGATTAAGGACGGTAACTTCCCGACTGTCGTATCTCCGAACCCGGAAAACGCGGAAGCTCTTTCTATGGCTGTAAACCTTGCCAAAGAAATTGATGCTGACATCGTTATGGCTTCTGAACCGGATGCTGACCGTGTGGGTATTGCTTGTAAGGATGATAAAGGCGAATGGGTACTGATTAACGGTAACCAGACTTGTATGATGTACCTTTATTATATTCTGACACAGTACAAACAACTGGGTAAGATTAAAGGTGGCGAGTTCTGCGTGAAGACAATCGTTACAACTGAACTAATCAAGAAAATCGCAGATAAGAACAATATCGAAATGCTTGACTGCTACACCGGATTTAAATGGATCGCACGTGAAATCCGTCTGCGTGAAGGCAAACAGAAATATATCGGTGGCGGTGAAGAAAGCTACGGATTCCTTGCCGAAGATTTCGTTCGCGATAAAGATGCCGTATCAGCTTGCTGTTTGATTGCAGAAGTTGCTGCATGGGCAAAAGATAACGGTAAGTCATTGTATCAATTGTTGCTGGATATCTACGTAGAATACGGATTCTCTAAAGAAACCACAGTGAACGTAGTGAAACCGGGTAAGAGTGGTGCAGAAGAAATCAAAGCTATGATGGAGAACTTCCGTGCCAATCCTCCGAAAGAATTGGGTGGCTCTAAAGTGATCTTGAGCAAAGATTATAAGACACTGAAACAGACAGATGATAAAGGTAACGTAACTGCAATCGATATGCCGGAACCATCTAACGTACTTCAATATTTCACTGAAGACGGCAGCAAAGTTTCTGTTCGTCCTTCAGGTACAGAACCTAAGATTAAGTTCTATATGGAAGTACAAGGTGAAATGGGTTGCCGTAATTGTTATGCTTCTGCCGAGTCTGCCGCAATGGAAAAGATTGAAGCAGTGAAGAAGTCATTGGGTATCTGATCCTGTTTCTTCTGATAGTTCAGATATAGATAACGAAAGATAAATAATAAATAGCGCCTCCATAGTCTTTTCGAAGATTGTGGAGGCGCTTCTTTTTCTCTATACATAGCCCTGATTCTGCCTATTTTCGGGCTTTTTCCCCAACTTGGCACAGTTCTTTTATTTCCTTTGCATTCTTTAAGTCCACTTGCTAATCCTTCTTGCGAGAATCTTGTTGTATTGACATCATCTCAATTTCAACCCGCAGGCTGCGGATACACATGTTTTGTTGATGCTTTAGAGTGATACGTTCCGTTTCATATTCGTAAGTTGTTCGTTTGTAGTTATGTGTATTTCGTGGCCTGCTTTCTTAGTCTATTTTTCAGTCAGTGCTATTTCTTTTTTTCTGTTATTTCTTCGTGCCTATCCAAGTCCATTTATGCCATATTGTTTCCAATGGTCCTTGTTTATGTTTAGACAGCCACCATTTGCAGAACCTAACTTGCGCCAGGAAAAGAATAATACCGATAATCAGGCTAAGAGTATATCCACAGTAAGGAGCAAGATAGAATCCGAATGGGAAATAGATAATGGCTCCCAAAATAGATTGAGAAATATAATTGGTCAAGCTCATTTTTCCGTAGAATCGCAGATTAGATACAGTTTTCTTGAACTGATCCTTCTGATAAAGCAACACGAAAGAAGCAACAAGTACAATCGTAAAAGCAAGTTTCTGCCACATATCAAAGGCAGTACCTACCGTTTGCTGAATTAAACTGCTGTCACTTTGCATGATCTGTTCTTTCAGAGAATACAGTGGCGCGAAACTGATAGCTGCAATAATAAGTGCTTTCATCCAGAACTTCAAATGAGATTCGGTGGTGACGAATAACTGTTTGCGTCCGATGTACAAGCCGAACAGGAAAAGTCCGGCAGTCTGTAAGAAACGTCCGGCGCCGATAGCCCAAAACAAACTGGCTTTCTGTCCCAAGAGTGACATTACCTATCAGGAATTCCCAGAAGTTTCCGGCTTTGGTGTATTCCGCTACTTCAGCATACATGGCTCCGACATTCAAATCGGGTAGGGTATAGGCAGGATTGAAAAGGCTCATTATATAATGAAACCATTCAATCGGTTGCAGTGAAAACAAGATGGCGGTGATTAGAATCGCTTTGTCACTCCATTTACGTACGATAAATAGTACAAGACTGACTACAACAAACAGAAGCAGGACATCTCCTGCCGGGAAGAAAGCAGCATTCAGAGTGGCGAATCCTGCCAGCAATATCATTCTCCATAAAAAAGCGGTAACCAAAATCTTTTCCCTTTCAACTGCTGGTTGTGCGACTGGATATAGAAAGTGAATCCGAAAAGCAGAGCGAATATGGCATAAGACTTTCCGGCAAGCAGTGAAAATGTCGCATTAAATACTCCGGCATCCAAAATGGTGAGCCATTCAGGAGAACTTTCCGGATATACGGGGAAAAATGAAATGCTCCAGGTTATGAACCAGAAGGATGGCCATTACAGCAAATCCTCTAAGAGCATCTACTACTTCAATTCGGGGTGTTTTTGTTGATAATTCCATGGGGCTAATTTATGATTGTTTTTTAGTAAATGTTCATTTTACCCATCTCTAAGCAGGCTTCGGGAACATACTGACGGATTCCTTTGATGATATTTTCCATGTTTGATTTATTCATTTGGATGCTCTATCCACCAATCAATCATCTTTCGGGCAAGACTAAGTTTTCTGGGAAGTTCGGGTAAATTGTCTCTTGTATAAAAAGTCTCCCGAACTCAATTCTTCATCTTGGAGGTTGATTTCCCCTCCGGCATAAGCGGCAATAAAGCCGACCATTAGTCCGCTGGGATAAGGCCAGGGCTGATTACCGAAATAAGTGATATTCTTTACATCCAGTCCGGTTTCTTCTTTCACTTCACGTGCTACACATTCTTCTAGCGTTTCTCCGGTTTCCAGAAATCCGGCAACGAGACTGTTGAATGTTCCTTTAAAATTGCGGGCGTGCACTAAGAGTAGTGAATTTTTTTTTCTCACTAATACAAGAATCGCTGTGGAAATGGAAGGATATACTTCCCGGCCACATTTCGGACAACGCTTCATGATAGATTCTTTCTGTTCCATAGGCGTGCCGCAGGCGGAGACAAAAAGCGGCTGTTTCTATCCCAATGCAGAATCTCATGTGCTTTTCCTGCTGTCTGATAATGAGACAAAGGAAGATATTCATAGGAGGCACGAAGCCCTATCATGATCCATTGCTCCGATTCTTCAATGGGAGAGGAGAGGGAGAAAAGCCTTGCAGTTTTTCCTTTCTAGTGTGGTGATATTGTGTACGGTTGTTTTTTTCTTTAATAACAATAGGAGAGCTTTCTCCACATGGGACGGTATATATACCATCCTCTTTTTTCTCAAGAAGCAGTTGGTCTTTGTAAAAGATAAACCACCATGATTGTGCTGTCTGATTCATTTTAATTCTAATTCTTGATCTTCGCGTTGCGAAGTTATAAAAAACTAGATTGATATTTAGACTTATCAGATAAAATACAGTGCAACCGCACCAAAATTTGATTCATAACTGTGCATAAATGAGCTAAATGATAATTTTTGCGGAGTGCCCTGAAAGGGCATAATTGTATACAGTTCCGCCCTTTCAGGGGCTTGTGGCTGGTGTGTTTTTTTACGTAGGGCGTTGCCCTACGCTATATAATTAAGCCCTTTCAGGGCACCCCAATAAATATATAATTGTAAGGCTTTCAGCCTAACTGCAAAATTCTCATTTAACCGCTAAATTCCCATTTAATTAAGAACTGTGCGGATATGAATTAAATTTTGGTGCGGTTGCCCTGGATAAAATATCAATAGACTAACTCAATAAAATGCATTGTTCGACACCAATTTCCTGAATAAAATAATTGTCGTGTGAGATTGCTATCACAGTACCTGCATAATTTTTGATAGTAGCAGTGATAATTTCAATACTTTGTATGTCCAAATTGTTGGTAGGTTCATCCAGGATAAACATATCAGGGGTATTGTTACTAATCATCAGACAGCAGAAAGCGAGACGCATTTTCTCACCACCACTAAGTTTCCGGCAGGATTTGTCCCATTCGGATGCAGGAAACAAGTAACGGTGTAGAATAATCTTTATTTCATGCTCCGGCAGATTCCGGCTGTTGAAAGCGTAAGCCTGTTCAAGAATACTGTTCCGGTCGTCAATGATCGAATACTCTTGATTCAAATAGACATAGCTAAAGTCCGTCCGTGTCAGGGTTCCTTCCTGTGGTTGAAGTTGGCCGGTGATTAATTTCAATAGAGTTGTTTTCCCGCTACCGTTGGCTCCTTCTATACGGAGGCGGTCTCCGCTCTTTAGCTGAAAGCTGACAGGAGCTTGCCAAAGCTGTTGTTTTGAGATGCTATTTTCCTGAATATCATTGCTATTCGGATTGGGAAGATAACCTGTGTCAGACGAATTTATTTCATTATTCGTCAGAATATCATTGTTAACCGAATTGGAATGATAACTGAAGTTAATCTCTTTTGCTGTCACTAATATTTTCCCGGTATGAAGTGAGGAACTATTGAAGTCGGTTTTTAATGCAGCAGTCGGAGAGAGCGAACCTCGAAGCTGGTTGCGCTCATCTGTTAACTTCTCGGCTTTTTTCCTGATGAACGCCAGTCAGTTTACTAGTGCTCTTCTCGGATTTCCCTTGGAGTGCGTTCAATACAATGCGTGGAACTCCTTTTTTTTATATTACTCTTTTCGCCGCGTACATTCTGTTTGTCCCTGCGTTCGGCCGTTTCGCGAGCCACTTTACGGGCAATACGTAGTGCCTTTTCTTTTTTCTTCGATACGCTGTTGTAAGGCTTCCTGCATCAGCGTTTTTTGTTCTTTGTAGAATTCGTAATTTCCGCCATAATAATTGATTTGATGCTTCTCCAGTTCGCAAATCTCGGGGAGAAGATTGAGCAGAGTACGGTCATGACTTACCACCAACAGGGTGGAACGATATTTCTCTACCCAGTCATATAAACGTTGTCTGCCGGAAGAATCGAGATGATTGGTCGGTTCATCCATAAGTACGACAGATGGGTGATGAATGTCCATCCCTGCCAGAAAAACACGGGTCTTTTCTCCGCCGCTAAGCAAATTCATCGGGTAGGACAGGGGAAACTGTCCTAATCCCCATAAGTCGAGAGCGGCGATGGAACGTTCTTCGATATTCCAGTCATCATTTAGAATGGTGAAATTCTCGTTTGAGACATCTCCTGCCAGGATAGCGTGCAGAGCTTGCTGTTTGCGCTCTATTTGAAGAGCCTGTGCGATGGTCAGTGAATCATATTGCCCGAAATGTTGCGGGATATAATATAGGTCGTCCGGGCGGACAATGACACCGGAAGAGGGTGATAACTGTCCGGCAATAATTTGTAGCAAAGTAGACTTGCCACAACCATTGTTACCGACTAATCCTAGTTTCTGCCCTTTACTGATGGCGAAATTGAGATCACTGAATAATACTTCTTTATCCGGATGGATATAGCTGATTTGCTGAATACTTATAGACATAATGATCTATTGGGTTTGAGGTTGAAAATAGAGTGAAAAAAAATCACAGGATAGGGGGGAACGACAAACACAATACTGGCTAAACAACACACGGATTTCGTGATGCTTAACAAAATAGAAAAAAGCATATAAGAAAAGTGATGTTTACTTAGAAGTGTTGTCTTACTTAGTAATTCTCATTGCGGTAGGTATATAGTTTAACTTGGTTGCAAAGATAACACTTTCTGTTAGATTTCACTCTATGAAGGTTGAAAAAGAATAAAATTCATTTATTTAGAGGCTCTGTTTACCTCATTCAGAGCCTCCGATTACTCCAAATAGAGCCTCTGTTTACTCTATTCAGAGGCTCTGTTTTAGAAAGTGAGTTATACTCTTTTCTTATTCTTATACATCAAACAGTTGGTTTAATCCCTCACTCATACTGGGATGCGTGAAGATAAAATCGCGCAAGAATGTAGACGTCTGGCCTGTCTTTATCGCCATAGCTACGATATTGATGATTTCTGAAGCATCAGCGCAGAATAGAGTACAGCCCATAATCTTCCCGTTATGATTATTGATGATAGCTTTTAGCATACCATCTGTCTGCCTCAATGTACGGGTACGGACGATGGAGGATGCCGGCAACCGGGAAACCTTAAATGAATATCCTCTTTTCAGAGCTTCTTCTTCACTGATTCCGATATGCGCCAATGGCGGATCAATAAACACTGCATATTGCACAGGATCACGGTCTCCGATATCACGTTTCTTGTCACCGAAGAGCTGATCGCGGATAATCCGGAAATCATCCAGAGAGACATAGGTGAATTGTGCTCCGCCTTTTACATCCCCCATTGCCCATACATGGGGAACAGTAGTGCGTAACTGATCGTTTACGATGATAGCTCCGTGAGCATCAACTCCTACACCCGCTGCTTGCAGATTCAATCCTTCAATCATCGGTTTACGTCCCGTTGCGATAAGAATGGCATCTCCATCCACATAATAAGGAGTGCCGTCGGATACGTCCGAGTAAGTCAGTGTCACTCCGTCATTCGTGTCATGGATAGACTGTGCACGAGCGTTCAGATGGATTTCAATACCTTTCTTATCCATCACTTCTTTGACGCTGTTTGCAATATCCCGATCTTCGCGAGGCATAAATTTGTTTCCTCCTTCGAGTATCGTCACTTTACTGCCGAAACCGGCATACATAGAAGCGAACTCCAGTCCGATATATCCTCCACCTATGATAATCAGGTGATGAGGAAGTACGTTTAAGTCCAAAAGCGCACTACTGGTATATACGTGCTGACTTTGCTGAATACCATCTATTGCAGGGATAATGGGAGTAGACCCCGTGTTGATAAATATCTCTTTTCCTTTCAGTTCGATTTCTCCTTCGGGAAGTTCCACTTTTATGGTATCGGCGGATATGAAAGACCCCGTTCCGGTATAGATAGTCACATTAGGACGTTTGCTTAGTCTTTCGTAATTATCATTCCTAAGAAAGGAAGTGAGGCGGTTCTTTCGGCCGATGGCTTGTTTGTACATATTCGCCTGCTTCGGAAAATCATCGTGGTAAAGCAAAGCGGAAACCTCGGCTTCATGCACCAGCGTCTTTGTTGGGATACAGGCTACATTCGGACAGCTTCCTCCATACATCATGTTGGAACGTTCTACGATGGCTACTTGCCATCCGCGGTTGGAAAGTTCGGCAGCCAGGGTTTTCCCTGCCTTGCCGAACCCTATAATGATTGCATCATATTGTTTCATAACTTCTTTCATTAACGATTTGTATGAGACTATATAACAGTCTGAAAATACGATTTGTTCCGCAATGGCAAGAAGTCAGAATCCTCTTTAGTGGTTGTCTTAGTCTTTTTTAAGTGTTTTGAGTACGCGTTGTGACGAGTCGGATAATAACACTACGGCACTGGCCAGGATCACAATGTCTTTAATCACCAACCGCCCTGCACCGGATAGTAATGGGAAACCGAATTCTCCGCTTCCCAAGTCGGGAACCCAGACTTCCGGGGTGGTGACAAGAAAAGAAAGTGTGCCGAGCGTCATGATAATGGCGAGGGTGTCGCCTGCCAATCCCACTTTTGGGAAAAAGATTCCCAGGAATACCAGTATGCCGATCCCCATAATAAGAGCTCCCAGTCCGTAAGAGAAAGTATAAGTGCGGTTCGCTTCGTGCCATGCACGATTGTCCGGGACAAAAGCACCTTCCGCATTTTTTATGTTCTTTGTATTCGGGTGCACCTTTAGCATAGAAGAAACTCATAAAAGGACTGTTGGCAACAAACGGAACAATCCCGTCGGCTTCATAATGGAAATACTTCAATCCGCCTATCCATACAAATACTACCAGGATGGCAACGCGGATAAATTTCATACCAAAACTTTTCAGACTTGAAGTGAAGGTCAGTAAAGCGATCAATTTCTCTTTCATTTTGTTGGGGTTTTTAATGGGTTTATCTTATGTTGCAAAGGTCGTCCATTTCCACTACCCCCAAAATAGCAATACTTCCGTATGCCTTGTCAATTTTTTCCCTTCCTGTGTGTTTCTGAATTGCACGGCGCTCTGTCCGGTCATATTTTTGAAGAAACGGCTGAAAGAAGCCTGGTCTTCAAATCCCAGAATATCGGCAATCTCTTTGGCGCTTTTGTTGCTGTAAAGCAGGAGACGTTTAGCTTCCGCTTCCACCCGTTCGTGGATAACCCGAAGCGGCGAAGGCAGTTTGCAGGTAGAAAAAGATGTTCGATAGTGTCTTGGGAGATTTATGCAACATATCGGCATAGTCCTGCACCTGTTTCTTCGTCCGGTAATGCTCGTCGACCAAGTTATAGTATTGGCGGACAATCTCAAAACCGGATTCTTTTTCACGGGTGATATTCATGCGGTGACGTGCAATTCGGGTACATTGGATAATGAAACGTTTTAGCAGGATGCGTAGCATTTCTTCCTGAAGGCTGTCGGAAACGGTAAACTCGTTTTCCAGTGCTTCGGTAATGGTGTCGAGTTCTTTACGTTCTTTTTTTCATTTAGGGTAAAGCGGACAAGGTGGGACGAACCGTTGAAAAGGAAACCGCTGCACGACACTTCGTGGTCGTTTCCATAGATACAATAGAAGTTGCTGTTGAACAGCAAAGTCATGTATTCACCATCAATCGATTTAAATTCGAGGTGTTGCAGATGAGTGAGTGAAATCACTTCATCTTGGGTAAGTATCATTTCCTGATGGTCGATTTCCACTGTGATACTTCCCTTGCGCACCCATATAAACTTGTAGAGTCCTTTTTCTTTTTTGCAGTGTCTTCTCTGTCTGATAAGAATCCGTAAGCGCGAGTGTTCCTTTAAGTTTTGTGTGATATTGTTGCAGCATAATTAATCCTCCATAGCTGATGCGTCAAATGATAACGGCAGTAAGTCGCCTATACTTTTAATTTCGTAGATGCATTCTTTGCCATATAATAGGATGCGGATGGGTTGTTTGTAACGTTTTTCCGTTTCCAGAATCACTTGGCGGCAAGCGCCGCAGGGAGGAATCGGATGGTCGATGAAGTCCTTTTCCGTTCGTGCCGCAATGGCAAGAGTGACAACCGATTGGTCGGGATATTGGGAGTTGGCATAGAATAGGGTAGTACGTTCTGCACAAAGCCCCGACGGATAGGCCGCATTTTCCTGATTGGTTCCTGTCACTACTGTCCCGTTGCCCAATAGCGCAGCGGCACCTACGGAGAAATGGGAGTACGGGGAATAACTACGAGCTGTTGCCTCCATGGCAGTCTTTATAAGTGACCGATCGCCCTCATTCAACTCATCGTATTGATATACTTTGATTATAGCGGTAATTGTGAGGTCCTTCATATACGTCAGGGTATTGGTTTCTACAATTAATGTTACAAAGTTAGGAAAGAGATTGATAATCCCAATTATTTTTCGATTTTTGTGCCATCTAATTCACATCTGAATAAAAATGGAGAATAAACTGCATAGACTTATCTTTTTAACCGTTATTTTTTTCTTTGCCGTAGGAGTACAGGCACAAAGACGGAATGCACGTTACGTCGAGTATATAAATAAGTATAGTGACTTGGCTGTGGAGCAGATGAAGCTTCATAAAATTCCGGCAAGTATCACATTGGCACAAGGATTGCTGGAAAGCGGAGCCGGATACAGCCAGTTGGCACGCAAGAGTAATAACCACTTTGGTATTAAGTGTGGTGGCAGTTGGCGGGGGACGTACGGTTCGTCATGATGATGATGCCCGTAACGAATGTTTCCGTGCTTATAAGCATCCGCGTGACTCTTACGAAGATCATTCCGACTTCCTTAGAAGAGGTGCCCGTTACGCTTTTTCTTTTTAAACTGGATATCACCGATTATAAAGGCTGGGCGCGTGGACTGAAAAAAAGCAGGCTATGCTACCGATCCTTCTTATGCTAACCGACTGATTACAATTATCGAAGATTACGACTTGTATAAATACGACCGTAAGGGGGTATATTCGAACGGAAGCTGAAAAAGAATCCCTTGGTTGATGAGCCCGCATCAGGTGTATATCGCTAATGATATTGCTTATGTGGTAGCCCGCAACGGGGATACCTTTTAAAGATTTAGGCAAGGAATTCGATATTAGCTGGAAGAAACTTGTGAAGTATAACGACTTGCAGCGTGATTATACTTTAGTAGCCGGAGATATCATCTACCTGAAGAGCAAGAAGAAAAAGGCTTCCAAACCTCATACTGTATATATTGTGAAAGATGGTGATTCCATGCATGGCATTTCCCAGAAATACGGTATCCGGCTCAAAAACCTGTATAAGATGAATCGTAAGGATGGTGAGTATGTTCCGGAAATCGGAGATAGATGGCGTCTGCGGTAGAGACTTCTCTCAAAAGTTTCGAATTTCGGAAAACTTAATGACTCATTCATGTGTTATTATCTTGATAAAACATGATTAGAATATGAGTCTAAACATTGCAAAAAGTAATAAGAAACGTGTCGTCATAGTAGGCGGTGGTTTCGGTGGCTTGAAACTGGCTAACAAGCTGAAAAAGTCAGGCTTTCAAGTCGTATTGATAGATAAAAACAACTATCATCAGTTTCCTCCTTTGATTTATCAGGTGGCTTCGGCCGGTATGGAGCCAACTTCCATTTCCTTCCCTTCCGCAAGATATTCCAGCATCGGAAAGATTTTTATTTCCGTATGGCGGAAGTACGTGCTGTTTTCCCCGAAAAGAACATGATACAGACTTCCATAGGGAAAGCAGAATATGACTATCTGGTGTTAGCAGCAGGTACTACAACCAACTATTTCGGTAATAAACATATCGAAGAGGAAGCCATGCCGATGAAAAATGTGTCAGAAGCGATGGGATTGCGAAACGCTCTTCTGGCTAATCTGGAACGAGCGCTGACCTGTTCAACGAAGCAGGAGCAACAAGAGTTATTGAATATTGTAATTGTGGGAGGTGGAGCTACCGGGATAGAAGTAGCCGGAATACTTTCGGAAATGAAGAAATTCGTCTTGCCGAATGATTATCCTGATATGCCCAGCAGTCTGATGCACATCTATTTGATTGAAGCCGGGCCGCGATTGCTTGCCGGAATGTCGGAAGAATCATCTGCACATGCTGAACAGTTTCTCCGTGAAATGGGAGTAAATATCCTGTTGAATAAACGTGTTGTGGATTATCGTGACCATAAAGTAGTACTCGAAGATGGTACAGAGATTGCCACGCGTACTTTTATCTGGGTGAGTGGTGTCACCGGTGTGACTATCGGAAATCTGGATGCCTCTCTGATTGGGCGTGGAGGACGTATTAAAGTCGATTCATTTAACCGTGTAGAGGGGATGAATAATGTGTTTGCTATTGGTGACCAATGTATTCAGTTAGCTGATGAAAATTACCCGAACGGACATCCTCAATTGGCGCAAGTGGCTATCCAGCAAGGAGAATTGTTGGCAAAGAATCTGGTACGTATGGAGAAAGGACGGGAGATGAAACCTTTCCATTACCGTAATTTGGGTTCGATGGCGACTGTAGGACGTAATCGTGCCGTGGCAGAGTTTAGTAAAGTAAAAAAATGCAGGGATGGTTTGCCTGGGTGATGTGGCTGGTTGTTCATCTGCGCTCTATTCTTGGGGTACGCAATAAGGTTATTGTACTCTTGAATTGGGTATGGAACTATTTCACTTACGACCAGTCCATGCGTATGATTGTCTATGCCCGGAAAGCAAAGGAGATTCGTGATCGTGAAAAGGTGGAGGAGACTACCCATTGGGGGAAAGAACTGATACAAGAGGAAAAGAACCCCTACAATTACATCATCATCCAAATAGACAGGCTTCCTGCTGGCAGGATGATAGATTCTATTCTGAACGGTAAATTCGTACAGGGTGTTCGATTTCGGACACCCTGTGTTTTTTGTTATCTTTCTCTATTTATCAACCATTTTACGATTTTGGCACAGATTTGGTATATGAAGTACCGAATTGATACATCATAAAAAATAGTAAATGATCGGATATGGACAGAGAAATTCCTAAGGAAGTTCGTCAGAAAGAACGTAATAAGAAAATCATTCGTTATTCGGCCATTGGAGTGGCAAGTATTATTGCCATCAGTGTACTTATATCTTTGAAGGGCAGGAGTGGAGGCAAAGGATCTTGTCTTTTCCACAGTCGATAAAGGGGTGATTGAGGTAAGTGTCAGTGCTTCCGGTAAGGTTGTCCCTGCTTTTGAAGAAATTATCAATTCTCCGATCAACAGTCGTATTATTGAAGTCTATAAAAAAGGGAGATAGCGTAGAGATAGGCACTCCGATTCTGAAACTGGATCTTCAGAGCACGGAAATTGAATACCAGAAGCTGTTGGATGAGGAACAGATGCGTCGCTATAAGCTGGATCAGCTTCGCGTCAACAGCCAGACCAAACTTTCCGATATGGCGATGCAGATTAAGGTTTCAGCCATGAAACTTAGCCGGATGAAGGTGGAACTGCGGAACGAACACTATTTGGACAGTCTCGGGGCAGGAACAACGGATAAAGTCCGTCAGGCGGAACTAGAGCTATAATGTGGCTCAATTAGAGTACGAACAACTTCAGCAACAATATAAAAATGAGAAGGAAGTAGCCGCCGCAGAGTTGAAAAGGTGCAGGAACTGGATTTCAATATCTTCCGTAAAAGTCTTGCCGAAATGAAGCGTACGTTTGAGGATGCGCAAATACGTTCTCCCCGAAAAGCTATCCTTACCTTTATTAATAATCAGATTGGTGCACAGATTTCGCAGGGCGAACAAGTGGCAGTCATCTCCGATTTGAGTCATTTTAAAGTGGAAGGTGAGATTGCGGATACGTACGGTGACCGTGTAGCAGCCGGGGGAAAAGCGATTGTGAAGATAGGGAGTGACAAACTGGAAGGTACAGTTAGCAGTGTGACACCGCTTTCCAAGAATGGGGTGATCTCTTTCAGCGTACAGTTGAAGGAAGATAATCACCGCCGCTTACGTTCCGGACTAAAGACAGATGTTTATGTGATGAATGCTGTGAAGGAAGATGTAATGCGCATAGCCAATGGCTCTTTCTATGTGGGACGCGGTGAATATGAACTTTTTGTCTGCAATTCTGATAGCGAACTGGTAAAACGTAAAGATACAGTTAGGACGATTCCAACTTTGAATATGTAGAAGTGTTGAGCGGATTGCAACCGGGTGATAAAGTAGTAGTAAGCGATATGAGTGCTTATAAGAACAAGAATAAGTTGAAAATTAAATAAACTAAATACTAGAAGTTATGATAACATTGAACTCTCTTTCTAAGATTTATCGTACGGACGAGATTGAGACGGTAGCATTGGAGAATGTGAATCTGACGGTAGAACGTGGAGAATTTCTAAGTATAATGGGACCATCCGGATGCGGAAAATCCACCCTGCTGAACATAATGGGATTGCTTGACGCACCTACAATGGGAATGGTGGAAATCAACGGAATACGTACCGAAGGAATGAAAGACAAGGAACTGGCGGTTTTTCGTAATAAAACGCTCGGTTTTGTATTTCAGTCTTTTCATTTGATTAATTCGTTGAATGTGATGGATAATGTAGAACTCCCCTTGCTTTATCGACGTATGGCTGGTAGTGAACGAAAACGGTTGGCACAAAGAAGTATTGGAAAAAAGTAGGATTAAGCCATCGTATGAGACATTTTCCTACACAACTTTCCGGTGGGCAGTGCCAACGTGTAGCTATTGCCCGTGCTATTATCGGTAATCCCGAAATAATCCTTGCCGATGAGCCGACAGGTAACTTGGATTCAAAGATGGGAGCTGAAGTAATGGAACTGCTTCATCGGTTGAATAAGGAAGACGGACGTACTATCGTGATGGTTACCCATAATGAAGAACAGGCGAAGCAGACTTCGCGCACTATTCGTTTCTTCGATGGACGCCAGGTACAATAGAAACGGCCTCTTACGATTAGAACTAA
>VOFC01003069.1_pt1 | contig 23980 bp, 43 predicted proteins | sample 5384161 | NCBI WGS metagenome assembly VOFC01 (sample SAMN12384722, study PRJNA508395) | human gut metagenome | isolation source: healthy gut B | host: Homo sapiens | reverse complement strand
GTCACACAGTTTGCGGACGTTTCCTTTGGCGTCTTTGGCATAACTGTTAATACTCTTAACCAGATTTTACAATTTCTTCACGTTTTGATTTGTAAAATGAATTGTAATCATTATAGTACAGCTTAATATCGGCACCCAGCTCATCTACCGTATTTTTCGCATAGAGGAACGACTGCTCCACATAATCGCTGCCAAGGATTTTGTAAAAACTGATTATCTTTACGCAGGTTTCTGTTATCACCCCCTACATTCTGATCTGCCACTGCCTCATTTTACAACATCCCAGCAGTAAATTACACCCGGATATTTCTTTTCAAAATGAGTGATTACTTCTTTTAATATAATACTGAAGACGTTTCTGCATAACCGCCTTTTACTTACATATTTCTTACCTGTGTCATAGCCCTCGCGGAAGAACCAGTCACACATATACGCATGCCACACAAAGAACATGTCCCCGCATCTGATTCCGTTTTTCCTTGGCAAAATGAAATAATCGTATCTGCCTTGTCATAATTCATCACCGGCATACCATCTTTGCTCTTTGCGGATTTTGCCTGGTCTAAAAAGCGAATATGCCTTAAACTCATTTCCTGCTGTCAAACTGTTAAAATGGTATTTCACAAGATTTTTGTAGTTGTCATTTGTTGTAACATTTGTGTAGTTTACAACGGTTCCCAACTTGAATCCGTGTTGCGCTGCCAACTTAGCAAGCGGCTGATACTTCGTCGTCGCATTTAACACGTTCGCCTTTTTTCTTCGCCTCAGGAGAAACGTATTTTGTTACGCTCACCTTACATTTTAAAGTGACTTTTTTCTTCTTTTGGCACCTTTCTTCTGATACCAAACCTTGGCTTTTACTGTCGCACTGCCTTTTTTAATCCCTTAATGGTGACCGATGTCTTTTTCTTTTTCGACAGTTTTGCCACTTTTTTTCCGGACAAAGTCCATTTGGTTTTCACGATTTTTTCGTTCCGTTTTTCTTAACCTTCAATGTCTTTGTCTTGCCGATATAGGCAGTCATTTTTGTTTTTGACAATACCGGCTTTTTCGCTTTTGCTTTTTGCCTGCGCCTCACCTGCTCCGGCAAGAGAGCCAATCGTCAGGCATGCGGCAAGGGAAAGCGAGAGAATCTGTTTGCTTTTCATGCTGCTTCACTCCAATCTTTTATGATAAGAATAAGTATAGCACATTTTGTCAACACTAGCAGTTAAAATCAGCCGATTACCCAACAGGCAATTTTACACCGGACGCCCCGGATGGCTGTGTCATGAAGTCATCCCCTGACACTATTGCTTTCAATGTATGCCGGGGAATGATTTTTGTTCTCAGTTCATTAAGCGAGAAAAGTTTGTGCTAAATGCCGAAGAGAAGCTTATGCAACCTAAAACCTCACAAAAGTTCAAAAACGTTGCATGCTTTCGCCTGCTTTTCAAAATAAAACAACCAAAAAGGTTACAATCAACAAAAAGCGTTGCAATTAATACGTGATTTTTGCTGATAAAGCCTAATTTCAACGTAAAAATGCAACGCTATGAAACAAATCATAGAAAAAGAGTTGTCGAAGAAAATTTAAATCAGTTTTGGAGCAACAAATTTCTACCAAAAACGTACAGCCCGTCTTTTGGGGTTGCCGTAAATTATCAAGAAATGATTTGCAGCGAGTGGGTACAAACACGTGGGTATCAAGCTTTTGCGTATTTTTGCAAGCTGATACCCCTACGCGTTTGTCTTAGCGAGAGCGCCCACTTGATGCAAATCATTTCTTGATAATTTACGGCAACCCCCAAAAACACGGCTACCTCCAAATCCCCTTCTCTTTCCGTATCACATAATACAAATCATTTTCCATTGCCATAACTTCTTCCATCGGCACGCTCTTAAAGACCGGCATCCGCATTTTGTATTTAATCCAAAAGAACGAGTAGATACCAAGAATCAAAAAGGCAATTCCGGTTACGCCCCAGATAGCTAACCGCTCTGCCGGGTCGGTTGAAATATTTAAAATCATGTATGTTGTTCCTAAAATCCCGATAAGCGGCAGAATTTTTACCGAGTGGAACTTTAAAGGAACGCGGTGCATTTGGCACTTTTTTCGCAGAATCAGCACGTCAATATGCGCTAAGATATACGAAATCATCCAAAATACAGAACCCACCAGAATCAAAAAATGAAATTGCTGAGGAGGAGCTGTCGCTAATAAAAGCAAAAATCAAAATGGTAACACTGACAAATATTACACCGAAAAAATGGCACTTTTCTTTTTATTTGTCTTGGCAAAAAACTGTGGCATCATGTTCATTTTCGCCATGCCCTGACAAATGTTTGAAAGACCACTTACCGTTGAATTTTGTGTGCTGATAACCGCCAGAGCAGCCACCATTGTCATCCAGTATTTTCCCACTCCGCCAAGAAGATTTTGACCGTATAACAAATGTGGTGCGGCAGATTCGGTCAGTTTTGTCCACGGCGTATAATTATGAAAACCAAACACCATGATTGCCTGCACCAGACAAATAAGCACCAGTCCAATCATCATACCAAGCGGCACGTTTCGTTTGGCATTTTTAACATCTTTGGATATTGGAATGACATATTCGGCACCAATAAACAGCCAGAATGCCACCGCAGTTGTCGACACGATATCAGAGAAATTCGTTGACATGCTTTGCCGGCTGGGAAACAACCTGTCCGGTCCCAAGCCCCAAGGCACCGATAATTCCCATAACAACCATCGAGCCAACCAACAAAAATGCAACCAAATTCTGAATTTTGGCAAACATATCGACGCCAAACAGGTTTGCCACCATAACGATTACCGTCATGATAATGGTGTAGCCGATGCTGAATCGGCAGATGAAGTGTCTGCGACATGGCATAGGCAAAAATCGATGCCTCAACACCGCACGATAAGATGTTACAAATCAGATACCCTCCCACCATAGAAATCATGGTTGGAAACGGTCCCATGCAGGCGAGCGTATACTGCGCCAATCCTCCGGTCGTGTTTGGCATCAGACCATTTAACTCAGAAAGCGAAGCAACCGTTGTCATATTCAGCAGGCAGGCAATAATCATTGCACCAATAAATGGGATTCCCACTGTTCCTGCCCCTGTCCCAATGACACCAGACAGCTTGTCGCAATGACAAGTCCAACCGAAACAGAAATCACACTTCCTAATCCTAATTTCTTGTTTTTCTCCATGTCGATTCCCCTTGTTCTCTTAAGCCATTTCCGGTTTATCCCACAATGGCAGCTCCACACCAATGCCCTCTTTTAAGGCACGGCGGTAAACAGTAGCTCCCCACGCGATATCCTCAACCGGCATGCCTCCAACGGAATGTCTGCATTTTTCGGCATTCCCTCAAACTGCGGATCATCTGGAAAAATGACCTGTGCACCGTGGGAATTATGGTTGACTCCGGCCATCACATAATCGCCTTTGTTCAATGTAACCAGCAGATCATTCTTCAATTTTCTTTTGCATTTTTGCCTACTGTATCGACATAATACCCTCTGCACCAGAAATGTCTGTTTCCATACTTGTACTTCAAATTTGCATGTCTATCAAATATCATCAAAGAACTTTTTCCTTTCAAATATCCCATTATTTCTGACACACTGTATTTTGGTGGTATACTCACAAACATATGAACATGATCTGGCATACACTCCGCTGCTATTATTTCAACACCCTTTCTTTTGCACAATTCGCTTAATATATGACCTATATCTGCTCTTATTTGCTTGTATATAATCTTTCTTCTAAACTTAGGTGCAAAAACTATATGATATTTGCATGTCCATTTTGTGTGTGATAAACTATTATTGTCCATTTGGACTCCTCCTTGTTGTAATGATTTGGTTGGCGAACCTTATATTCATTATAACATGGAGGTTTTTTACTTGAAGCTAAAGCTGTTTGGGAACACACCTGCATAGCAGGTGGATAAGCTTCTCCTTCGTCATCGGTATTAAAATATTTCCAAATGAAAGAAAACTGTTGATACTTCATTTTCCTTCACTTCAAAAACTGCAACCATCCTGTTCTATAATTGTTATTGTGCCAAACATCCGCATTGCCAATCAATATGGCCATCTTTATATTCGCCGGCTTTAATATGGCAAACCAATCTGACACATATCCGTATCAAAATCGGTAAAGGAACTACCATTTTCCCATGTAAGTTTTCCGGTCAGTTTACCAGCCTCTATATCAAAATTTTTCTCAACGGAAGCATCGGTTACTGTTATTTCCTCGGATGCTAATATTCCCACCGAACCGGATATTGTCACCTTATACTCTCCCCTGTCGATACATACACAGAATATTTACCATCCTCCACATCATTTGCTGCGGAAGTCGAAGACGAATTCTTGTCAAAGAATGTTATCCTTGCATCGTCTGAAACATTAACCCCATTCAGTTTGCAATAACCACTTACTGATACAGTTGTGTATTCACAGAAACCACATCGTCTTCCTCGGTAACTGTAAATGTCTCATTCTGCAAGTTCTGTATATTTGAGTTTCCTCCGCCAAACACATAAGAGCCGAGCGGAAGCATTGCATGTGCGGAATAACCTGTCAGTCCTTCCGTTAGATAGTATGTATTTCCGGTTTCTCCGGTTTCTTTCACATAGTTTTCCTCCAATAACGGAATTACGTGATTTTCGGCATCAAACAATTTAATTTTTACATATTTGAACGGCAGCGTTAAATCTTTCACAACATCGGAGCCGTCGATTGTAACCTTGGCAACGCTGGTGTCTGCATAGAAAAACTCATATTCACCATCCAGCAAATCCAATTCATAATCAAACGCATTCTCTTTACTCCCCGTCGGAACACCAATTGTTTTATATTGTTCCCCATTTTTCTTGACAGAAATCACATATAATTTGGTCTTACTCACTTCTTTCGAATTTCAAGCCCCGATACATCAAGTAAGTTTCCTTTGCAGGAATGTTCGATATAATCTTTCCTTGTATCACCCAGTGCCACATCAATCGTATCAATAACAGTATCTTCATCGATTACCTGATAGGTTCCCGGCTTCAGATAAACTTCATACCATCCACTCGCGGCAGAAGCATATTTTGAATAGTTTTCGTCATCCACATTTTTATATAAATACGTGTTGCTGCATTTTCCAAAAATTCGCGCATAATCGAGCGTAATATCGCGTTCTTCACTGCCGGTCACTTCAAACCTATCCAATTCATAATCACCTACATAAATTACATAGGTTCCTTTTGTCAGGTATCTGTAATAATGATTGTCATCATCGAAATCACTGCCATAAAGGACACTGCTATTTTCGGTTGCCAAAATCAAATGTCAGGGATATCCATTGTCTGTGCACCAGTTCTCTTTTACCGTACCGGACATTTTATAAACCGGAAGCTTCTCATCATGCTGCATGTCACCCTCAACGGTAAACGATTTTCCCATCTGAATTTGGTACTCTCCCTTTGGTTGTTTAGTCGTGAAATTACCCTTTTCATCGGTCTTAATTACGTCATTCGACTCCCCAAAATTCTCCGTTCCATTTATCTAAGGAAATTTCAGCATTTGCAATCGGCTGTCCATCTTCTGTCTCCAGTTTTCCGGACACCGTATATTTTCTCTGCTGTTCAACAAGCACATACGACTGCTTAAACTCTTTACCGTCAACCGTTATCACAAGGTCAAACGTATAATATCCTTTATCTTCTTTTCCCTCGTAATAAGGCTCATCATGCCAGACAACGTTACGGATGCTGTTATCTACGCAGTAAACATTACGATAAATCGTGCGGTATATCTTCAAATTTTTTTCGATAAATCCGTAAATATATCCTTCAACGATTTGCCGGCTTCTATCGTTTCGTCATAGATAAAGCCCTGATCGCCTCCCGCCATATATTCACAGTATTTTACCGCTCCTTTTGTTGATGTAAAGGCATCTATCAAAAAGTAATTTTCTACTTTTTATAAACATCGACATAACTAAGCTCTAGGAATTGTCTTCCTATTTTATATGACGAAGGTCTGAACATAACACTGTCCGTCGACGCACTGATACTCTCTATATCCAGTGTTATCTTCTCATCTTCATAAACACCGGTTATTTTTTCGTACTTGCATCTTTTATGTCCTCTGTGTCCACGTCTTTATCTTTAAAATAATAATAACTGAAATGGGAACTATCGCCATTAGGGTCTTTTGCTAAACCTCTCTCAATCCATACTCTCTGTCATCTGCCTGTAACGTAAGCAGCGTAAATCCATTATCAAATACCTTCTCTTTGGTTTTGTCCCGCGACAGACCAAGCATCATTTTAGCAGTCTTTGTATACTCTTTGCCATCGAGTGCTGCTGTTATTGAAAAAGTATAACTGCCTTTTCCCTTTGATGTTTTTTCGTTCCACTCGATATCCGAAATCGATTTTACCTCTGCCTTCTTTCCATAACAGTAAACCGTAAACTCACATTTTGTCACATCCGGCACGATGTCTTTCAGCGAATTTGCCTCCCCGTCACACACATAAATATTGTTATAGCTCAAATAATAATCGACTTCTTTTTCCAAAAAGCAATCGAGCTGATGATGAGTTCTTCATTTTCTGCATAAAGTCCCTGATTGTTTCTCACCGGTTCTACCGTTGGTCCCAGTGTCTCATCCGGCGGAAGCATCGTCTGTTCCGGCACCTTGGTCGGCAGCGGTGTCGGACTCGACGGCAGAACCGGTTTTCGGTCGGCTTTGGCGTCGAAGTCGACGGCAGAGACGGTTTTTCGGTCGGCTTTACCGTTGGTTTTGCTGTCTTTTTACCGTTATTCTTGTCTGCATTTTGATTGGTTCCGGCTTTCTTTACCGTCACTTTACAGACAAACTTTTTTTTGCCTACTTTCGCCTGCACCTTTGCTTTTCCGGCTTTTTACCATGAATCGTGACACCGGTCTTTTTCTTTTTACTCAGTTTCACATTTTTCTTGCCGGATACAACCGTCCACTTCACTTTCTTTTTGTTGTTTTTCAACTTAACCTTAACGGTCTTTCCAACCGTTACCGTTACTGATTTTTTGCTCAGTTTCACCTTCTTCTTGGCTGCGAGTACATTTTGCGGCATCATCGTAAATGCCAGTACAAACACAAGCAAAACGGCGAGTTTTCGTCTCATTTTTCTCATATCATATCCCTCCATGTGTAATCAAACAATTTCATCGTTTTACTCTCCTAACTCCAAATTCCTCTCGACAGATGCATTGGTAATCGTTACGTCTGCTGCGGTAACGATTCCGGAATCAAGGACACTTTTATCTCATACTCTCCCGGCTCTACATAGAATTCATATTTCCCTTCATCAAATGTATAGCTCGAAAGTTCTGTTGCGTCTCCCTTTTTGTGCAAGTACACCCATGTATCATCGGACACCTCGGCTCCATTTACCTTGCAGCTACCGGATATCTTATACACGTTTGTATTGATAACAACAGTATCGCTTGAACCATCCACTGTAAAGCCATAGTCTCCTATACTTGGCATACAGTAATAATCAACACACTGGTAATCACCGGTTGGCAGCACGATGCGTGATGTATAATCCCCAGACTCATCATCGTCCATATAGTAGTAAATGCTGCTCGTACCCTTATTTGCAAATTTAAGCCTCCGTTTCGGATATATCGATATCAACTCATCTTCTGCATCAAGCATTTTAATTTTTACATATTTGTACGGCATCGTTAAATCTTTCACTACATTGGAATCGGTAACTGTCATCCTGCCAACCGATTTCCCGTTGTGCAAAAAACTCATATTCACCGGCTAAAACGTCAAATTTGAAACCGGATATATCATCCTCATCAAATTTTGGCGCCATAATTAATTTCTTGTAAACCACCTCATTTCTCATAACCAAAATCTCGTAATTTCTATACATGTCTTTTTTGGAATTTGAAGTCCTGCCATATCTAACAGCTCACCCTTACAGGAATACATCTCGTAATCCTTTGTCATCTCACCAAGTGACACTTCAATGGTATCAACTGTAGCATCTTCTATTTTTACATAATAAGTACCCGGCTTTAAATAGACGTTGTACGTATCAAATACGGAAAATGCCCAATAGCAATTATTTTCATCCTCGGTATCTACAAATTTATAATATCCGAACCTTTTCCGGACACAAGTGCAAGTTCCATCTTGATATCATATGTTCCACTTCCGGTTACTTCCACGGTGTCAACCGGGCAATCACAGGATTGAACCGTGTATGTTCCTTTCTGCACATATGCGTAATAACGGTTGTCATCTCCCAGTAAATCTCTCAAATAAATGCAGGAAGACTCCTCTGATTCAAAGTTAAAGCCCGGAACATCCGGCGTATTCGCACCTGTTCTTGTCAACTTTCCGGTGATTTTATAAACCGGAAGTTTCTCATTATGCACTACATCTCTGTCCTCTACCGTAAACGTCTGCCCCAGTTCAAACTCATAGGTGCCTTTTTGTAAATCCGTTTCGAAACATCCGTTCTTATCCGTCTCAATCGTGTATTCACATTCCTCATCGCTTAACTTAGACAATAAAACTTCTGCTTCTGCAATCGGCAGTCCATCTTCTGTTGTCAATTTTCCGGACACTGCATAGGTTTTCTGTTTTTCCACCAGCACATACGACTGCTCATTTTCCTGTCCATCCACTGTAAGTACAATGTTAAAGGAATAATAGCCATGGTCCGTTTTGTCGTCATAATAAGGCTCATCGTGCCAGACCACATTGCGAATCTCAATATTTTCATTATTCCAATATACATTATTATAGACTGCACGGTAAATCTTTAAGTCTTCCACTACATTAGCAAATATGTCTTTTTAATGTTTTTCCTTTTTCTAACGCCGGCTCATATACGAAACACTCTTCACTGTATCCCGGATATAAATTCACCTCACCTTTTGTTGCAGTAAATGCATCTATGTAAAAATGAGAATCTGTCTTGGCATCAATGTAAACCATACCTGAACCGACTGCCAGATTATCTTTCGCAAAGGAATCACTAATAACGCTCACAAAATAATCATCGCAGACTTCTTTTCTTGCATTCACTGTATACTGCTGTTCCTCGTAGACACCAACAAGTTTAATATTTTCTGCATTTTGAATCTTTGAAGTATTAACTTCTTTATCTTTAAAATAATATCCGCTTTCCCCTTCTTCATCATGCAGACTTTGTTCTAATTCATACTTTTCACCATCTGCATCCAAAGAAAGCCATGTCATACCATTCTCGAGCCTTCCTCTGAATCCTCGCGGACAAGTTTCATCGTAACTGTTTGCTTATACTCCTTACCGCCCTGCACAGCCGTAAGCAGGAATGAATAATACGGCTTCTGCCATTCCTCATCGTCATGCCAGACAACATCGGTAATTGACTTTACTTCCGCCTTTTTACCGTAACAATAAACGTTATATGTACATTTTGTCACGTCCGGCACAAACTCCTTCAGGGAATCAGCCTCCTCGGAGATTACATAAATATCATTATAATTCAGCGAATATGACGGAACATCTTTTTCAAATGCAACGGAACTGACAATCAACGGCTCTTTTTCGGCATAAAGCCCCTGATAATTTGACTCCGGTTTCACCGTTGGCGCTGGTGTCTCATCCGGTGGCATCATCGTCTCAATCGGCGTCGGATCCGGCTTATTGTCCGGCTTTGGCGTCGGAGTCGACGGCAGAACCGGTTTTTCGGTCGGCTTTGGCGTCGGAGTCGACGGCAGAACCGGTTTTTTTCGGTCGGCTTTGGCGTCGGAGTCGACGGCAGAACCGGTTTTCGGTCGGCTTTACCGTTGGTTTTGCTGTTTTTTTGCCGTTATTCTTATCTGTATTTTGATTGGTGTCAGCATTTTTTACTGTTACCTTACAGACAAACTTTTTTCTTGCCGACTTTCGCCTGCACCTTTGCTTTTCCAGCTTTTTACCATGAATCGTGACACCGGTCTTTTTCTTTTTACTCAGTTTCACGTTTTTCTTGCCGGATGTAACCGTCCACTTCACTTTCTTTTTGTTGTTTTTCAACTTAACCTTAACGGTCTTTCCAACCGCTACCGTTACTGATTTTTTTACTCAGCTTCACCTTCTTCTTGGCTGCGAGAACATTCTGTGGAATCACAGAAAAGCTCAGCACAAAACACAAAGCAAGAAAAGCAACTGTGCTTCTTACTTTTTTCATATTATATCCTCCATTGTGTTATAGAAAATTGTGTTTCCTTAATTTTATATGAAATTGTTAGGGGCGTCAAGAAAAATAAGAGTGAAATTTCAACAAGGAAATTCACTCTTACTTATTCAAACTATTTTACTCTCCGTCACTCCGCCGTCAGCGCACATGACACATTTTCATCTGTCACGGTAACCGTTCCATAGCAAATCCTATTGCCATTATCATAACTGCACACCTCATAAGTGCCCGGTTCATCAACAATAACTAGTGCCAATCCTTTGTCATTATCTACATAATCATACTCTTTTTTTCATCTTTCTCGACATGTATCCACTTATCTCTTGCAAATTCTCCATTGGCTTCTTTGACAACGACCGCGATTTGATATCCGTTAATAGTATAATCCTGCTGTTTGTCAACCGAATTGATTGTAACGGTTCCAATGTCTTTATCATCCAATTTCATCGTATACGTGCCATATGGAACATAGGAAAATGAGAAACTGCCATCCGCTTTCAAGTCAGCTGTAATATCACCACTAGCAAACCCATCCAAGTACAAACATAATGAACTTTCACTGTACATCTCACAGACCGGAAGTGTTATATCCTTTTCAACGGACCATCGTCTACTGTAAAGGACTCTCCTGCTTTGAAACAATAAGTTCCTTTTGATGCCTGGAAGGAATATTCGCCCTTGTCATTCGTATATACAACACTATACTCAGTTCCCTCTTTCCGGACATACAAGTAGATATTTGGTATCGGCGTTCCGTCTTCCATTTTTAAAACTCCGGATACCGTATACTTTTTTTCTTTTTCAAACAGTTTATAAGACTGTGTAATCTTCTTACCATCTACAGTCAAAGAAATATCAAAGGAATAATATCCGTTGTCACCGCCGCCCGGATAATACGACTCGTCATTCCAGACCACATTTTCAATCACCGCATTTGTGTAACATTTATTCCGGTATGCCACCTGCTGAATCTGAAGATTCTTGGCAAACTCCGTGAAAATGTCTTTTAAGGATTTTTATTATCAAAGCATCTCCTGATATTCAAACAAGTTAGCATCTGAATCAAAATTCACGTTACCTTTTGTTGAAGTATAGGAAAGAATGTAATAAAAAATCCTGTTTCTTATCACTTACTGTAAAACTGTCCTCAGACGAACCAATCAGCAAATTGCCTATTTGCAGTGTTGAATGGGTAAATTTCATACGCAGTGCCATTGTAAAAGGGTGTATCGGTCAACCACACAATCCAATGTATAATCCTTATCTCCATAACACGCAACTACTTTGTATTCTTTAGTATCTCTCAAATCTTTTAGCACAACATCATCCGACTTGATATAATACTGCCAGTTTATTTCATTATTCTTCCCAGTAAGTGAATTTTCCAGTTCATACTCTTTTCCATCCGCAATCAGTGTATGGAAAACCAATCCATTATCCACTCTGCAATACTCTACGGTCTCCGTGTAAGATACCATATTTGCCGTAGCACTGTACTGCTTTTATCAAACTTAACCGAACTAATCTGAACATCTTCCTCCTCTGCATAAAGTCCCTGTCTGGGATGTGCTGTGGCAGGTGTCTGATTTGTCGGCTGCATCGACTGCAATGGCTTCTTTGTCGGTTTCGGCGTTGGTGTTACAACCGGTGTTGGTTTCGGTGTCTTTTTTTCGGCGATTTCTTCTTAACTGTCTTTCCAACGTTTACGATTACAGATTTTTGTTCAGCTTCACTTTCTTCTTCGCTGCGTAGGCAGTCTTCGGGAACAGAGATAATGCCATCGCGAAGATTAGTAAAAGATATTGGCATGGAATGCCTAAAAACACATCAAAGTCTAATCCCTCAACAATTATTTGCTTAAAATTTGTTCAAAATCTTTATAAAAAGCGTTCATAACTGATAGAGCATTTTTCTCGCAATGTCGAAATTTCTGAACATTTTGCAATTTCATAAAAAGTTCTCCCCGACTAGCAGCATATGTTTGGTATCTATTATCCAAACTTCTAATCATTCGCACTAAATAATTCTTTGGATAATCACTACCGGAATCATTTTTTATTTCCCCAAATATACTCTGGTTCAGCTTTAGCATTTTTTGCCTGTTGTATTTCAAGTTCAAATACTTGCTCTAATGCTGATTTGTCTGCCAATATCCAACACTCTATCATGCTTAAAAGGTATCATCGGTATCCCTTTGTCTGAGTTTAAACCATCTTTCACTTCCTTGTATACTGTCTCATAATGTTTCGTTACAGCTATACGATTACTGCTTTTCACTCCTGTCTCTTTATCTGCATCACAATAAAATATTCCGGCATCATACTTTCCTTCACCCATCAAAATTCTGAATTTTCTTGCCGGAATTCCTCTTCCCGACACTTCTTTTGAAGAGCGTCTTTGTAATTTTACCTTCTTTACATCCTCTTTCTCAATCGGTATAAATTCGACTTCCACCCCTTTTTCTTTTGCGATATTTTCAGCATAAACTATTGCAGGACCCGGAAGCCATTTGCCTGTACTATATTCTTTTTGCCCAAAATCTGTTTTTCCTTCGCCGGTTATAGCAATTTTCATCCGAATTACCTTTCTAGTTATTTGATGCAAGTAACTTATCCAATACTTCTTTTTTTGCGACATATTTAGCAAAATCTCTCCCGGATACATATATTCTAATTTTGCTTTCATTGCCTCATTTTCAAAAAAGCCTCGCTGCCTTTGTATATCCATTATTATCTCGATATAAAAAGACAATATCTTCGGCATCTATATAATCCATAAACACAGTGCTGTGAGTCGTTAATATAAGCTGATGCTTTTCTCAGCATACATCTCCTTCAGAATCTCTAACAGCTGCTCTGCATAATTTGTATTTACCCCATTCTCTATCTCGTCCAAAAGCATTGTCGCATTAGAACTTTTAATCTCACTAATCGCAACAAATGCTAACAAGCGTAACATTCCATCGCTCATTTCTTTTTGACGATATATGAATAGACTTATCCTTATATTTCTCAGTGCTGACAATTTGCGTCCAACCCGGCTTTCCCTGTGTTTTAGCCTTTACATCAGAAATTCTATTTCCCAACAGCCTTGTCAATTTACTCATAAAACTTGCTTTCTGTTCTTCTGTCATTTGCTTGATAAAGGATGGCAAATTTTTTCCGGACATTCCAATACTTTCCTTCACACCTCGGCTGCTGAGTCTCATTTCATTTGGTGAAAGCATTTCAAATGACGATGAGTTCTCCAGAAAATCAATAAAATATTTTATTCGGTAATCTATCGTTTCATCCCTATTTAACATTCTCAGTGCGGACGATTTAATTGCCAGTGCTCTCGGTAATACATTTGTATCCTTGCCTTCATTTTTTATGAAGCCATCTTCTCCTTTTGATACACTAACAATTGAGTTCCATTACATACAAGTCTTTCAGAAAGCAGACCTACCTCATTTTTACCTGAATAAATGGATAAAACCATGCTCCAGTCATACTCAATTTACCTTCTTTAGAAGGAAGTAAAATATTACTTTCAAAATGTATTTTATTTGAATTTATTAATTTAGACTTGATATTATCCGCTGTCCAGTTCCTACGTTCCAACATAATACCAAAATCCTCTTTTACCGAGCCGCACAAAAAATCAATTGCTTGCAAAACACTGCTCTTCCCTGTAGCGTTATTGCCAATAATCACACTCATTGGTGTAAACTCAACTGAAAAAATCAACTAATGATTTGAAATTGTCAACCTTGAGTTTTTCTAAACATAATCACAACTCTCCTTCATTCACGTATAGGCATTGTCTAAAGTATACCACATTTTTTAGCTTATACCATAATTTCCCCAGAGTCCACCTTTATGTAAATCATGCTATCAGTGTTTCATGCCCAAAACACCTTGCTATACGCATATAGCAAATTCATTATAACCATTTTTAACAACAACTCAACATCTAAATATTGACTTGTGTAATTCATATTATCGGGGTTTACCTGTGTCAAGAAAAACTGAAAGCGTATTACGTCTTTTAGGCGTAGTACGCTTTTTTATTAAATCTTTTTTTTTTTGTGGCGGTGGGCACAGACATATTAATACTACTTAATCAAAAAAAAGCTGATTTTATGCTACATATTTTATGGCCTTTTGAATTTACAGATTTTTACTTTTTGCATCTAAGAAAGTATTTGAAGGGAAATCAATTTGAGTATTTTTACACAATCATTTATCAGTTGGCTCAAAATGATCCATTTTTCCGAATTCCCTTCACTTCATACTCGCAATCCTAGTTAATTTGCCATAACACCGAACGTAACCGCCGCCAAAAATGACGAACGGTTGCGTTTTTTTTTATAATATTATCTCACCTTTTTTGCCATGAAGCAAGACTTTTTGATGATTGCGCAACCTTCTTTTATGGCATTACGCTTTCATAAAATTCTACTTACTCTTTTTTACCAATTGTATACTTCCGTAATCGTAGCATGATATTTTTTCCAACTGTTCAGCATTTTTTCTTCTTAAAATAATCTCTTAACTTTTATCTCTTACATAGATTGTTGTATTATTCCATATAATGCTTTCCAATACCAATGATAAGCATTTTGCTGGCTTTTGATACCAATCATATGTTTTGATCTATGTACACATTTTCAACAATGATATGACCATAAATTTGAAAAAAGCGATTTAGGTAATACAATATTTTTTAAGTGTTGTACATCTATAATGTCTTTAATATAATCAACCCCCTCTGGCACAGAATAGGAAACATCTTGTTTGGCAAAGGATATAGAAGTAATTGTTTCATATCTTTCGAATACAAGACACCATCCTGTGATTTATAATTCTTATTCTGCCCATCAACCTCTATTTCACTTAAATTTGACGTACCATGCGAATCGCTGAAACAAGGAAAACTTTCCACCGATGCCGGTATATATATTTTCTGAAATCCATGTATAACATCTCTAAGGGCTCCACCTCGAACTTCCTTTACTGTGTTCGGAATCCGATACTCGGTATCCACTTTGGCACATGGATATTTTTACCAGCACCGTCTTATCCTTATCAAAACCAAACTCCATTTTCAGAAGAAAGTTTTTTTACTTTCATCACTAATACTAATTTCTTTTAGTGATGACCAACTATAGGAATTATCTAAACTATAATCAATGTCAAAAAGGGAATTTGTTGCTTGTGGAATATATCTCAAATACTTTTGACAACGTAATTGCTGTTATTTGATTATTACGAATCTGTTTATTGGCAGGGGTTATCGTAAATATCACCATAATCATTTATAACCTGCGCGCCATCAATTGTGTCTGGTATATGAACACTTTTTCTGTGCTGTAAATAGCATTTACTTGCGCAATCTCCCCCATTTGAAATATATGAATACTGCTCATTTGTTTTTCCTCAGCAACGGAGATCTTTTATTTGTTTTGAAACTGTATTCGTATTGCTCCATGCTCCTTCTGTGTCGCATAGAATCACCCGTTGCCGTTGTGTCCACTCCTGTAATTGAAAAACGACTATACGAAGATTCCTGTATATTGTTATTGTTATGTAGTTCACTTATTTGTCCGTCCGATAATTTAACACTTATCTTGCCAAACTGTCCAAGCGTATAAAAACTCAAATTACGCTCTGATAATGCCGTACTTGTCTTAGCAACAATAGCATCATCATACTGTGTCAACAATTCTACTGCTTTTTTGCCTCCGGTTTTTGGGTCGGCTGTGAAGAAGTTTTACCTGTTGGTGCCGGTGTTTGAACTGGTTTTCTTGTTTTTATTCTTTACCGTCACCTTGCAGACATATTTTTCTTGCCCACTTTTGCCTGCACCTTTGGCTTTTCCGGCTTTCTTCCCCTTAATTGTGACTTCTGTTTTTTTCTTTTTACTAAGTGTCACATTTTTCTTGCCGGAAGTGACTGTCCACTTTACCTTCTTTTTGTTGTTTTGCAGTTTGATTTTTACTGTTTTTCCAACGTTTTCTGTTACCGTTTTTTTTGTCCAGTTTTACTTTTTTCTTCGCAGCAAAGGCACTCTGTGGAAACAGAGATAACGCCATTGCAAAAATAAGTAAAAAGAACCAGTGATTTTTGTTTTTTTCATTTTGAAATCCTCCTATTTTCCGTTTTCTGTTTTATATTTTTTGTTATCTTTATCCTTTTTTTCACCGTACTCCACTTTCCGTACACCTTTTTCCTGCCATTCATTTTATAGGCACGAACTCGAATGTAATACGTTTTCTTCTTTTTCAGTTTCTAATGGTGTACTTGGTTTTCTTTGTCTGTATGCTCTTTTTCTTTTTGAACTTTTTATTTAGGGCATACTGGAGCTGGTAGCCTTTAGCACCAGTGACTTTTTTTTCCAAGACAAAAGTCACTTTACACGTCTTGCTTTTTTGACTTTTTTCAATTGACTTAATATTTTCAAACCCTTAACCTGAGGTATACGCAAAATCTTTTGTCCTGCCGTTGATGAAGTATTGTCTTTTGCCTACATTGCTGTTTTTGTGACTTGTTGTCGTAGGTGTAGGCGTTGGAACAGGAGTAGAATTAGCTTTCTCCTCTTGCTGGGTACTTTTTAACGTAATTTCAAGCTGTTCCGATTTTCCATCTTTATTACTCGCGACTATGTTTACTTTTTTTTATCATTCTCTGCTTTAACCGAGTAATTTTAATTTCATTCGCCGTTATCGATACCTCTTGTTCACCTGCATAATCCGTGTCGCGACAAGCATTTACCGATATATTTGACATCCCATTATTGATGTAATATGCAATTCTCCGTTACTATAGCTATATACGGCATTGTCAGATGTAAGTTTTACCTGGTACAAATTGTAATTGTTTTCTTCCGCCGGAACGGAAATACTATAATCTGCCTTATCCCCTCAACTTCTGTCGTATTTTCACTTGTCGTAATCCGCTCAATATTTTGCCCATTTACTGCTACAAAGGAATTTTCTCCGTACAGTGTAATATCTGTATTATCCTGCTTTGGTTCAACAGTATATGAATCAGATTCCGGTATCTGAGCCAAATACTGTAAATTTTTCTCCTCGTTTCCAAACACCGAACCATAGATTGAATGTAGTCAATAACATTAATACTTCCTGTCATCTTACTGTCTTCAAATTCCAATGTATCTCCTGATTTATCTGTTACTTTTTATGCCATCGCTGACAATTAATGTATTACCATTATCCTCTCCTGATATCTCACTTGTTTTAGCATTAGCCTTTTTTTTTTTTCGTCTCTGCATTGCTATACGGACCATTTAACACTTGCTCTGTGTTAAAATATCTTAATTCCTGATAATTCTCTTCCCATTTATCTTCTGTAGCATCTTTATATGAAAAATCACTAAAAATCCTTTTCTACTATCATCGTAGAAAATTCTCCTCGTGGGCTCTCATCCTTTGAGCCAACCGAATTCATATCATATAAAAACACCTCATAATTATCGCTATTTTCATATACTGATGTTGCGATAATAGCATGCCCACTTGTTTGGGAATGATATAGGAGCATTACCGGAACACCTTTTGCTTGCCATTTTTGCACTTCTTTCACAAATTTTTGTAAAAATTCTGACTTTGTACAACTACCAGAGCCATCTGTTCTTGTTGTTTTTCTGCCGTAAGACTTAATCCACCATATTTTGATGAAAACTGGGACAAATACAAGAAATTCAAATACTTTCTCGCCAACTCATTTGAATATGGCTGTAATTGATAAAAAGGATTTCGCATTAAAAGCACCTAAATTAACTTTATTTCCCTATTCAATGTCATCCCCATACTTATTCCATAGCACGAACCATCCCATTTGCTTCTGCTTTTATTTAATAACGACAAATACTCATAAAAACCACTTGAAATACTCTTCAAATATTTAGTATCTGTTTCGTACTTTGCGTTATAAGGACAATACCAATTTGAGTCATTTCCGTTGTTATGACAAAAAAGAATTATTGTCTATTCCACGCCTGAAACTATACACTGGTGCAGGTGTATTTGTCGGGGATGGTGTAGGTAAATCCACACTTCCATCTGAAGAAACTTTCCCAGCATAACGCCAAAGGGATGAGGACGAAAGATTTAAATGTAATGCGGGGCGAACTGAAAAAGTATCTGTAGAAATTCCCCCATACCCATATCCATATCCTACAGAATTTACTAATGCCACACTAGCACTATACCTGCCTGGTGATCGAAGCAACAAAACCCTGCTTCGCCTATTGAATTCATTGCCACTCTGGTTTCACTATCTTCATAAAACTCACTATCAAATCCATATGCGCTATTACTGGCTTCCGCAATTGATAAAAATACACCTTATCCGTTGTATCTACGCCACCATTCGTTCCATACTCCAAATTGTTCTCATTTACAACTAATGTTTTTTTTATTGCATTCTGTTCATCTTTGGAAAATGCATTATTTAAAAATGCATCATTCAACCATGTACGAAAGAGTACACGTTGCCCATGTTACATCAGCCCAAGGCTGATTATTATATGGTTGATTATCCAAATTCTGATCTGCCAGCAAAAGGCATCATTTCCATTTATGGAAAGGACACGCCATTTAATCAGTTCTTTTTGTTGAACTGTTACTTTGATAGTAGTTTCCAAAATAGATACAATCCCACGTTGTCACACCGTTACTAATCGTAGGATTGCTCAATCCGTAAGACGATGTACTTTCTGCGGCACTGCTTTTTGAGATATGTACAGGCAATACAAATGATGATACTACCAAAGCCATTATTATCAGTGCGGAAACTAAACATCTCCCACGTCTGTTTTCACAAATGATAATGGAACTAATCTCATAAAATATTTTCTCCTTCTACATAACATTCTTTTACTGTAAAACTTATCCCAACAGTGGATTTGCTTTTCATGCAAATCCACCCAGACTGTCAGACAAAGTCCACGACAAATGTCGTGGATTTTTCTCGTATTAAAGCACTGAAAAGTGCGATTTTTTAGCGACTTTTCGGTGCTTTTTGGTATAATAGAAGTATAAAATACTAGGTGGTGATTTCATATGATGACTGAAAATGCTGATAAAAAAGAGAGAACAAATTCATTTGTTATGTATGGATGAAATGGTTCCTAAGGATCATCTTCTTCGAATTATCGATAAAGCAATCGATTGGACTTTCATTTATGATTTAGTGAAAGACAAATATTCGCACGATACCGGTCGGCCCAGCATGGATCCTGTGACATTGATTAAAAAATACCTCTCATTCAGTATCTGTATGGAATCAAGAGCATGCGTCAGACAGTAAAAGAAATTGAAGTAAACGTTGCATATCGATGGTTTCTTGGTCTTGATATGACAGATAAAGTTCCACACTTTTCAACCTTTGGAAAGAATTATACAAGACGATTCAAAGATACCGACTTATTTGAGCAGATTTTTTCTCATATTTTAGAAGAATGCTACAAGTTTAAATTGGTTGACCCAACAGAGATTTTGTAGATGCTACTCATGTAAAAGCCCGTGCAAACAGTAGAAAAAATGCAAAAACGAATTGCTAAGGTAGAAGCTCTTTTTTATGAAGATATGTTAAAAACTGAAATTAATAAAGATCGACAAGAGCATCACAAAAACCATTAAAAGATAAAGACGATAATAATCACCCTCCTTTGTCTGGCGGAGGAACTTCAAATGAAAAAACAATAAAATCTAGTACCACTGATCCGGAAAGTGGTTGGTTTCGTAAAGGTGAACATAAACATGTTTTTGCATACGCCGTTGAAACCGCTTGTGATAAAAATGGATGGATTCTAGGTTATACAGTCAGCCCCTGGAAACTTACATGACAGCAGAACATTTAAAGGATTATATGATAAAATTAAAAATATTGGAATAAAAACACTTGTTGCAGATGCCGGATATAAAACTCCAGCAATAGCAAAGCTTCTTATAGATGATGGAGTTACACCACTTTTCCGTACAAGCGTCCAATGACCAAAGAGGGATTCTTTAAAAAAATACGAATACGCTTATGACGAATACTATGATTGCTATATTTGCCCAAACAATCAAGTTTTGAAATATAGTACAACCAATCGTGATGGATATCGTGAATATAAAAGCTGTGGAAATGTATGCGAAAATTGTTCATATTTATCTCAATGTACAGAAAGCAAAAATCATGTGAAACTGATAACACGACATATATGGGAAAATTATATGGAGCAATGTGAAGATGTTCGTCATACTTTGGGAATGAAAAAATTATATGAGCAAAGAAAGGAAACCATTGAACGAATCTTTGGAACAGCAAAGGAGAATCATGGTTTTCGTTATACACAAATGTATGGTAAGGCTCGAATGGAAATGAAGGTCGGGCTTACTTTGCCTGCATGAATCTAAAAACTAGCAATGATGCTTCAAAAAAGCGGTAGGAAAGGCTGCTTAATATCGACTTTTTTATCATTTTGGGCGAACAATTGCTGCAAACAGAAAATGGTGCTAGGACAACAGTCCTAGCACCACTTTGTCTAGTCTGAGTGGATTTGCTTTTCATGCAAATCCACCAATTTTAATCATCTCAATAATAATCCTTTGCCTTACTTTAAATTTTTAAAAAATACAAAATTAGTAATTTAATGAGATTTCGCCTTGCATCTCCGGAACATTAAATTCAGCAATTGTCGTTTCACTTCCTTCTTCATAATTGCCGTCTTCATCTAGCACAGCACTACCATCATCGTTCAACTTTGCTTTATGGAAAGACAACGAATATTCCCCTGCGGACATATATTCATCCATTCGATGTTTACCCGTATCTATATTTGAATCACGGTCATAATCCTCTTCTTCTATCATTTCCTCACCTGACCAAATACTGTATCCCGATCTCATCGAGTAACCGACATGAATTGTATTATAGTTCACACAATACTTAATTCCACTTATATTTGTAAGATTGATACAAAGACGATATGCTTCAAAATTAATTGGCAAGTTAGAAACATCTTTGATGGTACCGTAAATTTCTGTGAATAAGCACATTCACCCTGCATTTTATATACCCCTGGTTCCACAAAAATACATAACTGTGTTTTTCGTTGTTTCATCATATGTAATCATTTGATACTTTGGCTGATAATCATTATCAAAGACATCCTCATTTTCCGTTACATTCAACAAGGTATTCGACAAATCAACTTCTCTATCAAATTTTCCTCCAAAGTTCGTAATTTCCCCGGATATTTTTTGCAAATTACAGGTCAAATTATGATTCATTAAATCTCCTTTATTAAAATTTAAGGTCCATATTTTTTCGATGCTCCCAGCCTTCCGAACAATATATGAATGTCCACTGGCAATAAAATTATTGGAAGCTGGAATTAATATGCAATAATTCCCATTTTTATCAACTGTAAATTGATCATCTGAATATGACACAAGCGACTCATAGAATGTATCATTCCTTAATGCCTGTATCTCAAAAACACCTGCAAATGGAATCTTATTTCCCCTTGTCATCTTTCCTTGGGCTACATTTCCATCAAATGTAAAATCATAAGTTTTATTTGCTTTCCCTACTGTTACGCTTCCCTTCATCGCTTTATCAATAGCACTTGTGTTGTCTTGCTCAAAACTTAATCCCTCATATCCAAAAATACCAAATTCATAAGTCCCCCGGATACACGTATGTCGTATATTTTCCTGTCTTAACATCTACGCTTACATCATATAAACAATGAGATTTGTCTTCAACAGAAAAACGGAAAGGCCCTTTAATAATGTTGCCGTCTTTCGTTTTTATGTAACCGGAAAGTTTATATTGTCCTTTTTTTTGCAGAAGTATTGTTTGTGTTGGTCTGCGTTTTTGAGACGAACTGTTTGCTCTTTTTTTATTCTTTACCGTCACCTTGCAGACATACTTTTTCTTACCCACTTTTGCCTGCACTTTCGCCTTTCCGGCCTTTTTTTTTTTCCTTTAATTGTGACACTTGTCTTTTTCTTTTTTACTAAGTGCCACATTTTTCTTACCTGAAGTAACCGTCCACTTCACCTTCTTTTTTGTTATTTTGCAGTTTAATTTTTACTGTCTTTCCAACGTTTACTGTTACCGTTTTTTTGTTCAGTTTTACTTTCTTCTTTGCAGCAAAAGCACTCTGCGGGAATAGAGATAATGCCATTGCAAATATAAGTAAAAGAACCAGTGATTTTTGTTTTCTCATTTTGAAATCCTCCTCGTTTTTAGTAAATTAGTTAAATAAACTTTAATCCTCACAGTAATGGATTTCCGTTACTTTTCCTTTTTTGAATTTAAACTGAAAATACGATGATTTCTTAATCTTTTTAATGTATTTTCCAATCTGCGATTTTTTAATTTTCTTTTTGTTATAACTTGGCGTCACATGAATAAATTTTGTAGCTGATGTGATTTTAAAGGTTCTTTTTTTCTTCTTCATTCTTGAATCAGCCCCCTCCAACGCACAATATGTTACCAATTTCTTTTGGTAAGTGTATATTTACCATTTACTTGCCAAATATCCGTTTGCTCTGCCGATGCCGGCACAGATGGTGCTACTGCTGTTGCTGCTACAATTGCTAAAACCATTACAAAACTTATTATCTTTTTTCATTGTTGCTCATCCTTTCCTTTGCTTTTACTATTTTTCTTATAATTTTTCATCAATAATACTGTACTTTCCCTTGTAATTCTTCTGCAATATGCTTCAATGATGTTCCTTTCCGCATATAAATGTTATGCGAATGCTTCTCTTCAGAACCATAGTAATCAAATTTAAATCCATCAAGATATAATCCAGTATCTCCCGTATCCTCATCTTCAAAATCAAGATACACATTTTTAAGCTATTTCCGTTTAATGCTTCAACACCGATCGTTGTTTTTCCCTGATTTAAACACAATATTCTCCAAGAAGGAATTCCTATCCATTCCAGTACCTGAAGGAATCCAAGTTACATCTTCTCCTACAGTAAAACTCAAGTCCATTTTTTTCCTCGGGTAGGTTGCCAATGCCAATTTGTTATCTTCCTCTTTTGATACATAACTCCATCCTTACTTACCCAATATGGATTTTCAGATGCAACATTAATGGTTTTTAAATTAGGTAAGCCTGCACCTGGATTCTCCATAGGCCACCCATTGCGCAAGGCATATCCTATAAAACTTTTCGGATATGTAACTTCTTTCAAATACTGATTATAATCCATACCACAACCTGTTACCTCTTTTACCCCCTCTGGAATACTATAACTTGTATTTTGTAAACCAGCCGGATATAAACATAGCACCTCTCCACCTTCTGCAAACAGCACATTATCTTTAACTATATATCCACTATCCGGATTATTAATAACAACCTCTTTCAATTTAGGACATTCATAATAGCCCCATGCAATATATTGGGCGTTTTCTACGTAATATTTAGGAAACTCAACTTTTTTTCTATATTATCCATTGAAAAGTAATACTGTGGTGTTCCCTGAACAACCTTTGCTCCTCCTAATGTATCAGGAAGACTTAAGGTTGTACCGGAATATTTATATGAATAATCATCGTCCTCAACTTCTATATCTCCTCTCATACCCAATAATTTTGCAACATTTCCATCAGTCATATATTTGAAAAAGACCTTCCTCCTTTTCTTCAGCAACTACTACCGGTACTTCACAACTGCAGCCATACCACGAAATTTTCAATTTATATGTACCTACCTGATTGTAGTTAATCTGAG
>VOFC01001871.1_pt1 | contig 23986 bp, 41 predicted proteins | sample 5384161 | NCBI WGS metagenome assembly VOFC01 (sample SAMN12384722, study PRJNA508395) | human gut metagenome | isolation source: healthy gut B | host: Homo sapiens | reverse complement strand
TGTACTAAGAGCAAGAAATTTTAAGCTATATTTTTAAACAGAAAAACAGGTTACTACACCACATTTACAAAAATTTTTAAAAGTCTAAGAGAAGGACTCTGCAAAAGAACGGTGTAAAAGAAAAACTAGTAATAAAAGAAACAGTTGAGTGTACCAAAAAGTTGGTGCACCCAGCTGTTTTTTTTTTCTTAAAATATTTAAATATCAAAATGGAAGTAATCAGTGTTGTAGTTGGTTATTTTTTATTCTATATCGCACATCAACAATTCAAAATTTTTATATATTTCCCAGCAGACCCTGTAAAAATGCCTCTCAGCATTTCGTTATATAGAAGGATATTTAATAATATCAATCTTTGTACATTGACAATTGAATAGCTTTTTGAATATGAGGATACCTGAACTGAATATGCATTTAGCTTGTTTTTTTAAGCATGCATCAAAATTAAGGAAATTAATTTTCAGTTAATTGTTTTTGAACTATAACACATATCACAATTCTAAAATTTTTATAAATTTCTAAGACTTTTTTGTAAAATGCCTTTTAGCGATCTGTTATATAGAAGGGTATTTAATATATCAATCTTTGCACATTGATAATTGAATAGCTTTTTGAATATGAAGATACCTGAATTGAATATGCATGCGGCGTGTCTGTTCAGAGCATACAATCCTAAAAGAAGAGGGTTAGGGAACGGAAATATTTGAAAGCGTAATAAAAGGATTTATTAACTGCGAAAGAGATAGATTAATAAAAACTATATGTGTGTAGGTGATGAAGTGCAAAAACTATATCTACACTTGATTTTTTTTGATACAGAATTGAAAGGAACGATATTTATGACAAGATTAACGAAGTATGAGAAGGAAACGATTATTCTTACAAATGAGGAAGATGATTTTTGGAATGTGTTCACTTATAACAAACGATTGCAACGTAAGTTTATTATTTTTACTGAGACACATCCAGAAAGTTGTCGATTCAAGAGCCGGAACAATGAGGGGGGGAAATGACATTTGAGATAGACAAAGGTAGACTTTCTATAAGATTGACGGCACTGTATTCAGAGGAAAGAAGAAAAAGAAGCAAGTAAATATGCGAAAAAGTATGGATTAAATAATAATGGTCATGGCAGATAAAAACGTGGGTGATTGTATTGTATTTGTTCCACGAAAATTGTATAATTTAAAACGGAGGAATTACTTATGAATAAAGAAAACAAAACCTATTCAATGAGTATTCGAGTGTCAAAAGATGAACTAGAAAAATTAAAACAAGCAGACTCGAATAGAAGCGTATTCATCTTATAGCGAGTTTGTAAGAAGAACAGCACTTTTAGAAGCATCTCATGTACTTGCAACTCAAAACAAACAGGGAAAATAATAATGAAGGAGAATAAAAATGCCTAAAATCATTGATTTATTTGCAGGATTGGGAGGAATACGTTTAGGTTTCAAAGAAGCTATGGATATCCTAGGTTTAGAAACAGAATGTGTTTTTTTTCAGAAATTAAGCCATATGCAATTAAGGCATACAAAGGCTTTTATGGAGAAAATGAGATTATTAATGGAGATATTACTCAGGTCAAAGTGGAAGAAATTCCAGATTTTGATTTTTACTTGCTGGGTTTCCATGTCAGCCTTTTAGTTCTGCAGGAACGAGAAAAGGTTTTAAAGATACGAGAGGAACTATGTTCTTTGAAATTGAAAAAAATTCTTAAAGGAAAGATAGATGCAGGACATCCAGCAATGGGATTTCTTTTGGAAAATGTTGAAGGCTTGATTAACCATGATGGTGGTGAAACATTAAAAACAATTATCAATCATTTGGAAGCTTTGGGATATATGGTTTCTTATAGGTTATTAGATTCAAAATTTTTTGGTTTACCACAAAGTCGTAAAAAGAGTGTATATTGTTGGAACACTTACTGATAAAATCAGTCTAGATAATTTTCAAGAAAGCATTAAAACATTAGATAGTGTGTTAGAAAAAAGGACTACCTACGATTAATTCTGACTTTACAAAAAAATTATTGACATACTATACTCAGATCGAGTTAAAGGAAAGTCCATCAAAGATAAAAGAGGTGGAAAAAACAATATACATTCTTGGGATATAGATCTAAAAGGAGTTACAACACCCGAAGAAAAGAAATTTTAGGACTTTTATTAAAAGAAAGAAGAAAGAAACACTGGGCAGAAGAAATAGGAATTGCTTGGATGGACAGGATGCCCTTGACAGAACAACAAATTCAAACATTTTTTAATATTCAAACTTACACGAAATGCTAATACATCTTCATGAAATGGGATATTTAGCATATGAACATCTAAGAAACAGATACAAAAAGAAGATGGCACAAAAGCTAGAATTCCAGATACAACATTACCTAAAGGGATATAATATTGTTGCAGGAAAAAAACTTTCTTTCGAATTTTTCCAAAATTTTAAGCCCTAGTGAAATGGCCCCCCCCTTAGTTGCTATGGATGTTTCAAAACTTGGGGTAGTTGATGGAGATGGAATAAGAAGATTATCTATAAGGAATGTCAAAGATTGTGTGGTTATCCAGATAATTATTCCCTTGATAACGTAAGTGAGTCAGAGGCATTTGATTTGCTAGGAAATACAGTATGTGTTCCAGTAATCAAAGAAATTTCATTACGACTAGGTGAAATATATAAAAAACAAAAAGTAAAGGGGGGAGGACACAATGAGATTAACAGCTCAAGAAATATACGATAAATTATTACATGAAGATGCAATTTTAACATTGGAAGGTCAAATTAAATTTTACTTGGGAGATGTTAATATAATTGTCAAACAAAAAGATGTTGTTGGAAATATCATGCAAGAATGGTTGCAGGGATGGATGGATTATAACGGAATAGAATATGCTCCAGATACTAATTCACAGATGCCACCAGACTTTTATCTCAATCCAGATGATAAAACAATCAATTTACTAGAAGTTAAAGCGTTTAATCGATCTAGTAGTCCGGGATTTGATATTGCCGACTTTAGAATGTATGCTTCTGAAATTTTAGAAAAACCATATATGTTGGATGTGGATTATTTGATTTTTGGATATGATATGAGCCCAGAAGGTGTTGTTACTATCAAAGATGTGTGGTTAAAAAAGGTATGGGAAATTACTCGCCGTATGGAAAATTATCCAATTAATCTTCAGGTAAAAGATGGTGTTATCCATAAGATTCGTCCAGGAGTTTGGTATTCTCAAAAAGTAAAAGATTATAAAATGTTTGAATCGATAGAAGATTTTATTTGTGCTATCGAGGAAACAACATTTAAAAACCAAAATTGAGAGATAGTGTGGCTTCAACATGGCTTTCAAAATTTAATAGAGCATATAAAGCTAGGTATGGAAGAGAATTAAATGTCCCAAGATGGAATGATATTAAGGATAAGTATGATGTTGGTGTTATAAGAAGATATGAAAAAAGCAATGTCAACTTTGACGGAAAAGGAAGAAGCTTTAAATAAAAGCAATGAACGAGTATTGAAGTGGGTACAAAAATTGTCTGAAGCAAGAACTGAAAAGCAAAAACTGAATGCAGAAGAAGGGTTAAAAAAGCAAACGTAGCATCAGAAAGAGCAAAAAATAATGTGGAAGAAGCAAAAAACGAGTAGAGGAATACGCTCAATTACTTCATAATAATGACTAATTAATAAATTTTTTATTTGAAATAAATGGGGTGATGTTTGAAGTAATGAGTGTAATCAAAACTATAATTGAGAAAATGAAAATTAAGGAAATATGTGCAGTATTGTTTATTTCAGGAATTATAATCACATTTATGCCCCCAAATTATGCAGAAAAATTAGGGATAAATGTGTTTCGAGAAACTTATCAAAGTTATATTAGTATTGGAATAATTATAATTTCAGCATTTTATATTTTTTGCCTTATTACATGGATAGTTGAACGTATACAAGCGGAACTATTCGGACCAGTAAGAATAGGAAAAAAATATTTAAAGAATGTAATGTCTACTGATGAAATGATGTTCTTGATTGAAAAGTTTTATGATTCAGAACAGAATGTTTTTCGTAATACAACAGGCATTGAAATAAGTGATGGTAGAGGAGCAGGGTTGAAAAATAACTATGTTATTTATCGTTCTTCTAATGTCAGTCAATGGTATCAATTTGCATATAATTTACAACCATGGGCATATAAATTTTTGAATAAAAATTTGAAAAATGGAAATATTATCATAAATGGAAGAAATGTATCTTTTCGACTCAGATAAGTAAGCCAAAGGCGATCGACTGTAATATTCAGCTGGTCGCTTTTGTTTTGCTCATTGCAAAACTTTCTGATTGGTGCACAAATCAGAAAAAAACAGCGAAAGTCGATGTGATTGATTGCTGGACAGAATCAAGAACTTTGAATTTTGCTGAGCAGGGTGTACAGAGGGATGCAATCCCTTTGTGCCAGAGGTGCAGGAAGTGGCGAACATTCTGCTAGGGTCAAGGGACAAAGTCCCTGGCAGGTTAAGGGCGGCAGCCATTGCCCAGATAAGAGACGTTTCGTCACTTAGTACTGGGTATTTCCTGACGATAAAGGCAGGATTTAGAGGCGACTTCAGCGCAGTTCTCTGCGAGAACAAAAAAGAAAGGAGACGACAAAATGAAACTAACTAGACATAATGGAAGAACTGGAAAGAATGGTGTTTATAATCCTAAGCACAATGATAGACAGTTCGATATTGATAATAGTGATCGTATTGATCGGAACGAGTTAAAAAGAAATGTATATTGGGATTGTTATAATGGTATCAGATGCTGCTTCAGTACCAGGAAAAGAGGATGAGATTGTCGATTCCTTTGAAGAAGTAGAACAACTTTTTTATAAGATTCATTATCAAGACTATGTGGAAGGACAGAATGCAAGAAATTTAAAAAATCATCATCCTGAAAGAAACAGAACAACAGATGATATTAGGACTCATAAGAAAACATGTCCGGAAGAAACCATTTATCAGATTGGAACAAAAGATGACTATGTTGATCCAGATGTGTTGTTGACTATCGTAACAAATTTATTACAGAACTTAGTGATCGTTTTGGAGAACATTTTCATTTATTGAACTGGTCCTTGCATTTGGATGAATCCACTCCACACATTCATGAACGCCATGTTTTTTGATTGTAAGAATGCTTATGGAGAAATATTTCCCCAACAGGAAAAAGCACTTGAAACATTAGGTTTTGAATTGCCAAATTCAGAAAAAGAAGGCTGGTAGATTTAACAATAGGAAAATGGTTTTTGATGCTACTTGCAGAATACTTCTTTTTGATATTTGTAAAAAGCACGGATTAGAGTTAGAAGAAGAACCAAGTTATGGTGGAAGGAATATCTTGAAAAGCAAGATTATATTCGAATGAAGCAGAAAAAGGATATTGCATCTTTGGAAGAATCAATTCAGAGTCAAATAGAAGTGGTTAATCAGAAAAAATATGAGATCTTTGAACAAGAGGTTCAGTACAAAGAAAACAGCATAAAGATTATTGATCAAGAGAAAAAGCTCAAAGCACAGTCAGTAGAATTTTTTGATAATGCGGAGCGAATTCTTCAACAAGACGAAACATTGAAACAGCTTGAATTTAAAATTGAGGATGTAGAAAAACTGATAGATGATGTTACGGATGAGGTTTATGAAAAAAGCGGTGGAAAGAATTGCAGATGAAATTGAGATTGCTACTAGGAAAGAGGATATTAAATTGGTGGAGGATAGTAAGAAATGGGTTTTAAGCCCAGAGAGAAAGGCATCTAAAAGAGAAAAACAGTATGCTCTTGATCGTTTAGATGGAGTAGTTAAAAAGATTGAGTATGCAATTACGAAGACGATTTCGAAAATGAAAAACAGATTATTGAAACCGGAAAACAAAAATATCATGGTTCAAGAAATAAAAAAGAAGTAAAACCATCTATATTAAAAAAAATTATCTGAGAAGAAAGCAAGTATAACAAGAAATGGAGAAACTGGAAAATTGAATAAAGAATCCTCATTAGATAATGAGCGATAAAAGCATTTTGGGAATTCCGTTGGGAGAAACAGAGTGCTCTTTTTTGATTGGAGGGATTATGGGATTATTTGATGAAGTGAAAGAAAATGTGACAGTTCGGCAGGCGGCTGAATTTTATGGATTTAAGATAACAAAATCAGGGCTGATCAGGTTGCATTTTTCATAATGACAAAACACCAAGCATGAAAGTAGATAGAAGATATTATTGTTTTGGTTGTGGAGTGACTGGTGATGTGATAGATTTTTACTGACACAGCTTTTGGACTTTCCTTAAAAGAGGCTTGCATTAAAATTAGCAGATGATTTCGGGATTCAAATATCTAGAGTAGACAGAAGAAAAATAAAAAACCCAAGGAAGATTTTTTGAAGAGCAAATCAGAAAAAAATTTAGTGAAATCAGAAGAACAAGAGTATATAGAATGTGTTCGTGCGATGCTGGATTACCATATATTGTTGCGAAAATGGAAAAAAAAGAATTTGTACCTAAATCGCCGGAAGAGAAGTGGGATGAAAAAATTTGTAGAGGCGTTGAAATATCTGACCATTGTTGAATATTACTTAGATTTTTTATTATTCGGAGAAGAGGAAGAAAAAAGTGCAAGTTGTTGAAATGATTAAGAAGGAGGTTGAAAAAGATTGATAGAAGATGCAGAAAAATGGATGAAAATAAAAAGAAGGATACTTTTGAAACGGATGGGCGAGATGGCGAATCTAAATGCAATCAGACAAATTAAGGAATGTTTATTGAAAAATGAAAAGGGAGATATCAAAGGAACGGTTCAAAATTATATGATGATTTTTCGAGATGATCCATTGATTAAAGGTTGTCTTCGATATAATCGGTTGTCTGAAAGAGTCGATATATCGAGGAAACTTTGGTGGGATGAAGATTGGGAGATTCTGACCGACAATGCGATTGATCGATTTTATCTATATTTTTGAAGTGTACTATGGATTAGAAATGAAAAAAAAAATTGTATAAGGCATTGCAAATTGAAGTCGCAAACAGAGCGTATCATCCGATTTGCGAATATCTAGAAACATTAAAATGGGATGGAGAAGAAAGAATCCGATATGTACTGAAAAAAAAAATATATGGGGGCAGATGATTCAGACTATGTATATGAAGTATTAAAACACTTTATGATGGAGGCTTTATTGCGAGTGTTTTATCCGGGAATAAAAGCGGATGAAATGCTTTGTCTTGTGGGACAACAAGGCGCAGGAAAATCCACGTTCTTTTCGTTTTTATCGTTGAAAGACAATTGGTTTTCGGATGACTTAAGAGATTTGGGCGATAAGAAAGTATTTGAATCAATTAGGGGGGCATTGGATTATAGAAATGTCTGAAATGATTCTTTGCTATCAGTGCAAAAAGTAACGAAGAAATAAAATCATTTTGAGCCGGCAAAAGGATACATATAGAACTGCCTATGCACGTTTTGAAAAAGATCGAAAAAAGGCAATGTGTATTCGCTGGATGCTACGAATACATATCAGTTTATTCCGTTTGATAGAACTGGTGCAAGAAGGTTTCTTCAATCATGATTGATGCTTCAAAGCAGAGAAACATATTTTAGATGATGAAGAAGAAGCCAGAGCATATTTTAATCAATTGTGGGCAGAAGCAATGATTATTTATCACAGTGAAGAAAACAAAGGTAATCTTCTGAAATTCACAAAAGAAATGCAAAAGGAAATTGATGAGTATCGGAAACAGTTTATGCAAGAGGACACTTTGGCAGGAACAATCAAGGGTGGCTTGATAATTATAAAGGAAATTATGTATGTTCTATTCAGATTTGGAGTGAGGCTTTTAATCACGGGGATCGTGAGCCTAAGAAGTATGAGACAAATGAAATTTGTCAAATCATGGATACTCAGATTATTGGATGGAAGCGAGGTGGTTATCATAGATTTACCTCAGAAGGGTATGGCAACAACAGCGCTGGACTCGAAAAAGTGAAGAGATAGAAGGTGGCAACGAAATTGGCGAAGATGGATTTAGAGAGCTTTCGGCAACAGAACAAATGGAACTTCCGTTCCATTAGCCCGACAAGAGAAAGGAAATCTTCCTGATAATACTGACTGTTTTATTCAAAAACGAACTTTGTTGCCAGTTTTGATGACATATGAAAATGTTGATTTTACTGGTTATTTATACTGTTTTTTAAGATGGCAACAAAGAACATTAAAAAATAAAATAAGAAAGAAGATAATGTATTGATTTTCGGTATGAAAGAAATAAAAAAGTTTTGAAATAGTTTGTTGCCAGGAGCTTGATGAGATAAAAGCTCCTGAAAAACAAGTTCCTCTCTCTGTCGGGGAAATTAGGAAAAATAAGTCTATAAAAAAGGAAGGAAGATGCCTATGGTAAAAAGAAGTTCCTATTTGGGAAAAAGAGTAATTTAACTCTTGAGGAAGCAAATTGCATATTCTGGTATCGGAATTAACAAGCTCCGTAAAATGACGGATGAGCAGAATTGCCAGTTTGTTTTATGGAATGGAACAAAGCGGTTGATTAAACGTAAAAATTAGATGAATATACGGAAACAGCATATTCTATATAAATTATTGGTGTAAAAATGAATGATTAGGCGTAGAAAAGGGACTTTGCAAGCGTTATAATAAGTTTGCAGAGTCCTTTTCTTTGTATAGAAAAAGGAGAAAAGAATGCAAAAAAGAAAAGATCATAAAGGGAGAGTGTTGAAAGACGGAGAAACCTATCGAAAAAAATGATGGACTTTATATGTATCGTTGGATTGGTGGAGATAAAAAAGACATGCGGTATATTGTTCTACATTAGAAGGCTTGCGTGAAAAAAAAAAGAAATTCAGAATGATCTGCGGGATGGGATTCAACAAGGAAGCTCGAACATTACATTGAATGATGTCTATAAAATGTGGAAAAATGATAAGGTGGGATTAAAGCAAACTACTCAAATAATTATATTTATATGTATGAGCATTTTGTTATGAATGATTTTGGAAACAGAAAGATAAAGGAAATCCGAAAATCAGATGTGAGAAGATACTATAATGGCATTGTGGATTCTAAGAAAATGTCAGTTGCAACATTGGAGAGTATTCATACGGTGCTTCATCAAGTATTTATATTAGCGGTTGAAGATGGTTATATTAGGATAAATCCTAGCGACTTAGTTTTAGGAGATGTGAAACGATCACATAACTTTGAAACACCTAAACGTCATGCTCTTACAATTCCGCAAAGAAGAAGCTTTTTGTTTCCTATATAAATAAAAGCGAAAAATATAAACATTGGCTTCCATTGTTTACATTCTTCTTGGGAACAGGATGTCGTGTATCAGAGGTGGTTGGGTTACGTTGGGAAGATGTTCATATGGATGAGAATTATATTGAAATTAATCACAATATGGTGTACTACCAGAGAGATAAAGGCAGGTGCTATTTTTCAGTAACATCACCAAAAAAACTACTGCAGGATACCGAATTATTCCAATGTTGCCAGAAGTAAAACAGGCAATTTTGAATGAGAAAAAGTATCAAGAGGAAGTAGGATTAACTTGTCAGGCATCAATTGATGGATATACAGATTTTATTTTCTTGAACAGAAATGGTTTTGCACATAATCCTCAGACAATCAATAGAACAATCAAACGTATAACTTTGGCATATAATGAAGAAGAAATAGAAAGAGCAGAAAGAGAACGTAGAGCACCAGTTTTACTGCCTAACTTTTCTTGCCATAATTTGCGACATACATTTGCTACAAGGTATTGTGAGAATGAAACAAACCTTAAAGTAATTCAGAAATTATGGGACATAAAGATATCGCAACAACGATGGAAATTTATGCGGAAGCAACAAAAGAGGCGAAAGTTAAATCATTTGAAGATTTATGCGGTAAGATTAAAATTTCATAATAAGGGACGCACACCAACAACTGCACCACTTTTACACCAAATTGGTGGTAACTTGTAATAAAAGTTGTAGAGTTATATAAAAATGTAGATTATTAGAAGCTTGAAGAATAGAGAAGCGTAGAGGCAAAATAAAAATCTCGCCGCAAGCTCCCAAGTAATCAAACAGGTCTTTTATGTCTTTTATGACAGTATTTTTCTAATATTGGCTTTATTGGTTATCCTATTATGAAAGCTATATTTGGAAACGATTCTATTTTCCATACATCTTTATTTGGCATGGTATTTAATATTATGTTATTTACTTTGGTGTCTATTTGATTGGAATTGGCCAGCAGGGAAGCAATAAACTGAATTTTAAGAATTTAATTACACCAGGTGTGATTTTTTTCTTTCTTAGCGCTTATTCTCTATTTATTGCATATAAGAGCACCTAAGATTATCACAGACTTTACAGGTATGGTAGGAGATATGACAACACCTCTCGCGATGATTATTATCGGTGTCACACTTGGGGCAATGAATATTAAAGATGTATTTAATGAACTACGTGTTTATATTTATACAATAATAAAGCAGTTAATTTTCCCTGTCATTGCTTATCCTGCAATTGCATTTTTAATCAAAGATAGTTATTTAAGAGGATTGACTTTGATTATGTTATCTATGCCGGTAGGAAGCTCTGCAGTATTATTTACGAATAAATATGGTGGAGATAGTGGGCTGCACCAAGACAATATTTATGACAACATTAATATCTGTTTTCACTATTCCACTTGTTGTCTATATGTTTTTAATTTAAAACTTTTACCCTAATTTAGGGGTTTTTTTATGAGGGGTATTTGTTATAATGGTGTCGAAAAGGAGCGTTTATGAAAGATTATAGTAAATATTTTTAAAGGTCCTTCTTTAAAGGATGCACGTTCTAGAGGTCGTACTGAAGTACAAAGATTTAGATGATGCATTTGAGATTCCTGCAGATATGGTGGGAATTGGCAAAGGACAGACATATTATATCCAGACTTATGGATGTCAAGAATGAAAGAGATACTGAAACATTATCTGGTATCTTAGAAATGATGGGGTATACTCATACTGATGAAGTAAAAACAGGCAGATGTTGTATTATTAGAAGAAAAAGTATTTGGTAAGATTGGTTACTTGAAGAATATCAAAAGACTAGACCAAATCTAATCTTTGGTGTATGTGGTGTATGGCACAGGAAGAAGTGGTTGTGAATAAGATCTTAGAGAAATTCCGCAGGTTGATCTTTATTTTTCGGTACACATAATATCCACCGTCTTCCAGTTTTATTTAAAACAGGCAATGTTAGAAAAAGAACTTGTTCTTGAAGTCTGGTCTAAGGAAGGGGATGTTATTGAAAATCTTCCAAGTCATCGTGCCAATAACTACAAGGCATGGGTGAATATCATGTATGGATGCAATAAGTTCTGTACTTATTGTATTGTCCCTTATACAAGAGGTAAGGAACGTTCTCGTGAATTAGATGAAATTATCAAGGAAGTGGAAGAATTAAAGAATAGTGGTTATAAAGAAATCACATTACTTGGACAGAATGTTAATTCTTATGGTAAGGATTTAAATAACGATACAAGTTTTGCAACATTATTAGAAGCTGTTGCAAAGACTGGTATTGATCGTATTCGTTTTACAACAAACCATCCTTGGGATTTTAATGCGGATATGATTGATATTATCGCTAAATATGATAATATCATGCCTTCTATTCATTTACCTGTTCAGTCAGGGAATGATGAAGTTTTAAAGCTTATGGGTAGACGTTATTCAAAGGAAAGCTATTTGAAGCTATTTGATATGATTAAAGAAAAGATTCCTGATTGTACTATTACAACAGATATTATTGTTGGTTTCCCTAATGAAACAGAAGAACAATTCCAGGATACTTCATCTTTATATAACTATTGTAAGTATGATTTAGCTTATACATTTATTTATTCACCTAGAGAAGGGACTCCAGCCGCAAAGATGGAAGATAATGTTCCTCTAAGTGATAAGGAACAGCGTTTATATCGCTTAAATGAATTAGTGAATAAGTATGCTAATGAAGCAAATCAAAATACTTAGGACAGGTTGTTAAAGTACTTGTAGAAGGTCCTTCTAAGAAGAACCCAGATGTTTTATCAGGTTATACAGAACATAACAAACTTATTAACTTTAAAGGTGATGCTTCAATGGTTGGTCAGATTGTAGATGTTCGTGTAACTGAAGCGAAGACATGGGCATTGACTGGAGAACAGCTTGAATCAAATAACTAAGAATAAAGCAGATTCTTTGAATCAATTAATTCTAAATAATCCTCTTATTCAGGAATTTAAAAGTATGAAAAGACTTTAAGAGAACATCCTGAATTATTATCTTTAGAAGATGAAATCAAACAAGAGAGCCAGATTATTCTTAAAAAAGAAGGCTCTTGGTGAATTAACTGATGAAGAGTTAAAAAGTCTATCAAGACAAAAAGCATACTTTTGAGAATCATCCTTTGATTGTCAATTATTTGAATCTAAAAAAGTGAAGTTAATGATTACCTTATACAAGTTGAAAACAATCATCAATGAAGAATTATTAAAAGCTATTGACTAAATGTTTTTAAATGTTTATTATTGAACTAATTTATATAAAAAAGGAGATTATTATGGCACATATTTTTAATGAACCCTCACACACTTTTAATGAATATTTATTAATTCCTGGTTATTCTAGTGAAGAATGCCAGCCACAGAATGTTAGTTTAAAGACACCTTTAGTTAAATTCAAGAAAGGTGAAGAACCAGCACTTTCATTAAATATCCCTCTTGTATCTGCAGTTATGCAGGCTGTATCTGATGATGGTATGGCAGTTGCTTTAGCAAGAGAAGGTGGATGTTCATTTATCTACGGTTCACAGACAATTGAATCACAGGCGCAATGGTAAGACGTGTTAAAAACTATAAGGCAGGTTTCGTACCAAGTGATTCTAACTTAAGCGCTAATGATACATTAGCAGACGTTCTTGCACTTAAAGAAAAAGACAGGTCATTCTACTATGGCTGTTACTGAAGATGGTACAAAGAAATGGCCGTTTAGTTGGATTAGTGACTGGTAGAGATTACCGTGTCAGCCGTATGGATGAAAACGAAAAAGTTGTTGATTTTATGACACCTTTTGATAAGTTAGTATGCGGACATAAAGATATTACTTTAAAAGAAGCAAATGATATTATCTGGGAAAACAAATTAAATGCTTTACCAATTATTGATGATGATAACAGACTTCTTTATTTCGTATTCAGAAAGGATTATGAATCAAGAAAGTCAAATCCTAATGAATTATTAGATGAATCTAAACGTTATGTAGTTGGTGCTGGTATCAACACTAGAGACTTCAGAAAAGAGTTCCTGCATTAATTGAAGCAGGTGTAGATGTATTATGTATTGACTCTTCTGAAGGTTACTCAGCTTGGCAGGCTAACACTATTGCATGGATCGAGGAGAACATTATGGTGATACTGTAAAAAGTTGGTGCTGGTAACGTTGTAGACGGTGAAGGCTTCCGCTTCTTAGCAGAAGCTGGTGCTGACTTCATCAAGATCGGTATCGGTGGCGGTTCTATCTGTATTACTCGTGAACAGAAAGGTATCGGTAGAGGTCAGGCTACTGCAACTATTGAGGTTGCTGAAGCAAGAAAATGCATATTTCAAAGAAACTGGTATTTATATTCCTATCTGTTCAGATGGTGGTATTGTTCATGATTATCATATGACTTTAGCTTTAGCTATGGGTTCTGACTTTATTATGTTAGGTCGTTACTTCTCTCGTTTTGATGAATCACCAACTAACAAGGTGAACATCAACGGTCAGTATATGAAAGAATACTGGGGTGAAGGTTCTGCACGTGCTAGAAACTGGCAGAGATATGACTTAGGTGGAGATAAGAAGCTTTCATTTGAAGAAGGTGTAGATTCTTATGTGCCATATGCTGGTAGCTTAAAAGATAACGTTGGTTTATCATTAAGCAAGATGAAACATACAATGTGTAACTGTGGTGCACTTACAATTGCTGAATTACAGGAAAAAGCAAAGATCCAGCTTGTGTCTGCTACTTCAATTGTTGAAGGTGGCGCACATGACGTATTGTTAAAGGATTCTTCAAATTCAGGTAACAGATAATAGGAGGATGGAAGGGATATTATTCCTTCCATTTTTTTGACTTTAAGGGATGGGTATTTATGCAAATTAATAAAGAAAGACTAGTTCAGACATTTTGTGAAATGGTATCTATTGATAGTGAATCTTATCATGAAAAGAAGATGAAAGACTATTTAATGAATATTTTTAAAGAGTGTCATATGGAATGCATAGAAATGCCTATAGAAGGCTTTGAAGCAGGTAATATTTATGCTGTTTTAAAAGGCCATACAAACAAAGAACCTCTTATGTTTTCAGGACATATGGATACTGTTTCACCAGGTAAAGGAAAACAGGCCATTATTCATGAAGATGGGCGCATTACAAGTGACGAGACAACAGTGTTAGGTGCTGATGATGTAAGTGCTCTTGCTTCTTATATTGAAGCCATTCGTACAATAAAAGAGAATGATCTTCCCTCATGGAGATATAGAACTTGCTATTAGTGTTGCAGAAGAGCCTTATGATGTGGGAAGTGCTTATTATGACTTTAGTTGTATCAAGTCACGTATTGCTTATACATTTGATTTAGCAGGACAAGTAGGTCTCAAACCTTTAGAAGCACCTTTCTATTATTTCATTTAAGGTTAATGTAAAAGGTAAAAGTGCTCATGCAGGTTTTAATCCTGAAGATGGAATTCATGCTTTAAAGATTGCAAAAAAGTGCTATGTATCGAATTCCTAATGGTCATGTCAATGATAAGACTACAGTGAACTTTGGTACAATTCAGGGTGGAGAAGGAAGAAATATTGTTCCTAGAGAAGTCGTTATCACTGGAGAAATAAGAAGTTTTGATCATCAGGATGCATTAAAATGGAGTAAACATATTCATACTGTTTTTAAAGAAGAAGCCAATAAAGAACATGCTTCTATAGAGTATGATGATTATGTACACATTGAAGCTTATAAGATCAATGAAGATGAAGAAGTTGTTGAACGTTTTAAACATGCATGTCATAATCTTCAATTAACACCTCGCCTTATTTCTACACATGGTGGATCTGATAATAATAGATATGTGAAAGAAGGCATTAGAGGAATAGTTGTGGCTTGTGCGATGAATGATTGTCATAGTGTAAGTGAATATACAACAATAGATGAATTAGAAAAAGAGTGCTCTCTTAGCATTACATCTTATGATTGGTTAAAAATATGCTATAATGAGGGAGTTAGGAGTGAGTATCATTTTGAAAAAAAAAAAAGTACTCTCCCATGATGGAGAAATATTTAGAATTAAAAAAGATCATCAAGATGCTATTGTGATGTATCGTATTGGTGATTTCTATGAAATGTTTTTTGATGATGCAAATTATTGCCTCAAAAGCATTAAATCTTGCTTTAACAGGTAAAAATGCAGGTGTTAAAGAACGCGTACCAATGTGTGGTGTACCATTTCATGCTTTGCAAGTGGTTATGTAGAAGAATTGGTCAAACAAGGACATAAGGTTGTTATTGTAGAACAACTATCTGATCCTAAAGCTAAAGGTCTTGTAGAAAGAGGTGTTGTTCAGATTGTTACACCTGGTACTTTAATGGACTTTAAGTTAAATGAGAAGGTGAATAACTTTATTGGGGCTTTAGGTGTATTTGATTTCTCTTATACACTTGCTTATGCTGATTTATCTACAGGGGAATTTTATTGTTTAAACCTAGAAAAGAAGGAACATCTATTACGTAATAAGATTGAATCATTAGGTATTAAAGAAATCGTTGTAGAAGATGATTCTATTCATATTGATGGAGTGATGATGTCTCCTTTTAAGAATGAAACAATTAAAGATAACTACAAGAAAATCTTTTGATAATATCAATGATTTAAAACAAATCAAGGTCTGTGCTAATTTATTGAATTATTTAATTGATACTCAAAAGAGAGAATTAGAATATATCCAGACAATTGTAGAAGTTAAACAGGAAGATTATGTTTATATGGAAAGTGTCACAAAGAAGGCACTTGAACTTACTAAAAAATGCGAATAATGAGAAATATGGCACACTATTATGGCTATTAGATCATACACATAGTGCAATGGGTGGTCGTTTATTAAAACAATGGATTGATCAGCCTCTTATTTCTAAAGAGAAGATAGAAGAAAGACTTGATCTTTGTAGAAGTATTCATGGATAACCCTCTAGATAGAGATACAGTGACTCATATGATCAATGATATTTATGATATTGAAAAGCTGGCTTCTAGAGTGGCTTTTGGAAATGTGAATGCGAGAGATTTAAAGTGGATCTGTTCTTCTTTAAAGAAAATTCCTGAATTAAAACAAGAACTACTCAGTCTCGATCATCCTAAATTGAATGAACAAGCTTATGCATGAATTTTGTTGATTTGTCTTTGTATTATTAATACAATTGATGAAGCAATTGTAGATGATCCACCTTTAGTTATTAAAGAAGGAAATATTATCAAGGATGGATACAATAAAGAGTTGGATGAATTACGTGATATTCGTAAGAACGGTAAGAAATGGTTAATGACTTTTGAGGAAAATGAAAAAGAACGTACAGGAATCAAAGGTCTTAAGATTGGTTATAACCGTGTCTTTGGCTATTATATTGAAGTCACTAAAAGCTATTTGCCTTTAGTAAAGGATGAATTTAACTATACAAGAAAACAGAGTTTATCCAATGCAGAAAGATTTGTCACTCCAGAACTTAAAGATATGGAAAATAAGATTCTTTCAGCGCAGGGATCGAATCGTCGCATTAGAATATGAAATATTTACTCAGGTAAGACAATATATTAAGGGTTATGTACATGAAATACAGGATGTTGCAAAGATTGTAGCTAGGATAGATGTGTTTAGTACATTTGCTGATGTATCAAGTTATAATCGTTATGTACGTCCAACATTTAATGACGATCATATTATTCAGATAGAAGAAGGAAGACATCCTGTAGTAGAAAAAGTAATTCCTGAAGAAAGTTATGTAAAAAATGATATATCTTTAGGACAGGATGCTAGAATTATGTTGATCACCGGACCAAATATGGGTGGTAAATCAACTTATATGCGACAGATGGCTTTAATTATGATCATGGCACAAATTGGATGCTTTGTCCCTGCAAAAGTGCAACTCTTCCAGTCTTTGATGCAATCTTTACTCGTATTGGTGCGAGTGATGATTTAATTAGTGGTCAGTCTACATTCATGGTAGAAATGTTGGAGGCTAATAATGCCTTGAAATATGCGACTGAAAACTCACTTATTATATTTGATGAAATAGGTAGAGGAACAGCGACATTTGATGGTATGGCTTTTAGCTCAGGGCATTTTAGAATATATTGCAAGCCATAATCATTCATTGACTTTCTTTTCAACACACTATCATGAATTAACACGTATGGAAGGCACTTCTATTAAGAACGTTCATGCAGGTGCTGATGTATCTAGTGATTCTATTCATTTCCTATATCATATTGAAGATAAATCTCTGGTCAGTCATATGGTATCAATGTTGCTAAACTCGCAAAATTACCTGATGAAGTTATTGTACGTGCAGATGCCATATTGAAATCGTTAGAAGACAATAATATTGAAGAGAAATTACAGAATATTGAAGTGACACCAGTTATAAAAACAAGTGCTTTGTAGAAGAAACACTCAAAGGCATTGATCCAATGAGTCTCTCACCACTTGATGCATTAAGTACATTAATTGAATTAAAGAAAATGTTGTAGGAGAAACTATGGGACATATTAGACAATTAAGTGAAAATCTAGCCAATAAGATTGCAAGAGGCGAAGTTGTTGAACGTCCTGCAAGTGTTATTAAAGAGTTGACAGAAAATAGTATAGATGCTAAGGCTAAAAGTATCACTATTCTAGTAGAACAGGGTGGTACAAGCAAGATGTGTGTGATTGATGATGGTATAGGAATGAATCGTGCAGATGCACTTTTTTATGCTTTAGTCGTCATGCAACAAGTAAGATTGTAGGTGAAAATGATTTATTCAATATCACTACATTAGGCTTTAGAGGAGAAGCTATTCCTTCTATTGCTTCTATTAGTGTCTTTACTCTTGAAACAAACAATGGTGAAGAAAATACAAAAGTAGAATATGAATTTGGAAAAAGAAAAAAATGTAGGTAGTGTGGCAATGAATCGCGGTACGAAGATCACAGTAGAACGTATCTTCCAGAATGTACCTGCAAGACTTAAATATATGAAGTCTATTAATGCGGAATTCGCTTATTTATTCTTATGTAGAGCGTCTAGCCCTCGCTCATCCAGAAATTTCTTTTTACTCTTATACATGACCATAAAAACAATATTCAAGACAAATGGAAGAAATAATTTATTAGAAGTTATTAGTGAAATTTATGGTATTCCTGTTGCAAAAAATATGATTCATGTTGATTTTGGCAATGAAGAGTTTCATGTGGCTGGTTATATATCTAAAATTGATACATCTCGTTCTTCAAAGAATCATATTGTTACTCTAGTGAATCATCGCTATGTCAAGAATATGAAAACGATTAATACAATCAATGAGGTTTATCGTCGTTATTTAGCTGATAAACGTTATCCAATTGCAGTGTTAGAGATTGATGTAGATCCATATCTTGTAGATGTAAATGTTCATCCAGCAAAACTAGAAGTACTGTTTCTCTAAAGAAACAGAATTAAAGGAATTACTACTTAAGGGTTTGGAAGAGGCTTTATCCAAAAAGAATCTCACTTATAAACCATCTACTAGAGAAACAGAAAAAAGCATCCTTCAAACCAAGTCTTGCACAGATGACTATTCCTCTTGATGAGGTTTTTGAAGAAGTCAAAGAAGAACCAGTTATTGAAACTGTTCATGAAGAAATGCCTGTTTATGAACCCGAAAAAGTAGAAATCAAAGAATCTCCAAAAGAAGAACCACTTAAACCAATTAAAGAAAAAATTAAGGTTATTGGCCAAACAAGAGGTACTTATATTTTAGGAGAAAATGAAAGAGGATTTTATATCATTGACCAGCATGCAAAGACAAAACGCATCAATTATGAATATTTCCTCAATAAGTTTTCTCATCCTGACTTATCCATCCAGCCGATGATTGTTCCTCTTACTTTTGAATATCCTGAAAGTGAATGTCTTGTTATTGATGAACATAAAGGGTTATTGAAGAAGTTGGAATCCATCTTGAATCATTTGGCCGACATTCATACATTGTGCGTGGTTTACCTTTATGGATGAAAAAATATCGATGAGAAAGATCTTTTATTGATGAAATGATTCAAGAAGTTTTAAATAATCAAAGTGTGGATATTGTTGCTATGCAGGAACATGCTATTGCAACACTTGCATGTAAAGCAAGTGTCAAAGGAAATACATATCTCACAACACAGGATATGCAGACAATTATAGATAATCTTATGCGCTGTGATAATCCTATGTCTGTCCTCATGGTAGACCAACCATCATATTCTATAGTGATTATGAATTAGAAAAGTTATTTAAGAGGGTTGTAGTATGAAAAAGTAATTGCGGTATGTGGACCCACAAATGTAGGTAAACACGTATGGGTGTTTCTTTTTTAGCTGAAAGCACTTCATGGTGAAGTCATTAGTGGTGATTCTATGCAGATCTATCGTACGATGGATATTGGAACTGCCAAAGTAACAGAAGAGGAAATGCAGGGTATTATTCATCATATGATTGATATCAAGAATCCTGATGAAACATTTTCTGTCAGTGAATTTCAAAAGAAGTTCGTCATTATATCGATACAATCGATATGCCTATTGTGGTAGGAGGTACAGGTCTTTATATCAAAGGTGCTCTTTATGATTACACTTTTGAAGAAACAGAATCTAAGCATGATGAAATAAAAGCAAAGTATGCCCATTATACAAATGAAGAACTACATCAGTATTTGGCGTCCTTTGACCCTCAATCAGCATTGGGATCTACATCCTAATAATCGTCAAAGAGTATTACGTGCTATTGAAATTTATGAAGAATCAGGAAAAAAAAAAGTGATATTCTAGAAGCGCAGGAACATAAGCCTGTTTATGATATTTATTTTGTAGGACTCACACTTCCACGTCCTATTCTTTATGACCGTATTAATAAACGTGTTGATTTAATGATTGAACAGGGATTAGAAGAAGAAGTTAAGAAAATCTATGATTCAGGTTTATCACGTAATGCGCAGTCTATGAAGGCTATTGGTTATAAGGAATGGTTTGATTACTTTGAAGGTTCAAAAACAAAAAAAGAACAGATCGTAGAAGAAATCAAGAAACATTCACGTAACTATGCGAAAAGACAATATACATGGTTTAATAACCAATTTGATGTACATTGGTACGATGTCAATCTAGAAGATTTTGATTCCACAATTCACCAAGTATTAAAAGATATCGAAGAATGGTATAAAAAAAAAAAAGATAAGTCTAACGAGGCTTATCTTTTTTTGAGTTTTCTGATATTTGTGGTTCTTCCGTGTTTAAGAATTCTTTGATAGTTTTCAGTTAATGATTTTTCATAACGGCTTGTCAGCCAAGGTACATAGAACTGAGCATCTTTAATTTCATCAGGAAGATATTGAAGATATTCCCATAAATCAGGCCTATTATAATCATAACGATCTTCCTCATCTATACCAACAGGAGTTAAACGTATATATTGTGGTGCTTTATGTGGTTCGTTGTGGTAAGACATAAGTCTTTGCATCTATCGCATTTTCACTCGATTTTGATTTAGGTGATAAAGCCAATTCTATAATGCGACTTGCTAGAGGAATTCTCTTCAGGAAAACCAATTGTCTTAGGCGCCTGGAAGGCTAAAACAGTACGCATACAAGCATTAGGATTGGCTAGTCCTATATCTTCATAAGCAGTTGTAATCAGTCTTCGTTCTAGTGACTCTATATCTCCTGCATCTATAAGTTTAGCAAAATAATAAAAGAGCACCATTTGGGTCAGATCCCTAATAGATTTCTGCAAACCACTTAAAGTATCATAGTATTGATCTTCATCTTTATCAAATTGCATATTGGCGCGTGGAACAGCTTCCTGAATGATTTCTAATGTGATATGTGTATCTGGCGCATAAATAGTTGCAAGTTCCAAACAATTATAAGCATAACGAACATCACCACTGCTCATTCTTGAAATATAATCATATACTTCTTGATCTATTTCATATTGATGATTAAGTCCTCTCGCTGACTGCAGCTCTTTGACATGCTTCCACAATCTCTTCATGATTCAAGGGCTTTACTTCACACAAATGACATCTCGAGCGAATTGCAGGGATTGATAGAATGATATGGATTGGCAGTTGTGCGGCCTGCGATAATCAACAATCCACTCTCGATATAGGGCAGTAAATGATCTTGCTTATCTTTATTTAAACGATGCACTTCATCTACAATCACAAACAAACCTTCTGAAAGTTTCGCTTCAGCGATAATCTGTCCATCTCTTTCTTATTACCAGCAGAGGCATTGAATATACGATATGGTATATTTAAATCATGAGCGAGGGCTTTAGCCATAGTTGTTTTTCCACATCCAGGAGGTCCGTATAAAATAATGGACATTGGATGATCCTTCTTACAAATTGTCTTAATAATTTATTATCTCCTACAAGGTGCTTTTGTCCAATAACATCATCTAGTCCAATAGGACGCATGGAATCTGCAAGTGTCTTATGAATCATAGTTTATTTCCTTTCGTTTTAGAATCATGTATAATTATAACATGATTTTATAAGGAGAGAGTAATATGAGAATTGTTTTACAAAGAGTAAAAAGAAGCAAGTGTGACAATTGATGGAGAAGTACATGAATTAATAAGGGTTATATGATTCTTGTAGGTTTTAATAATGATGATACTCATGAAATTATAGATCGTCTTGTGGAAAAGGTCATCCACTTAAGATAATGTCTCAAAAATAATCAAACATTAGCACCACAAACGGTGCTTTTGTTTTAGCATGACATCATGCATAATTCGCAAAGCTGTTTTTCTCCAAGGATGATCCATTGAGGAATATACTTTTTATACTTTTCTTTCTTAGGTGCCTCCTTAGGAGCATCAAATTCCTTTGATACCAGTTCATGTTCAGCTACTTCTTCCATCAGATAAAGATTATCATCGATATTTGCGAGAAGCTGTCCATCGAATGTCTCTATGACCATGCAGTTAGTCTTTCCTGCAAAAAATCTTCTGTCTCCATTTTCGGTCACAGGAAAATAGAATTTACTCTGGAATCTAATGCAGTGGCCACTATCAATGGTTCTAGTTGAAAGTACTGCAAGAGTACGATTGATTTTCTCCATAGATGGTTGCTTCTCATATACCGATTTGGTACTATTAAGGCGTAGAGCGAACTGATTATTGTATTTTTTTATGTAGGAGTTTAAAAATACATTGGCTTCCTCTATATTGGTGATATGAGCGTGCCTTAGTTCGACTGGTAATCGTGACTGGAGCGTCTGGTTGAGTCTTTCGACTCTGCCTTTTGCTTGGGGCACGCTCGTAGTTTTTATTTCAATTCCCAGATTATGACAGGCATAAGAGAACTGAGTGAATGTATCCTCAGCATCTGAAGGCTTGTCTTTTCTTTTTTGTATTCAAATACAGTGCGTCTGTCCGTATAAAACATTGCAGGAATGCCATGATTAATAAGAATCTGATAAAGAACCTCATAATACCCTTTAAGTGTCTCCTGACGGTCAAAATAAGCTCCTACAACCTTTCCGTCTGCATCATCAATCGCAACATGAAGATGCCACACTTCTCCTTCAATCCAATGGAATGATGATGCATCCATCTGTATCATCTCACCTGCATACTTTGATCTAGGGCGTCTTGGATGTGCATCCTGTTCATCAAGTATACTGATTGATTCCTTTATCTCATTCCTAACCTTTTCAGAAGCAGTGTCATTCATTTTTTCTTTAAGTTTTTTCTTCAAGGCTTTCTTTGTTTTTCTTCTAGCCTTTGGAGAGAGCACATCCTCAGCTCTCATCCAGTTGTTGAGTGTAGTATCACTTATCTTCATACCGATGTCACTTTCTACAATTTCACAGAAGTGAGTGAAGTTTGCATCAGAGAAATCATTGATATAAAGAGAGATGATCTTATTCTTTATATCCAAAGGAACTGTAGAAGCAGGCAGTCTTCCACGGTTGCCATGCACGAAACCCTTCTTTCCCTGTTCTTTATATTTAATGATAAGTCTATTGATGGTTCTTACAGTACATGCCCAAGCTTAGTAGTCGCTCTCTTCTTGTTTCCATTTGTGTCTACAAGCTTCTTAATTATTTCATACTTATTCTGCTCATTCATTCTCAATTCAACCTTTTCATAATAACCTCCCATGGAGGTTATAGTTTAACATTTAACAAGTTGATAATGTCCCAATTGGGACATTATCAACTTGGATACATTGAGACATTATCACATTGGAATCAGAGCATATAGTAGAAGCTTTTCTTTCAATGAGAGTAAGATATGCACCATTCTGTCCATCTCTAGGTCCAGTGACAAGATCACCTTCCCAATGTCCGAATTCTTCTCTATCCTTGATATATTCGGGTCTTTCTGTAATGGAAGTGCCTTTCTGTCTTTTTGGAATGTATGACTTCCAGTTCTTTTTGTCTTTCTTCTGACCATGCGAGGAAGATCAATAGGTTTGATGGATGTTCTTCCCTGGTGGACATAGTCAGAAATGTTTTAGTAGACACAGTCACCATATTCTTTATAATATCTGGCTGATGAAGCTTTAAATAGTTTATGGTCTCATCAATAGAGGATAATCTATTTGATTTTACTTCCTGTTCGACAAGAGAGATGAACTCTTTTTGATTTTTCAA
>VOFC01001853.1_pt1 | contig 24000 bp, 47 predicted proteins | sample 5384161 | NCBI WGS metagenome assembly VOFC01 (sample SAMN12384722, study PRJNA508395) | human gut metagenome | isolation source: healthy gut B | host: Homo sapiens | reverse complement strand
TCAAACGAGAGCCCAACGAAGTGGGTCTCGTTTGAGCTTGTCAAAAAACACTTTTTGACAAGCTCAACCGGCAGGGGAGACCCTGCCGGTAAGCGTTCAGCAAGTATGTTTCTGAAAATCATTCTTGCGCATATGCGTGGATTCGTGTTCGCACTTTTTCCAATTTGGCGTGATCCGGGACATACGCTTTGCGGGGCTTTACAAAGTTTTGGCTGCCCCGCTTCTCGTCCGGGTAGCGGGGGATAAGCTGGATGTGATAATGATTGTTGAGACCGTCGCACATGGTGCACAGGTAGACCCGCTCACACCCATAAACCTCGCAAAGGATCTGCATGAACCGCTTCGCAAATCGAATGATCTTCTCATTGATGTGATCGGGAGCTTCGCTCATGTCGTGATAGTGTTCCATAGTGGAAATGCACATATGGCCGGCCGCTCTCGGATTGCCGACAAAGAAACATTCAATATCTTCATCCTCATAGAGCATCTTATCCGAGTTGTCGCCATAAAGCGCACCGCCGTTTTCTCGGTTGAAACAGGTCGGACAGATGCCCAAATCGGTCAACTCCCCGGGAGAGCTTCAATAATTCTTCTTTATTCACTGTCAAATCCTCGTATATACGCTCCCTTATGCTTTAACGACAGCATACATCAGGCAGTTAAAATCAGGAAGGGAGCTTGTGATCCCTTTCTCAATGATGGTCAGGCCGTTTCTTGCTAACTCATTTTCCAATGTATTCCATGATACCGTCCTGCACGATGTTCCGGCAACCATCATTTTGCCCGAGCCGTGGTTTCTCTCCTGTAAGGTAAATGCAGTGGAAATGTCGCTCTGCATTTCAAATTCTCCGTCGCCCATGGTACAGATCAGAGCCTTTCCCTCTGCGGTCAGGTGGCTGCGGATAAACCGATAAAGCCGTCTCTGTCCTCGTCAAGCACCAGCATATGAACGACGGCTATGGCAAAGATAAAATCAAACGTTTCATCCAGTCGGGCGGATAAGCAGTCCAAAACGCTGAAATGTTTTTCGTACCGGGACATCTGCTGCCTGCAATACGCAATGGCTTCTTCAGAAATATCCGTTGCCATTAACGGAAAACCATGATCTAAGACCGTCCTGGAATCTCGGCCTTCCCGCATCCGATCTCAAGGAGTTTATGCTCCCGGCGGATTTTATATCTGTCAATCACTTCCATCACGATAGGCGTATTTACATCGCTTGACCAACTAACACCGTTTGCATGGGCGGTTTTGTAGCGTTCCTCATAGGCGGCGTAGTATTTTCTGCTGTCTTTTTCATTATATGTACCTGCTATCGTTAATTGTTTTAACAATTATAACACATCAACCATACACTTTACCTGCTTTTTAAGTCAAGAGGTTCTCCGAATATGCTGCATCAAAAAGCATTTTTTCTGGTTAAAGCCATTTGAGCAGTCATGAATAGACAGTTTGCACGGCAAAGGCGATCTTTGCGAAGAAAAAAAGCGATTTTCCGCCCTTGAACACCCAAAACCGGCAGCACCCAACCGAAGTTGAATGCTGCCGGTTTTGTCAGCCGCGCTGTTCCAGAAGATCGAGCGCCTTTTAGGAAAAGCTCTGCTGCCTGACCTCGGGTGAGCGGCGCTTCCGCATCCATTCCGATCGGCAGAAGACCGCACGCCACCAGCTCCTGTATGGCGCGCGCTGCGGCGCTCTTCGCCGCTCGCGGACGAGAGCGGCGTGATGCGCAGCGCTTTGGAGAGTGTCTGCGCCGCGGCGCCGAGCGTTACCGGCGCGTCCACGTCGAAGGAGGCTCCGCCAAACGTCGGCACGGGGCAGCCCTCGGACACGGCGGCATCGACATACTGCTGTATCCACACGGGGGCGGCGGCGGCGCTGCTTTCTGCGGAAACAGTCGTTTCCACCGGCTCGATGCCTGCCGTTTCCATGCAGAGCGACAGAAACTCGCCGCAGGAGACCGTCTCCTCCGGCTCAAAGAGATATTGTCCGCACACGCACCGGCCGGTGAAGAGTCCTTCTTCCGCGAGGACGCACGCGGCGTACTCGCAGGAGAGACCGGCGGTATCGGCATAGCCGGCGCCTTTCCCGGCCTTGCGGATCGTGATGACGACGGTAGCTTCCTGCGAAACATTGCCTTTCGGATCCGAGGCGCAGTAGCCGAAGTAATCTCGCCCGCGCTTGCCTTCTGCGGGGGTGTAGACAAATGCGCCGTTTTCTTCAAGCGTCAGCGTGCCCTTTCTCTGCTCGGTCGTAATGCGGAAGTGTACCTCTTCGCCCTCCGGATCAAACGCTTTGAGCTGCCCGCCGACGGATATGCCGCGGTAGGTCATGATCTCCAGATTCTCCGCGATGGGAGCGCCGTCCGCTGCCGCCGCGGTGAGCGAGCCGGAAAACAGCAGTACGCAGAGCGAAAATAGCAGAATTTCTCGTATTTTTTTTCATGGTTTTCCTCCGGTAAAGAAGTCATTTCCTATTCTGCCGGATTTCGGGTGAAATATGCGCAGCCGGTCGGAAAAGGCTGTGAAAAAATACTTGCAAAAACCGGACAGGATATGGTATCCTTTTTATGGCTCGTGCCTTGGGCACGGCATATTAAGGCGGTCCGCTGCCGCAGTGCTTACGCGGTAAGAACGTCTCATGTAAAGGAAGGATCATCATGGATCTCATCAAAACTCTCACCGCGAACTACATGAAGCCGGAGCTTCCGCAGATGAACGTCGGCGATACCGTGCGTGTCACTCTGCGCGTCAAGGAAGGCTCCCGCGAGCGCAACCAGGTGTTTGAAGGCACCATCATTGCCAGAAAGCATGGCGGCATCAACGAAACCATCACTGTCCGCCGCATTTCCTACGGCGTCGGCTGCGAGAAGGTTTTCCCCGTGCATTCTCCCAGCATCGTCTCCGTGGAGACCATCCGGCGCGGCAAAGTCCGTCGGGCGAAGCTGTACTATCTCCGCGACCGCGTGGGCAAGGCAGCCAAGGTCAAGGGCCTCATCAACTGAAGTCCGGCCGCATAGAAAAAGGACGCCTCATCGAGGCGTCCTTTTTCCCTATTGCTGACAATTGCATTATGTAGTATAATGCCTGTAATTACAATACCGGAAGTGTGCTCTTTATGAATGAAACCTGGCCTGAGATCAAAAAAGAGAAAACTGAAAGAACGCCGCGGCGAGACGTTTGACTGGATCCAGTCGCTCGTGGTGGCGCTGTTTGCCTGTGTTCTGATTTTCACGTTTCTTGTCCGCGTGGTCGGCGTTGTCGGCACCTCCATGCTCAACACGCTGCACCCCCGGCGACCGCATTCTCGTCTCCAATCTTTTTACTATACGCCGAAGCGCGGCGACATTATCGTGCTGCGCAAGGAGGCTTCAACAGCGAGCCGATCGTAAAGCGCGTGATCGCCACCGAGGGCGAAACGGTCACGATCGACTTTGAAGGCGGCATCGTGTATGTGGACGGCGTGGCGCTGGATGAGCCTTATACGCTTGAGCCGACGCACCGCCGCATCGATTTCGGTGATTCCGTTACTGTGCCGGAGGGATGTCTCTTTGTCATGGGCGACAACCGCAACGGCTCTACCGACAGCCGTGATGACCGGATCGGCTGTGTGGATGAGCGCCTTTGTCATCGGACGGGCGTTTTTCCTGCTGTTCCGGCGGCGATTCCCAGCACGGAGAGAGCCGTGACTGGAGCCGCATAGGAGTGATCGACTGATGGCCAACGAAACGATCAACTGGTATCCCGGTCATATGAAAAAAGGCGACCCGCATGATGGAGGACAGCCTCCGTCTTGTGGATGCCGTGGTGGAGCTGCGCGACGCGCGCATCCCCAATTCCAGCCGCAACCCGGATGTGGAGCGCATCGTCGGCAGCAAGCCGCGGCTGATCGTGCTCAACCGCGCGGATCAGGCGGACGCCGACCGCGACGGCGCTCTGGAAAAAAGCGTTGACCGGCGAGGGGCGCTCGCGCTGGAAATGGACTGCAAAAGCGGGCGCGGCGTAAACGCCTTTCCTGCCGCGGCACGCTCTCTTCTGAAGGAGAAGATCGAGCGCGCCGAGGCAAAGGGACAGGTGGGCAAGGCCCTCCGGTTCATGGTTCTCGGCGTCCCAAACGTCGGAAAATCGAGCTTTATCAACCGGCTTGCCGGGCGGAAGGCCGCCGAAACGAGCGACCGCCCCGGCGTCACGCGCGGCAAACAGTGGATCACGCTCAACGGCGGCATCCTTCTGCTTGATACGCCCGGCATCCTCTGGCCGAAGTTTGAGTCGCCCGAGGTCGGGTATTCGCTTGCCTGGACGGGCGCGATCAACGATAACATCCTTGACGTGGAGCTTGTCGCCTGCCGGCTGCTCGAGCGGCTGCGCGAGCTTTTACCCCGACGCGATCGAGGCACGCTATAAATTCACGCCCGACCCGGAAGCGCCCGGCTACGAGCTGCTCGAAGCCGCGGCGAGAAAGCGCGGCTTTCTCATTTCCGGCGGCGAAGTCAATACCGAGCGCATGGCGCACGTCCTGCTCGATGAATTCCGTGAGGGCAAGCTCGGGCGCATGACGCTGGAAAGGCCGTGACGATGGAACACCCCGAAATGGATATGTATGCCTACGAGCGTTTTTCTCGCGGACGGCAAGACGCCGTTCTGCGGTGTAGACGAGGCGGGGCGCGGCCCGCTGGCCGGGCCGGTGTGCGCTGCGGCGGTCCTTCTGCCGGAGGGGCTCGTGATCCCGGGGCTTAACGACTCAAAAAGCTCACGGCGAAAAAGCGCGACGCGCTCTACGACATCATCTGCGAGAGCGCCGTGGCGTTCGGCATCGCATTTGCCACGGTCGAAGAGATCGAAGCGCTGAACATTAAAGGCGCAACGTATCTCGCCATGAACCGCGCCGTTGCGGATATGGAGCCTGCGCCCGTACTCGCTCTCGTGGACGGAAATGATAAAAACGAGCTTGACATCCCGGCGATCAAGGTAGTCAAGGGCGACAGTCTGTGCGCTTCGATCGCGGCGGCCTCGGTGCTCGCCAAGGTCACGCGAGACCGGTATATGGATGATATGGACGCACTCTATCCCAGTACGGCTTTGGCAAGCATAAGGGCTACGGCACGACGGCGCACTATGCTGCGCTGCGCGAATACGGCCCGGCGCCGATCCACCGCCCGACATATCTGAGGAAGATGCATTGAGCGGCACGATGCTGCTCGGCCGCTACGGCGAGGCGCTCGCGGCGGAATACCTGCGGAAAAAAGGGCTGCCGCATTCTGCCATGAATTACCGTACCCGCCTCGGCGAGCTGGATGTGATCGCTGCCGACCGGCGATATGTGATCTTTGCAGAGGTGAAGCTGCGCAAAAACGCCGCATTCGCCGAGGCGCGTGAGTTTGTGACCTTTGCCAAGCGGCAGAAACTGGCAGACGCCGCGGAGGAATGGCTGCACCACAATCCGCAGACCCTGCAGCCGCGGTTCGATGTGATCGAAATATACGCCCCGGACGGGTGGACACGAAAAAAACCCGACATCCGCCACTGGGAGAACGCATTCACGCTGGATTAAAAAAATGTACGGGCGAAAGCCCCGTCCGGTCAGCAGTTGCAGCGGTTCTCGAACGTGGCGCAGAACGTCTCTGCCTTGCGCTGGGCGTCCTCGTTGGAAACATTGATGTGAGAAGCGGTGCACTGGTCCGCCGCGGTGTGATACTTGCAGTCTTTTACGCAGCAGTCGATCTTGCAGTTCGTTTTTTTTCGTTCATGTTTTTATCCTCCCTTGTTGGATTACGGGGAGTAGTTTCTGCGTAAATTCCCGCTTTATTCGGAGAAGGGAGGGAATATGTCCCTTTTGCCATTGGAGATCTGCATCTCGCCATCGGCGAACCGGACAAGACCATGGAAGCCTTCGGCGGACGTTGGAACGGCTATGTGGACAAGATCCGCCGCGGCTTTGATCTGCTGCATGAGGACGATACCTGCGTCATCTGCGGCGATTTCTGCTGGGCAATGAGTCTTGCCGAGGCGCTGCCGGATTTCAATTCCTCAACAGTCTGCCCGGCAAAAAGCTGATGGTAAAGGGCAATCACGACTACTGGTGGACGACCGCGGCAAAATGAACGCTTTTTTTGCGCAAAACGGTTTGGACACCATCTCTTTTGCTGCATAATAACTCTGCGGAATGGGAAAATCTGGCGCTGTGCGGCACGCGCGGCTGGTTTAAAGACGAAGAGACCGGCACGGAGCATGACGCTAAAGTCCTCCGGCGCGAGGTCGGGCGGCTGGAAACATCGCTCAAATGCGCCGGCGAGCGGGAAAAAGCTCGTCTTTCTCCATTATCCGCCGCTGTATCTTCATTATACCTGTCCGGAGATACTGCATGTGCTCTCCGGCAATACGGCGTGCATGAGTGCTGTTACGGCCATATCCACGGCTACGTGCTGCCGCAGCGCGTTCATCGGCGAGAGCGAGGGAGTCCGGTACCGTCTTGTTTCCGCAGATTTTCTTGATTTTGTTCCGTATAAGCTCAGATAATCCGTTGCAATTTGCATTTTGATTTGCTATAATGTATCGGCTTGAAATTTGCATATTCAGTCCCGGCTGAAATATAGAGAGAGTAACCCCCCTACATGATTGTCAAGAACAGCAAGAAAGAAAAAAACACCGTTACCTTTGATGTCGAGCTCGACGCCGCCGAGTTTGAAAAGTATGTCAACGGTGCATATCTGAAGGCTCGCAGCCGCATCATGATCCCCGGCTTCCGCAAGGGCAAGGCGCCGCGCGCCGTCATCGAGGGCATGTATGGCAAGGACGTGTTCTATGATGACGCCTTTTGATAACGCCGCGAACGACGCTTTTGCGTTCGGCGTCGCTGAGGGCAAGCTCGAGACCGTCGGCCGTCCGACCATGACCGATTCCAAGGTCACCGAGGAGAACGGCGCGTCTTCTGAGCTTCAGCACTGACGTTTACCCCGAGGTCACCCTCGGCCAGTATAAGGGCCTTGAGGCGGAGAAGCCCTCCGTTGAAGTCACCGACGAAGAGGTTGACGGCCACATCGAGCGCCTGCGCAAGCAGAACGCCCGCCTCATCACCGTGGAGCGTCCGCGCAGGACGGCGACACCGTGAACATCAACTACGCCGGCATGCTCGACGGCATCCCGTTCGACGGCGGCACGGCGGAGAACCAGAATCTCGTTCTCGGCTCCAACACCTTCGTTCCCGGCTTTGAGAGCCAGCTCGTCGGCATTTCCGCCGGCGAGGAGCGCGATCTTGACATTACTTTCCCGGAAAACTACGGCCACGATCTCGGCGGCAAGGCCGTCGTGTTCCACGTCAAGTGCAACGAGGTCAAGTTTGAAGAGCTGCCCGAGCTGGACGACGAGTTCGCGAAGGACAACGACTTTGACACGCTCGCCGATCTCAAGGCCGACATCCGCGCCAAGTCTGTTGAGGAGAAGGAAAAGGCCGCGAAGAACGCCTTTGACGACGCCCTCGTCGATCAGGCTGTGGAGAACATGACCGTTGATATGCCCGAAGGCATGATCGAAGAGCGTATGGACGGCATTGTCCGCAGTACGCGCGCAGTACATGGCCAACCAGGGCATCCGCATCGACGATTATCTCAAGATGATCGGCACCGATATGAAGACCTTCCGCGAGCATGCGCGCCACCGCCGAAAAGCAGGCCCGCACCGAGGTCCTCCTCGCCGCCGTCGCCGAAGCCGAGAATGTCCAGATCTCCGAAGAGGATCTGCAGGCCGAGTATGAGAAGCTCGGTGAAGCCTACGGCATGAAGGCCGAGGACGTGGCGAAGGCCATCGATGTCGCCGGTCTGACCGCTGACCTGCGCCGTGAGCGCGCTATGAGCATCATCTCCGAGAGCGGCGTTGCCGTGGAGAAGAAGGCCGAGGAGCCCGCCAAGACGGAGGAGGCGTCCAAGGCCAAGAAGAAGCCCGCCGCGAAGAAGGCCGCCAAGACCGAAGAAACCGAGGGCGAGGAAGCGCCCAAGGCCAAGAAGACCACCCGCAAGAGCACCAAGACCGAGGAGAAGACGGAGGAGTGATCCGTCTCCCCCACGGTAAACTGACATACACGGGAAAGGGCGATCCGCCCTTTCCCGTATCATCGCATTTTAACCCCGCAAAGGAGGATTTATTTCATGAGTCTCGTACCGTATGTTGTAGAACAGACGTCCCGCGGAGAACGCTCCTATGACATTTTCTCCCGCCTGCTGAACGACCGCATCGTATTTCTCGGTGAGGAGGTCAACAGCACGTCCGCCAGTCTCGTCGTGGCACAGCTTCTATATCTGGAGGCGCAGGACCCCGACAAGGACATCCAGATGTATATCAACAGCCCCGGCGGCTCCATCACGGACGGTATGGCGATCTACGACACGATGCAGTATATCAAGTGCGACGTGTCTACCATCTGCGTCGGTATGGCGGCGTCGATGGGCGCGTTTCTGCTGTCCTCCGGCGCGAAGGGCAAGCGCATCGCGCTGCCCAATGCCGAGATCATGATCCACCAGCCCTCCGCCGGAACGCAGGGCAAGGTCACCGATATGGAGATCGATGTGGAACGTTTTCTCAAGATCAAGGCGCGCATGAACCGGATCATGGCGGAGAACACCGGCAAAACGCCGGAGCAGATCAAAGCCGACTCCGAGCGCGACCACTGGCTTCTGGCGGAAGAGGCGCGCGAATACGGCCTCATCGACAAGGTCATTTATAAAAAGATAATTCAGGGAGATCGAATGGCAAGATCAGACGATAGAAAGATCCGCTGCGCTTTCTGCGGTCGGACACAGGATCAGGTGGACAAGCTGATCGCCGGCAACGGCGCCTACATCTGCAGCGACTGCGTGCGTCTTTGCATGAACATCGTGGATGAGGACCTGCCGCAGCGCACCGATCCGGGAAAGAGCGCGCCGAGCGCGCCGTCCGTGGACGACCTTCCGAAGCCGGCAGAGATCAAGAAATTCCTCGACGAATACATCGTCGGGCAGGAGACGGCGAAGATCGCGCTTTCCGTCGCCGTTTACAACCATTATAAGCGCATTTATTACAACCAGCAGTCCGATGTGGAGCTGCAGAAGTCCAACATTCTGCTCATCGGCCCCACCGGCAGCGGCAAAACGCTCTTTGCGCAGACGCTCGCACGCGTGCTGGATGTGCCGTTCGCCATTGCCGACGCCACCACACTCACCGAGGCGGGCTATGTCGGCGAAGATGTGGAGAACATCCTTTCTCCGCCTTCTGCAGGCGGCAGATTTTGATGTGGGAGCGTGCCCAGCGCGGCATCATCTATATCGACGAGCTGGACAAGATATCCCGCAAAAGCGAGAACGTTTCGATCACGCGCGATGTCTCCGGCGAGGGTGTGCAGCAGGCGCTGCTGAAGATCCTGGAAGGGACGATCGCCGCGGTCCCGCCGCAGGGCGGACGCAAACACCCGCAGCAGGAGTTCATCCATATCGATACGACGAACATTCTTTTCATTTGCGGCGGCGCGTTCGACGGTCTGGACAAGATCATTGAAACCGCATGGACCGCAAGAGCATGGGCTTCGGCGCGGAGATCACGAGCAAGAAGGAAAAAGAATCTCGGTGAGATCCTTGCGCAGGCGCAGCAGCACGATGTTATCAAGTATGGCATCATCCCTCGAGCTGGTCGGCCGCCTGCCGGTCATTACGCCGCTCAACTCGCTCGACAGGGAAGCGCTTGAGCGCATCCTCACCGAGCCGAAAAACGCCATTACCAAGCAGTTACAGCGCTCATGGCGCTCGACGGCGTCAAGCTTGAGTTTGACCACGCAGCCATCGAGGCCATCGCCGATAAGGCGCTCGAAATGGAGATCGGCGCGCGCGCGGCCTGCGCAGCATTCTCGAAAAGATCATGACCGATATCATGTTCCGCGTCCCCTCGGACAAGAGCATCAAGCGCGTCATCATCACCGCTGACTGCGTGAAGGACGGCAAGCCGCCCGTAGCGCTGCGGAACGATAATTCAGACAGTGTGTAACCAAACGGAACACATGGCAGACAGCGGGGCACGTCCCCGCTCGTTTGCTATGGAGGACAACATATGTGCGAAAATACCAGCCGAATCATGACATTGCCGACGCTCGCGCTCCGCGGCGTTTCAGTATTTCCCGGAACGGTGCTGCACTTTGATGGAGCGCCCGATGAGCATTGCCGCGCTCAACGCCGCCATCGGCACCGACCGGATGATCTTTCTTGTAGCGCAGCGTGACATCGCCTGCGACACGCCCCGCGCAGACGATCTCTACACGGTCGGCACGATCTGCCGCCTGAGCCAGATCCTGCGCGCGCCCGGCGGCGGAAACGTCAAATGCATCGTTGACGGGCTATACCGCGCGAAGCTCCTGCGCCTCACGGCCGAGACCCCGGCGCTTTGGACAAATGTCCGGTGCTTGCCGATAAGCCGGTCGATGCGGACACGCTCGAATGCACGGCACTTATCCGATCGTGCAACGACCCTTTGCCGAGTGCGCCTCCGCGTCGGGAACGATCGGACCGGAGACTCTGCTTCGTGTAGCGGACCGGAAGGAGCCGGGCTTCGTCTCGGATTACATTGCCCAGAACGTCTTTCTGCAGCCGGCGGAAAAGCAGCTGCTTCTGGAAGAGTGCTCGCCGCTTCAGCGGCTCACCATGCTCTGCGATATGCTGCACCGCGAGCTGGAGATCATGGATATCCAGCAGAATCTCCAGTCCACGGCGGCGGAGCGCGTGGCAAAAAATCAGAAGGACTATTTCCTGCGCGAGCAGATGCGCGTGATCCAGGAGGAACTGGGGGAAGCGTCCGAAACGGACGATCTCGACGAATACCGCCGGAAGATCCTTGATCTCGGACTCGATGCGGAGATCGAGAAAAAGCTTCTCAAGGAGCTCTCCCGTCTCGCCAAGCAGCCGTTCGGATCGGCGGAAGGCGCGGTGCTGCGGACCTATCTTGACGTCTGCCTTGAGCTTCCGTGGAACGAGAGGACGAAGGACGTCACCGACATCGCCCACGCGAAAAAAGGTTCTGGATGAGGATCACTACGGTCTTACGAAGGTCAAGGACCGTATATTGGAGTATCTTGCCGTACGGCAGCTCTCCGCGCAGGTCAAGGGCGGGGTGCTCTGTCTCTCGTAGGGCCTCCGGGCGTCGGAAAACGAGCATCGCCATGAGCATTGCCCGCGCTACAAACCGGAAATGCGCCCGCATCTCCCTCGGCGGCGTGCACGACGAAGCGGAGATCCGCGGCCACCGGAAGACCTATGTCGGCGCGATGCCGGGACGGATCATCGCCGGCATTCAGCAGGCCGGCTCCCGGAATCCCGTGCTCGTGCTCGACGAGATCGATAAGCTCGGCTCAGACTACCGGGGCGACCCGTCCGCCGCACTGCTCGAAGCGCTTGACGGCGAGCAGAACGGCTCCTTCCGCGATCATTTTCTGGAGATTCCGTTCGACCTCTCCGAGGTCTTGTTCATCACAACGGCCAACACCGCCGACACCATCCCCGCGCCCTGCTCGACCGTATGGAGGTCATTTCCCTCGGCAGCTATACCGACGAGGAAAAGCCCAGATCGCCAAGCAGCATCTGCTGCCGAAGCAGCGGACGAAGCACGGCCTTTCCGGAAACCAGCTGCGGGTTTCGGACGATGCCATCCGCGAGATCATAGCGCTCTATACCCGCGAGTCGGGCGTGCGCATGCTTGAGCGCGAGCTGGCCGCGCTCTGCCGGAAGGCGGCCCGCGGCATTGCCTCCGGGGAGAGAAGGTCTCTGCGGCTGCGCGCGGGCGAGCTCGAGCCGTGGCTCGGCCCCGTCAAATTCAAGCCGGAGGTCAACTTCTCGACCGATTCCGTAGGTCTTGTTCACGGCCTTGCGTGGACGAGCGTCGGCGGCGAGGTGCTCGATGTGGAGTGCTCTGTCGTGCCGGGCAGCGGAAAGCTTGAGCTGACCGGCAATCTCGGCGATGTGATGAAGGAATCGTGCCAGGCGGCGGTAACGTACATCCGCAGCCGCACTTCCGAGCTCGGCATTGATCCGGCTTTCCATAAGAATACCGATATTCATCTGCATTTCCCGGAAGGCGCCGTGCCGAAGGACGGCCCGAGTGCCGGCGCTGCGATCTGCTTGTGCGTCGTTTCCGCGCTTACGAACCGTCCGGTCCGCGCCGATATCGCCATGACCGGTGAGATCACGCTGCGCGGCCGCGTACTGCCGATCGGCGGCATTCAGGAAAAGACGATGGCAGCGCTCCGCGCCGGGATCCACGAGGTGCTTCTGCCGGAGGACAACGTGAGCGATCTTGCCGAGATGGATCCGAACGTGCGCAACGCCGTGAACTTTACGGCGGTTTCCCCACATGGATCAGGTGCTGAAAAAAGGCGCTTCGCCCGGCGGGGGAGAAGGTGGCGGAATGAATACACAGAAGGTAGATTTCATAAAATCCGCCGCGAACAAAAAGGCGTTTCTGCGCGACGGCCGCCATGCCGTCGCGTTCGCCGGGCGCTCCAACGTCGGCAAATCTTCGGTCATCAACAGTCTGATCAACCGGAAAAAACTACGCCCGTGTCGGCGCGACGCCGGGAAAGACGGTGCAGGTCAACTATTTCCTCGTGGACGGGACATATTTCATCGACCTTCCCGGCTACGGCTACGCCCGCGTTTCCGGCGACGAGCGCCGCCGCTGGGGCGCGCTCATGGAAGATTTCTTTCAGGAGCCGAACCTCTTTTTACCATGGGTGTCCTGATCGTCGATTCCCGCCATGCGCCCACGGCGGACGATGTGACGATGGCGGAGTATTTCTTCGATGCCGGCCGGCCGTTCGTCGTTGTGGCAAACAAGTGCGACAAGCTGAAAAAAATGAGATCGAGCCAAATCTCGAGCGTATACAGGGACGTGCTGGGGCTGGACGACGATTTTCCGCTGCTTCTGTATTCCTGCACGGCAAAGGTCGGCCGCCGAGAGCTGCTCGGATTCATCGAAAATAATATTTAGTGTTGTATTTGCTGTTGTAATTCGCCGTAGTTTTTGGTAATATTAACTTATCTATGAGTGACTTTGTAAATATCTGGAAGAATCTGGACTGGTCGGTTCCGGTGCAGATCGTGGTGAATATTCTCCCATCGCTTTTGTGCATCACGCTGCACGAGCTGAGCCACGGGTATGTGGCCTACCGGCTCGGTGACACGACGGCAAAGGATGCCGGCCGGTTGACGCTCAACCCCATAAAAGCACATCGACGTCATGGGTCTTCTCATGATGGTGGTGTTTCGTTTCGGCTGGGCAAAGCCGGTGCCGGTCAATATGTACCGGTTCAAAAACCCGAAAAAGGGCATGGCGGTGACGGCGCTGGCGGGGCCGGCGTGCAATTTTCTGCTCGCGCTGCTCTTTCTCTTCCTGTACGGCCTGCTGTATTACCCGCTGTATGTTCACGGGGAGCGGTCGCCGAAACGGTTCTTCAGCTCGTTTATACAACGGCATATCTCAGCCTCGCGCTGGCGGTGTTCAATCTCATCCCGATCCGCCGCTTGACGGGAGCAAGGTGCTTTTCTCCTTTATTCCGGATGAGAGCTATTTCAAGCTCATGCGCTACGAGCGTTATGGCATGATATTGCTCCTCGTACTGGTCTCCACAAAGATCCTCGGCGGGCCGCTCTCCACGGCGACCTCCTGGCTCTTTGACAAATTTTCTGTCTTTGCCGAACTCGGCTTTCGGCTTGTGACGCATTTCGTGTAAAGGCATACGGTATACCCATGATCCAAGAACCGAGCTATCATCTGGAAGGCGTTGTGCATGCGCGCGACGAGCTGGAGGATTTTACCGGCCCGCTCGACCTCATACTGATGCTGCTCGCCAAAGATAAGATCGAAATACGCGATATCCAGATCTCCCAGCTGCTTGACCAGTATCTGGCCTATCTTCAGAAGATGCAGGAGATGGATCTGGAAATCGCGAGCGAGTTTGTCCAGATGGCGTCGCATCTCATGTACATCAAAACCAAAATGCTCCTGACGGAGGAGAAAGAGCCGACGGAACTCGAAGTGCTCGTCTCAGCGCTCGAGCAGCTCAAAAACCGTGATGCGATCGCCGCCGTGCGGGAGATCGCCCCGAGATCGGACAGCTTGCCGAGGTGGGCATGAAAATGCAGACCCGCGGCCCGCTGCCTTTGCCGGAACGTCCGTATGACTACCGTCATACGCCGGCGGAACTGCTCAGCGCGCTCGCGCAGATCCTGCTCCGCGGCACCGGCGAATCGGCTCCGGAGGAAAATGAAACGCTGCGCCGTGCCGCGCCGAAGCCGATCATATTCAGCGTTCGGGAAAAGAGCGAACAGCTGCTCGGCCTTCTCCGGAAAAACGGGCATATGTCGCTTGGCTCCATGTTCGGCATCTGCAAAAGCCGCAGCGAGCTTGTTGCAACATTTCTGTCCGTGCTGGAGCTCTGCTCCGACGGGCATATCCGCGTCAGCGGGGAAGAAGGAAATTACGATGTGAGCCGTGCGCTCACGGATACGGAAGAATAAATGGTAGGAATCAATGAGATCCGCCCGGCGCTGGAAGCGATCCTCTTCGCCGCCGGGGACAGCGTGGAAACGGAACGCATTGCCAAGGTCCTCGGCGCGGAGCCGTGGGACGTCCGGCAGGCTGCGGAACAGCTTGCCAGAGAATACGAGGAAAAACGGCCGCGGTTTCGTCTGGCAAGAATGGAAAACCGGCTGCAGCTCGTTACGGCGGGCGAATACAGCGACGTGGTCAGCCGCACGCTCGAAAAGCGCGCGCAACCGAAGCTCTCGCCGACGGCGCTGGAGGTTTTGGCGATCGTCGCGTACTATCAGCCCGTGACACGCTCTTACATAGAGCAGCTTCGCGGTACCGACAGCTCCTATACCGTCGCGCTCCTCTCCGAACGTGGGCTGATCGCTCCCTGCGGACGTCTGGAGGCGCCGGGACGGCCGGTTCTCTTCGGGACGACCGATCAGTTTCTCCGCGTTGTCGGCATTTCCTCTATCGAGGAGCTGCCGCCGCTGCCGAATGTCGCCACGGGCGAGGGAATACAGGAACTCCAGGCCGCCATTGACGCGGCAAGCGATAAAGACGAACAGCTCAAAATCACGGAGATCGAATGACTCCGGACGAGGTGATGTGATTGGTTGGATGGATCATACTGGCGGTACTGGCGATTTTGATCCTGCTTGTGTTTTTCCTGCCGTACGGCGTGGACGTCGGCTATGCGGATGAGGTGCTACGCGTGGGGATCAAGGCCGGGCCGCTGCGCATCTGGCTGCTGCCGAAAAAGCCGCTCACGGAAAAGCAGCGGCTGAAAGCCGAGGCGAAAAAAGCCAAAAAGGAAGCGCGCCGCGCTGCCAGGGCCGCAAAGAAAGCCGCCGCTGCCAAGGAAAAGGAGATCAACGACAGCGTGACCGTCAAGCCGAAGCCCAAGCTCGACTTTTGACACCATCGTTGCCCTGCTCCGGATGGGCTCGCATGCGATCCGCCGCTTTTTTCCGCAGCTTTACCGTGAACTTCTTCCAGCTGCACTATACCGTCGCCTGCCGGGACCCCTATGATACGGCGATCCAGTACGGCATGGCATGCGCCGCGGCGGAGACGCTCCGGCGCTGGCGGGAAAGAAGATCCGTGTTCTCCGGCGTGACATCGAGATCGGCGCGGACTATACATCGGAAGAGCCGACGGTCTCTGCGCGCATCGTTCTCTCGCTGCAGCTGTTCCGGCTGGTGCATCTGGCCGTGGCGCTCGGCGTGGAGTTCTTGAAATGGAAAATAAACAGCCGTCCGGAGGATAAACCTGCCGCGGCGACGAATGAAAGGAAAGACGACAATGGAAGAGAATAAGATCAACGCTCTCATGGACATGACGGTCAGTAAGATCCGGCAGCTGGTTGACGCAGACACCATTATCGGCAAACCCATCAGCACGCCCGACGGCATTACCGTCATTCCTGTCTCGCGCATGAGCTTCGGCATCGGCACCGGCGGCACGACCGGCAGCAAGGGCATTTCCTTTACCGGCGGCAACGGCGCGGGCGTCAGGTCGAGCCGGTCGGCTTCTTTGTCATCAAGGACGGCACCTGCCGCATGATCAGCGTTTCCTCAATCCGCTTTCGACGATGGACCGCGTTGTGGAGATGATGCCCGATGTGCTCGACCGCATCGACAACATCGTAAACAAGAAGAACAAGGAATAATTTCTCCGGCATACCGGTCATACTAAGCACCGCCCGAATCAATCCATGGGTGGTGCTTATTTATGAAAAAACGGTAATTCTGGCTCTGGCAGCGGCGATCCCTGTTCTCCGCCTCCGCTCCGGCGGTATTCTCGCCGCCCGGCACTTCGGCGGAAGCGATGATCGTGCTCCACGCAGGATCCGGCGCGGTACTTGCAGAGAAAAATGCCGATACGCCGATGCTCATGGCGAGCACAACAAAACTTATGACGGCGCTTACCGCGCTCGATCTCGCCTCGCCGGAACGCAGCGTTACGGTGCAGAGCGAGTGGACAACGGTAGAGGGCTCGTCCATGTACCTTCGTGCCGGGGAGAGCTATACGCTCCGCGAGCTTTTAGAGGGGCTGCTGCTCGCCTCCGGCAACGACGCCGCGCTCGCTATCGCCGGTTCGCTCGGCGGCGATGCATTCATTGAGCAGATGAACCGCAAAGCGGAGGAACTTGGCCTTACCGGCTCACATTTTGCCAATCCTCACGGGCTTGATGCCGACGGACACCGTGCCTCCGCGCACGATCTCGGCCTCATTATGGCGGCGGCGCTTCAAAACGACGTGCTCGCGGAGATCCTCTCCATGCGCAGCAGCTGTATCCACGGTGTAACGTATGTGAACCACAACAAGCTGCTCTGGAACTGCCGCGGCGTGAACGGCGGCAAGACCGGGTACACGAAAGCCGCGGGCCGATGCCTCGTCACGAGCTGTAAGCGCGACGGTATGCAACTCATCTGCGTAACGCTTTCCGACCCGAATGACTGGAAGGATCATGCTGCGCTCTACGACTGGGCGTTTGATGCCTACGCGGAGTTCAGACTCCCGGAAGGGGAAGCCGGTGGAGCATGTGCCGGTCATTGGCGGTCCGGAAGCGGAAAGCGCTGCCGTGCTCGACTGCAGCGTCTGCCAGTGCCTTCCGAAGAGCGCGGAAGTTGAGCTTACCGCCCGTCTGCCGCATTTTATCTTTGCGCCGATTCCGGCGGGAGCCGCAGCGGGCGAACTTGTTATTTGGGCAGATGGAGAGGCCGTGTGTACGGCGGAGCTCCGATGGGCCGGGGAGAAAAAGCGCGCGTGAATCGTTGTTTTCCGGTATATACCCGGCATAACCGATCAGCAAAGGAAGAAAGAGAATGAGACTTCAAAAATACATTGCCGCGGCGGGCGTTTGCTCCCCGACGCGAGGCGGAGAATATATCCGGCAGGGGAGAGTCACGGTCAACGGTGTGACCGCCTCTCTCGGATCGGGCGCAGAAGAAGGCGACGTTGTCTTATTGAACGGCAAGCGTCTTTCACTGCCGGAGGAGCATACATATGTTCTTCTCCACAAGCCCCGCGGATATGTTACAACGCTGCGCGACACGCACGGCCGCCCGACGGTCGCCGAGCTTGTGCAGGATGCCGGTGTGCGCCTTTTCCCGGTCGGTCGGCTCGACTGCATGTCGGAAGGACTGCTGCTCTTCACCGATGACGGCGAGATGGCGAACCGTCTGGCGCATCCGTCGCACGGCGTGAGCAAAACATACCGCGTATGGGTGAGCGGCCCGGACGCGGCGGAAGCCGCCGGAGCGCTGCGCCGCCCGATCGTATATGAGGGTGCGGTACCGCGCAGCGGAGGTGCGCGTTCTTCGCTCCACGGAGGATCGGGCGCTTATCGATGTCACGATCCGCGAGGAAAAACCGCGAGGTGCGAAACATGTGCGCCGCCGCGGGGCTCAAAAGGTGCAGCGGCTTCTCCGCATCCGGCAGGGGAGATTTCCCTTGGCGATCTGCCCGCCGGACAGTGGCGGTATTTGACGGCAAAAGAGCTGGAATACTTGCAAAGTCTGCGCTGACGGCTTCTTTTTTGCAGGATTTGTCAACATGAATTGCAAAAATTAGCTTGCATTTGCAGGAAAATAGGTCTAAATGAAACTCCCGGATATCATCCGGGAGATTTTTTGTAAAGGAATTATGAGGGGCCTGCCATGGAACGCGATATTCTGGCGCTTATCAATAAAGAGAATCATAAATTTTCCAAGGGCCAGCGGATGATCTGCCGGTACATTTCGAAAACTACGACAAAGCCGCCTTTATGACGGCGGGAAAGCTCGGGCAGACGGTCGGCGTTTCGGAATCGACGGTCGTCCGCTTTGCTACGGAGCTTGGGTATGACGGGTACCCGGGGATGCGGCGCGCCATGCAGGAGATGATCCGCAACCGTCTCACGGCGGTGCAGCGCATTGAGGTCGCTAAGGAACAGATCGACCGCGGCAACATTCTCGACGCCGTGCTCTACGCGGATATGGACAAGCTCCGCAGCACGATCGACGAGGTGAGCAAAGAAGACTTCAACCGCGCGGTCGATGCGATCCTCAAGGCCGAGACCGTTTATATCGTCGGCATGCGCTCGTCTACATCGCTTGCGAGCTTTCTCGGATTTTATCTCAATCTTCTGCTCGACAATGTGCGGCTGATCCATGATACGTCCGTGAGTGAGGTCTATGAGCAGGTGTTCCGCATCCATGAAGGGGACGTTTTCTCGGCATCAGCTTCCCGCGCTATTCCTCGCGCACGATCAAGGCAATGCAGTTTGCCAAATCCACCGGCGCAACGGCGATCGGCATTACGGACGGTCAGTCCTCGCCGTTTGTCGGCGTGGCGGATATCAATCTTTTGCCAAGAGCGATATGGTTTCGTTCCTGGATTCGCTTGTAGCGCCGATGAGTCTCATCAATGCGCTCATTGTTGCCATCGGCTACCAGCGTCCCGACAACCTATCCGATACGTTCCGGAAGCTCGAAGGGATCTGGAGCGAATATGAGGTATACGAAAATCTCAATGACTGATGTGATAATTGCCGGCGCCGGAGCCGCCGGGCTTATGACGGCGATCACGGCGGCACGGCGCGGACTTTCGGTAACGGTCCTCGAGCCGAACAGAAAACGGGGAAGAAAACTCCGCATCACCGGAAAGGGCCGGTGCAATGTTACGAATGACAGCGCGCCGCAGGAATTTCTGCAGAAGGTGTGCACCAATGCGCGCTTCCTCAAAAGCTCGCTGTACGCCTTTCCGCCGGAGGCCGTGAAGGATTTTTTGAAGAGGCGGGCGTGCCGCTCAAAACCGAGCGCGGCGAGCGCGTGTTTCCCGTTTCCGATAACGCCAACGACATTGCCGATACGCTGGAGCGCATGGCAAAAAGCGCCGGCGTTCGCCTTGTCCGGGAACGTCTTGCTGACATCCGGACAGAGGGCGGACACATTTCCGCAGCGGTAACAGACCGCGATGAATATCCCTGCCGGGCGGTCGTTTTATGCACCGGCGGCTTATCGTATCCCGCGACCGGCTCCACCGGCGACGGTTACCGCATTGCCTCGAAGCTGGGCCACACCATCGTTCCGACGCGCGCGTCGCTCGTGCCGTTGGAGGCGGAGGCGGACTGCGCCCGGATGCAGGGGCTTTCTCTGCGGAACGTCGGACTGATGCTTTTCTGCGGCGATAAGGTCCTGTACCGGGAGCAGGGGAAATGCTGTTCACACATTTCGGCGTATCGGGGCCGCTCGTGCTTTCGGCGAGCGCTCATCTTCCGGAAAAAAGTCTCCTCCTGCCGTCTGGAGATCGATCTCAAGCCGGGACTCACGGCGGAAAAGCTCGATGAGCGGCTGCTGCGGGATTTTTCCGAGAACATCAACCGCGATTTTACGAACGCGCTCGATGCCCTCCTGCCGCAGAAGCTCATCCCGGTCGTGATCGAGCGATCCGGCATCCCGGCACGGCTCAAGGTGAACAGCATCCGCCGTGAGCAGCGTCTCGCGCTGCGCGATACGATCAAGCGCTTTTACGATCCGGCTCACCGCCCGCCGCCCGGTGGAGGAAGCCATCGTGACCGCCGGAGGCGTGGATGTGCGGGAGGTGAATCCCGCACTATGGAATCGAAGATCGTTTCCGGACTGTATTTTGCCGGGGAGATCCTTGATCTGGACGCTTGCACCGGCGGATACAATCTGCAGATCGCCTGGAGCACCGGCTATGCGGCCGGACGGGCGATACCGGAAAAGGAGATTACGGAATGAAACCCATATCCATTGCCATCGACGGGCCCTCCGGCGCGGGCAAGAGCACGATCGCCCGCAAAACGGCGGAAAAATTCGGTTTTATCTATGTAGATACCGGCGCTATCTACCGCACGGTCGGTCTCGCGGCGTACCGGCGCGGCATCGCCTCCAAAGACAGCGCCGCGGTCATTGCCATGCTGCCGGAGCTGCACATTGAACTGCGCCACGGCACCGACGGTCTCCAGCGGATGTTTCTTGACGGGAAGATGTTTCGGATGCCATCCGCATGCCGGAGATATCCATTTATGCTTCCGACGTGTCCGCTGTTCCGAAAGTCCGCGCGTTTCTCATGGAGATGCAGCGTTCGTTTGCACGTACGCAGAACGTCATCATGGACGGACGCGATATCGGCACCGTCGTGCTGCCGGACGCGGGGCTGAAGATCTTTCTTACGGCGTCCGTGGAGGCGCGCGCCAAACGCCGCCAGCTGGAGTTGGAGAAAGAAAGGGAAGAGCCTCCCCCCTTTGAAGAAGTACTGCGCGATATGGAATACCGCGACAAAAACGATTCCTCCCGCGCTGCGGCGCCTCTCCGCCCGGCGGAGGATGCGGTGCGTCTGGATACGACGCAGCTCGATTTTGACGAGAGCTGCGCGGCGGTGGAATCCTTGATTCGGGAGCGTTTTGCACTATGACAAAAGAGAAATGGTACCGTCTTGTTTATGATGTTCTTCGTCCCATCGGGGCGCTGCTGTATCCGCAGAAATTTTATGGGCTGGAAAACATTCCGGAGGGGCCGGCGATCCTTTGCGCACCGCATTCCAATGTCGCCGACCCGATCCTCATTTCCTTCGCTCTGGGACGCAAGACCTATGTGCATCACCTTGCCAAGGCGGAGTCGAAAACGATGTTTATTTTCGGCTGGCTCATGAAAAAAAGCCGGGTCGATCTTCGTCAAGCGCGGCGAGCGCGACATTGATTCCTTCAAGCAGTGCATGCGTGTGCTCAAGGCGGGGGAGAAGCTCATCGTGTTCCCGGAGGGGACGCGCGTGCACGGAGATGCCGTCGTAGAACCGAAATCCGGCGTGATCCATATGGCCGTGCGTATGCATGTGCCGATCGTACCGGTATATATCCCGCGCGACAAGAAGATCTTTCACGAGGTGCCGACCGTGATCGGCGAGCCGTATTATCCGGAGCTGGGCGACCACCGTGATTATGACCGGCTGGCGCGCGAGCTTATGGAACGCATCTGGGCACTCAAGCCGGAGGAATGAGCGCGTGGCAGCAAAGTATATTCTGGCCCGCAGCGCGGGATTCTGCTTCGGCGTAGAGCGGTCGATCCGCATGGCGGAGGAAGCGCTTGCTTCTGGCGCGTGCCGGTGTCTCGGTGAGCTGATCCACAACCGCGACGCCGTGACCGCGCTGGAGAAAAAAGGGCTTTCGGTCATCGAGAAGGTTTCGGAGCTGCCGGAGGGGGGAACGGGTCATTATCCGTGCCCACGGCGTTTCCCGCGCGGTATATACCGAGCTGAAAAACCGCCGCGCCGGAGTGATTGACGCGACCTGTCCGCTGGTCGAGCGCATCCATAAGATCGTTCGTGAGGAATCCGAAAAAGGGCGGCAGATCGTTGTCATCGGCGACGCGGAGCACCCGGAGATTCGGGGCATTTGCGGCTGGTGTACCGGCGCTGTCGTGCTGCCGGACGCCGCGGCGCTGGACGAATGGCTCTCGACGTCCGTGGAAATGCCGAAAAACCCCTCTCCGTTGTATTTCAGACTACACAAATTCAAGCAAATCACATTTTGGCAGAAAAAATATTAAAAAAGATGTACAAATTTCAAAATATTTGATACTATATGCGGAGCAACGTCCAAGAAGGCAGAGAAGCAACCTCTCTTGCCGGGATATGCGACGCAATGATCGTCATCGGCGGTGCGCACAGCGCGAACAGCCTGCATCTGGCAGAGCTTTGCCGCGAAAAATGTGCGAGCGTTTTTCTTTGTCGCCGACGCGTCGGAGCTGGACACATCCCGGTTGCCGGGCGAGGGCCGTATAGGAATTACGGCGGGAGCCTCGGTGCCGTCCTGGATCATTAAGGAGGTAGTAAAAAAATGAGCGACGAGATCAAGGTAGAACAGACCACGGCAGAGGAAGTCGCTGCGACCGCGGCCGAAGAGACCGCACACGTTGAAGCCGAGCCCGCTGCGGAGAATGCCGCCGAAGCCGACTCCGAAAAGACGTTTGATGAGCTGCTGGAAGATTCCATCAGAACGATATATAACGGAGACACCGTCTCCGGTTATGTTGTCAGCATCACGCCCACGGAAGTCACCGTCGATCTGGGCACCAAGCATTCCGGCTATATCCCCGTGACCGAGTTCACCGAGGATGGCGCTGCCAAAGGTGGAAGACGTTATCCACGTTGGCGACAAGATCGAGGCCTGCGTTGTGCGCGTGAACGATGTGGAAGGCACTGTGATGCTCTCAAAAGCGCCTGGACACCATCAAGTCCTGGGCCGACATTGAAAACGCTGCCGCCGACGGCACCGTTGTCGAAGGCAAGGTCACCGAAGAGAACAAGGGCGGCGTCGTTGTCTCCGTGCACGGCGTGCGTGTGTTTGTTCCCGCTTCCCAGACCGGTCTGCCGCGCGAAGCCGCCATGTCGAGCTGGTCGGTCAGACCGTCCGTCTGAAGATCACCGAGGTCAACCGCGGCCGCAAGCGTGTTGTCGGCTCCATCCGCGCCGTGGCCAACCGCGAGCGCAAGGAGCGTGCCGAAAGATCTGGAACGAGATCGAGGTCGGCAAGCATTACGAGGGCGTGGTCAAGTCCATGACCTCTTACGGCGCGTTCGTTGATATCGGCGGCATCGACGGTATGGTCCACGTGTCTGAGATCAGCTGGAACCGCATCAACAAAGCCTTCGGATGTCCTGAACGTCGGCGACAAGATCGACGTTTACGTCATCAACTTCGATAAGGAGAACCACAAGATCTCCCTCGGCCACCGCGACCCGAACCTGAACCCCTGGAAGGTGTTCACGGAGACCTACTCCGTCGGCGATATCGCGAAGTCAAAGATCGTCAAGCTGATGCCCTTCGGCGCTTTCGCGGAAGTGCTGCCCGGCACCGACGGCCTGATCCACATCTCCCAGATCGCCAACCGCCGCATCGGCCAGCCCTCCGAGGTGCTGAGCGTCGGCGATGGTCGAAGCGAAGATCACCAACATCGACAACGAAGCAGAAGATCTCCCTGTCGATCCGTGCTCTCTCCGCCCGCTCCCGCCGCCTCCCGCGAGGAGACCGAGGACGAGCCCCGCGAGGCCGCGCTGGTCTACTCTGTTTCTTCCGACGGCACCGCCTCCGGCGAGGCCCCCGAAGTGGGGTAATTCCGAACTATAAAATCCTCTGTCGTTGACAGAGGATTTTTTACATATCTGCCGCCGGAAAGCCTTGCAAAATCAGCATTTTTGTGTATAATTACATTTTGTAGGATTATTCACCTTTCGGAAGTGCCGCCGCATAAGGCAGGAGGATCATGATGAGTTTCCAGATCGGGGATCGCATTGCCCATCCGCTTCTGGGCAAGAGGTGATCGATCGCATTGAAAAGCCGGCAGCATCGGCAGGGAATCAAGAGAACCCGCTACGTTCTCAAGTTGCAGGGCAGCATGGTCGTCATGGTGCCGAAAAGAAAAACGCCTGTGATGAGGTCGGTGTGCGCCCGATCGTCGATG
>VOFC01001743.1_pt1 | contig 24000 bp, 35 predicted proteins | sample 5384161 | NCBI WGS metagenome assembly VOFC01 (sample SAMN12384722, study PRJNA508395) | human gut metagenome | isolation source: healthy gut B | host: Homo sapiens | reverse complement strand
ATGCTTGTGACGATCATCGTATTGTTTTTGTGCCAGTGGGACAACGATTTATGGTTCACTGGATTCCGGAATGAGCGGTGATCATGAATTTTGATTTCGAATCAACGAGCGGTTCATTGTCCATCTTGGAACAAAATGCGATGTCGTATTTTCCGCTCTTTAATCCTGGATCATGTCGGATGTGAGTCCGGTTGAACTGTGAAAATAAAAATCGATTTTTTGTTAGGCGTGGAATCCAAAAAACCTTTTACAAAGTTCGGAACAACTGCACTGCTGAGCGTACGGAGTTCAACAATATCGATGCGGCCTTCCCCCAAATCCGGTCATCTGCAGTTTATTGATGCTTGAATTTCTGATGCAATCCTTGGAAAAGGACTGAAAGAAGCAGCTGCTTATACATATGAAAACACAGAGAAAGTATTAAAAGAAGTTTGGCCAGAGTTGGTAGACTAATTTGAAAAACAGATGATGCCAAAGAGAGAGTAAAATGATGAAATTCAAAAATATGTTTTCTCCGATTCAGATTGGACCTATGACTGTTAAAAAATCGTTTTGTGGTTCCACCGATGGGAAATAATTTCGCAAATTCAGACGGAACATGGAGTGACGAATCTGTGGCTTACTATGGTGAGCGTGCAAAAGGTCAGTTTGGTCTGATCACAATTGAAGCGACTGTAGTACATAAAGGGGCTAAGGGAGGTCCTAAAAAACCATGTCTTTATGATGACAACAGCATTGAAAGCCTGAAGAAAATTACAGATGCCTGCCATGAAGAAGGAGCAAAGGTGTCCATCCAGCTTCAGAACGCAGGTCCGGAAGGAAATGCAAAGAACGCAGGAGCACCGATCCAGGCTGCTACAGCAATCGCATCAGCAGATGGAAGAGACATTCCTGAAGAAGTATCTACAGAAAAAGTGTATGAGCTTGTAAAAGGATATGGTGAAGCAGCAGAACGTGCAATGAAAGGTGGAGCAGATGCAGTAGAGATCCATATGGCGCACGGCTATCTTGTAAATTCATTTATGTCACCAAGAACAAATAAGCGTGTCGATGAATTTGGCGGAAACTTTGAGAACAGAATGAGATTTTCACGTCTCATTATTGAAGAAGTAAAGAAGAAAAACAGAAGGAAAGATTGCTGTTCTTGCACGTATTAACAGTACAGAAGACATGTTTGGAGGACTTGATAATCACGATATGTGTGCAGTTGCTTCTTATTTAGAAGATTGCGGAATTGATGGTCTTCACGTATCCCGTGCAGTACATTTAAAAGATGAATATATGTGGGCTCCTACAGGAATTCACGGCGGATTCTCAGCAGAGCTTGTTGCAAATATCAAGAAATGTGTTTCTATTCCGGTTATTACAGTCGGAAGATATACAGAACCACAGTTTGCAGAACAGATCATTAAAATGGGAAATGCAGATTTAGTAGCATTTGGACGTCAGTCACTTGCAGATCCGCACACCACAGAAAGCAATGGAAGAAAGACTGGAAGATCTTACACCATGTATCGCTTGTTTACAGGGTTGTGTTGCAAACATGTATGCTGGTAAGCCAATCTGTTGTCTTGTAAATCCAGTACTTGGACATGAAAAAGAAGGACTGCCGAAGGCTGAGAAGGCGAAAAAAAGTTTACGTGATCGGCGGTGGTGTGGCAGGTATGTGTGCTGCATTTACAGCGAAGAGACGCGGACATGATGTAACATTATTTGAAGCTACAGATAAGCTTGGCGGTAATATGAGACTGGCTGCATATCCACCAGGAAAAAAGTGATATCACAGGTATGATCAGAAGTTACATTGTAAAATGTGAAAAAGCCGGAGTTAATATCAAGATGAATACAAAAGTAACTGCACAGATGTTGAAAGAAGATACACCGGATGCAGTGATCCTTGCAACAGGAGCTGAGACTTTAGTACTTCCATTTATCAAAGGTATTGAAAATCCGGATATCGTCTATGGTGTTGACTGCCTGGAAGGAACACGCCCGGTAGGACATAAAGTCTTAGTTGTTGGTGGCGGTATGGTAGGTGCAGAGACAGCAGACTTCTTAGCAGAACAGGGACATGAAGTAGCCATTATCGAAATGAGAGACGCGATCGGACCGGATGTGATCCATGAGCACAGAATTTTTCTTATGGAAGCATTTGAAAAATATGGCATCAAACAGATTACAAATGCAGCTGTATCAGAGATCTTCTCAGATGGCGTAAGTTACAAAAATGCAGCAGATAAATCAGACGAGACGATCTACGAGGCAAGAGGATTCGACACAGTTGTTCTCTCTATGGGATTCAGCTCACGTTATACACACCGTGATGGACAGAACGTAGTTTATGACTTTGCAGAAGAATTAAAAGACATCGTACCAGAAGTCCACATGGTAGGTGACGCAGTAAGAGCACGCCGTGCACTGGATGCCACAAAAGAAGCATATGAGGTTGCATTGAATTTATAAATGAAATTATATCAGGAGGATTAGAATCATGGAAAAAAAAGAATTTCTGGACACACAGGCTTAATGGGATTATTTGGATCACCGGTTGGACATTCAGGATCACCGGCAATGTACAACTTCAGTTTCCAGCATGACGGATTAGATTATGCATATCTGGCATTTGATGTAACAGAGGAAGAAATGCCAAAAGCATTTGAGGCAATTCGTTTATTCAACATGCGCGCTGGTAACTTTACAATGCCATGTAAAAATATTGCAGCAAAGTTAGTTGACAAACTTTCTCCGGCAGCAGAGATCATCGGAGCATGTAACGCATTTGTAAATGATAACGGTGTGATCACAGGATACATTACAGATGGTGTTGGATTTGTTAAAAATCTTGAGATCAACGGTGTATCTGTAAAAGATAAAAAAGATTGTTGTCCTTGGTGCCGGTGGAGCCGCTACAGCTATTCAGGTTCAGTTAGCATTGGACGGAGCAAAAGAAGTTAACATTTTCAATATAAAAGATAAATTCTACGAAAGAGCAGAAGGAACAAAGGCTAAATTAGCAGAGAAGTGTCCGGACTGTGTTGTTACTGTAGAGGATCTTGCTGATAAGGCTAAACTGGAAGAAGAAATTAAAACTTGTGATATTCTTATCAATACAACGATTATGGGAATGAAACCACACGAGGATGTAACTCTGGTTGACAAATCTTTATTCCGTAAGGATCTTGTTGTTGCAGATACTGTATACAATCCAGAGAAGACAAAGATGATCCTTGAAGCAGAAGAAGCAGGATGCAAAGCAATCGGTGGCGCAGGAATGCTTCTGCAGCAGGGGGCAGTTAACTACGAACTGTTTGTTGGAAAAGAGATGCCACTTGCTGAGTATCAGGAATTTCAGAAGGCTCAGGCAAAATAATTACATTCACAAAAGGAGAATGATGGAATAAGAGCAAAAGAAATATTTGTGGTCTATCCTTTGTGTATATTTTTGCTATTTAACACATGGTATCCAGGCTATCATTTTAAGTCAGAACAACGTAAACTTTGCAAAACAGTGGGGATTCAATATGGCAGACCCACAGTCAGCAGCATATGCAGCAGGTCTTGCAGCGGTAAGTACAGCAGTTGCATGGACAGGCTTTGGTAAATTCGTCAGCGTCTGGATCGGTGGAGAGATTTCGGATCATGTAGGACGTAAAAAATTAATGATCGGTGGAGCAGCATTATATATTCTATGCTTCCTTGGATTCTTATTTACAAAAAGTGCATTAGTTGCTTCTGTATGTGGATTTGTTTCAGGAGTTGCAACATCCGGTTTCTGGGATGCATCAGGATATCCGGCTGTACAGGAAGCTTATCCGGCAGCACCTGGATCTGCACTGATCGGGATCAAATTTTTTGTTTCTGTTTCCGGTATGATTTATCCATTCATGGTTGTTCATAATGCAAACAGCGGAAACTGGAAATTAAATGTTATTATCCCGCTTGTAATGTCAGTTGTTTGTCTGGTACTTGCAATTATTGTACCGTTTGCTTATGATGATCAGAAGAAAGCGTCAGAAGGAAAGAAAGACAAATCCGATAATGCAGTGCAGGCTGCAATGCTTGTAAAGCCAAATAAATTTATCGTATTTCTTGTAATGTTTTATGCGTTCCTTTGCATGGCGATCATGTATGGCGCACAGCAGTATACAAAAAAGCATTTGGACTTTCCGTATGTGGACTTTCCGAGATTCAGGCAGCAGGTATGACTTCTATTTATACAATCGGGTCTATCTGTGCAGTACTTTTCTGGGCGTTTATGATGGCAAAATTAAAATGGAACCCGCTAAAGGTTGTCCTTATTGATTCTATCTGTACAGCAGTGGCACTTACAGGTGTACTGTTTATCCATCAGGTAGCAATCATTTACATCGCGATCGCAATGTTGGGATTCTTCGCAGCAGGAGGTGCTCTTCAGACAGGTCTTGCAGTTGTTCATTTATTTAACCCAGGACCGAAGGGAAGAAATACTGGTATTTATTACACATTTATGGGTGCGGCAAGCTACCTGATCCCAGTAGTGGCAGCACAGCTTACAAAATCATCTGGTGAGGCAAGTGCAGTATACAGCCTCATGATCATGCTGTTAGTATTTGCAATCCTTGCTATTTTAAGTTCTCTCTACTTAGTAGCACAGCACAAAAAAAATCTTCGGAAAAAGTGCATTATAGGAAGTAACATAGTAACAATCTCAATTCATACGAAAAAAATGGACTGTTGTTCCAAAAGATGTTATCATCAAAAAGAATGCAGTCCTTTTTTTTGAGATTAAATTATTAAAAAATAGACACTTGTAAATCGAAAAATGAAGGAGAAGCTTAAAAGATGAGTCCGAAAAGAACAAGAAAAGCCAACGAACTTCCCTATATTCCACTCGGCCCATTTCAGTGGCGTATTCCGGGAATTCATTATAAATTAGAATATGTAGAATTTTTTCAAGGTCTGATCCTTGGCGCTACTGCGTTAAGTTCGATTCCGTATCTGACGGATAATCTTGGACTTCCGTATGAACTTGCATGGAGCTGCGTCATCATTGAAGTATTTATGTACATGCTTCATGGATGGTTAGGAGATCCGGTTGTCCCGGGATGGATCACACCGACATTACCATTTACACTGGCATATTTAAATGGATTCCCAAAAGGACCGGAGCGTATTCAGGCAATGATTGCATTGCAGCTGCTTGTTGCATTTGTATTTATATTTATGGGAATTACCAAGCTTGCAGATAAATTCGTGAATGGTGTGCCGAATTCAATCAAAGGCGGTATTCTGATTGCAGCACCGATTACAGTATTGCAAGGACAGCTCTCAGATGGAAGCCAGCTGATGACTGCGCCAATCGCAACACTTTCCGGTACATTGTTACTTGCGTTTTTGAGTTTTTCACCGTTTTGTGAAAAGAACAGAGAAAAATACAAAATATTGGATATCATGGCAAAATATGGAAACTTATTCCCATATCTGATTGCTATGTTAGCAGGAGTATTGCTTGGAGAATTGTCAAAACCGGTTCTCGAACTTGGAACACTCATCCGAATTCCTGACTTTAGTAATGTTTTCCACACAGTCAGTATTTTTGCAGTCGGATTTCCACCGATTTCAAAATTTATAAGTGCAATTCCGTTGGCGTTGATCTGTTATGTACTTGCGTTTGGAGATTTTGTTACATCACAGACGTTGGTAGAGGAAGCACAGGACAGCAGAAGTGACGAATATATTGACTTTAATTCAAGCAGATCAAACCTGATCAGTGGTCTTAGAAACCTGATCCTTGCAATTTTTGCACCGTTCCCACCACTGGCAGGTCCGCTTTGGATCGGTATGACAGTATCTGTTGCAATGCGTTATAAAGAAGGAAAGAAAGCGATGAAATCGCTGATCGGTGGAATGAGTTCTTTCCGTATGGCAACATTCATCAGTGTTATTTTAGTGCCGATCGTGTCATTCATGAAACCAATCATGGGCGTGGGTTCTGCGATCACTTTGTTATTCCAGGCATATGTATGTGCAAGAATCGGTATGGATTATTGTAAGACGAGTACAGATAAAAGTATTGCCGGAGTAATGGCAGCAGTGCTTGCATTTAAAGGTTCCGGATGGGCTTTGCTTGTAGGTTTTGCAATGAACATTTTACTGTCTAATATGGAATTTCAGAAGAAGAAATTAGAGATCTCAGAGACAGAACAAAATTAATAAAAAGAATTCAACAGGAGCAGTTAGTCTGGAAAATGGATTAGCTGCTTTTTTGTGTAAAAAGCAGCCAATCTAATTTTTATATTGTGAAAAATCAAGCCAGTCCCAGTTGATCCAATTTTATTTTACAAAATTAAATCTGCAAATCCTGTAGATACAAGGAATAAGATGAGCATTACAACAGGAACTACATAACGGATCATAAAGCGATACATGCCGGCACGTTTAAAATGTTCTCCGTTCCTTTCTACTTCTCCTATGATCCAAGGTCCGATTACCCATCCGATCAGAATACTGGTCAGAAGAGAGATAAACGGCATCAGGAAACTGTTACTGATATAGTCCATGACATCCAGAAGCTGCCCTACAGACCCATTTGGAAGTTTCAGTTCGAAATAAAGTTTATTATATCCAAGACAGATCAATACTGCAGTAATAAGGGAATAAATCCCAACTGCACCACACATTTTTTTACGTGGTTTGTGATAAAGTTCCATGCAGTTGGCAACCAACGTTTCCATAACGGATACACACGATGTCAGCGCAGCAAAGCCCATCATCAGGAAAAAGGCGATTGCTGCCGGACGTCCAAAAGATTCCCATGGCGTCAAAAACTTTTGGCAGTGAGATGAAGATCAGGCTTGGACCTGAAGCCATTCCATCATTTCCAAGAAATACAAAGACAGCAGGGATGATCATCATTCCAGCGAGGAATGCAACTCCCGTGTCAAAGAGTTCAATCTGATTCGTTGCTTTATTCAAGTCAACATCATTTTTTACATAAGAACCGTAGGTGATCATGATTCCCATGGAAACGCTTAAGGAAAAGAATAACTGACTCATCGCATCCGGAAGAATTTCCGGAAAACGTTTTACGGTTAATCCGTGAAAGTCCGGTTTTAAATAAACAGACAGACCTTGCATACCTGTACGAACAGTACCATCTGCCGCTGTGTGAGACAGTGTCAGACAGAAAATGGAAATGATCACGATTAAAAAGAATCAATCCAGGCATAATGATCTTGGAAAATTTTTCAATTCCCTTTTCTACACCGCGAAATACGATCCAGGCAGTCAGCGCAAGGAAAATCAACATAAATACAATTGGTGCAATATCAGATGTGATAAAAGATGTAAAATATCCATCTGCTGCTGCTTCAGTTCCGTCAGAAACAAGATAGACGAAAAGGTATTTTGAAATCCATCCACCGATGACAGAATAATAAGTCATGATCAATACCGGAACGAGGAAAGTTAAACGTCCCAGAAATTTCCATTTTGGATTAAGCTCTTCAAAAGCTCTCAGTGCATTTTTCTTTGTTTTTCGTCCGATCGCAACATCTGTTGTCAGTAATACAAACCCAAAAGTTAATACCAGTACCAGGTATACCGAAGGAACAGACCGCCTCCGTCCTTTGCACATAAGTACGGAAACCTCCAGATATTTCCAACACCTACGGCGCTTCCGGCTGCGGCTAAGACAAAGCCTATTGAACCGGAAAAGCTGCTTCCTTTTTCTTTCATTTCAAATTCCCTCTCAATAAAGTTAATAAAAGGCTGTAGAAGTTCAGCCCAATAGCTATATTTTATACGAAATAAATATAAAATCAAGTGAAAGAAGTTTCCTTTAAAGAAACTTTATGGAAGAAAAAAGTTTCGTAAAACTTTACAAATCAACTGCTTTTCAGATATAATTATAAAAGAAAGAAATTAATGAAAAGAATGGATAGTATGAGGAAACAAAATGAGTGATTTTACTTGTTATGTAGGGGAACAAATACGACAATACCGGAAAGCCGGGAAGATGACAATGCAGGAACTGGCAGATGCCATCCACAAGAGCAGAGCTACGATATGTAAATATGAAAGTGGAGAAATTTCGGTTGATATTGAAACATTATATGAGATCAGCCAGGTGCTTCAGGTGTCGATCTCTCAGCTTACCACATACCTTCCGGAATCGGTCAATGAACCGGTCAGTTTTCCGGGATGGGGAAAAAAGAGCCCGTTCTTTCAGGCGAGGAGATTATATTTTTATTTTTATGACGGACGCTATCAGAGAACAAAAGATGGTGTTATCGATATTTATGAAAAGAAGGGAGAACCTGGAAAGTACGAGGCAACTCTGACAATCTGTTCTGTTTCTGCAAATGGAAGAAGCAGTGAGATTTTTTATATCGGAAGAGTACTTTACAGCGATATGTTGATTCGTTTTTCTTTTGTAAATCAATATAATCCGTTGGAAGAGGATCTTCTTTATATTTTAATCCTCTGGAACTCAGAGATTTTACAATGGGGCTTTTATGTGGAATTTCAAGCGCAGATCTTATGCCTTGTGCTTTTAAATGTGTAATCACGTTAAAACCACAGGAACACACGGAAAGTTTCCGTCACCAGTTGCTTTTTACTAAAAAGATCTGAAGCGTCTGAGCAGCTTAACATGTTGCTGGTAGATAATATGAAGAAATAAGGGAGACATCAGTGAAACGAAACAAAAAAGACAATTGTATGTAATGATTTTTTGTTTTTGCAATGATTGCGCTGGCCTATACTTGCCGTATGCTGGATATGTATGATATAGGCAACGGTTATCCGGGGAATGTCCGCGCGGCGCTATATATAGTTTTACTTGCTTTGTGGGGATATTCTATTGACCGGAGGATCATTCAGAAGCCGGTACTGCACTGTCTGCGCCTGACAGATGCACTGATGTTGCTTTTGGCTTATTCTTCGGACACTTAAGTATGAAGTGATCACGAATCTGACAGTGGCGAGGTATCTATGGTATTTGTATTACTTGCCAATGCTGTTTATCCCGTTGCTGGGGGTATATATTGCAATGTCTTTGGGAAAGTCAGAGGAATATCGTCTGAGTGGAAAGACACAACTGTTGACAATTATTCCTGCACTACTTTTCTTATGTGTTATTACCAATGATCTTCATCAAAAAGTATTTACATTTAAAAGCGGAATTCCGGGAAATCCAGGTAATGGACCATATTATCACAATGTGGTGTATTTTTTCTGCCTTGCCTGGATGGTGGGCTGCATGATATTTACAGTTGTTCATATATTTAAGAATAGTCGTGTTTCAAATGTAGGAAAAAAAAGACGGGTGATGCCATTTGTATTTTGTTGTGTGACAATTCTGTATGGAGTGCTTTATCTGATCGGAATCCCACAGGTACGTTATGTGTTTGGGGATATGAATGTGATGAACTGTCTGATGTATATGGCCATTTACGAAAGCTGCATTCACTGCAAGATGATACAGTCGAATTCTGGTTATATTGAACTGTTTGAGGCAACAACGCTGGCAGGCTGCATTGCAGATGAAAATGGGCAGATTGTTCTTCGCTCCCATGCGGCAGGAGAAGATATGATCTGTCCCAGGGAGGGACAGAAAATACTTACGCCTGATGGAATGCGCATCTCATCGGCACCGATCAGAGGAGGCTTTGTTGTCTGGAGTGATAATGTACGTCCATTGATGGATCTTCGAACCCGGCTGAATGAAAATAAATTGGAGATGGAGAAGAACAAGAAGAAAAACTCCAGGATGCCTATCTTGTACAGAAGAGGCTGTATGAGCTGACGGAAAAGAATCATATTTACGATGAACTGGAAGTGAAGTTTAAAAACAGACAGATCAGATACGTCAGCTGCTCGAACAATGTAAGAACGCTGATCCATGTGAGACACGGAAATTCTTGAAAGAGATATTGCTGATCGGTACATACATTAAGCGCAGTGCAAACCTGTATTTTTAAGCGAAGAATATGAAATACTGCCGCAGCAGGAATTACGACTGACAGTTGATGAAGCAGTACGGGCAATGACCGCCTGTGGTACAGAATGTGGAGTGCTCTATCGTACGACAAGACCGATGCGTTCAGCAGATGTTGTGCGCTTATTTGAATTGCTGCATGTTGTGGCAGAGAAGACACTGGGAGAATTACAGTCATTGTTTATCTCTGTGTCTGATGATGAAATGAATTTATCTGTGGAATGTAGTATAGATCTGTCAGTGATAGCTTCACAGGAAGTGACAGTTTGTCAGGATGATGGATTGTGGCTGGTCCGTACACAGATAGGAGGACAGGACAATGCATAGATTGAAACATTTCGGGTTCAATGTAATCAAGGAAAGCTTTGATCAGCTTCCTTCCGGAGTCTGTTTTTTTTAATTACAAGGGAGACATTGTACTTTGCAACCGACAGATGTATCGTTTGAGCCAGTATTTATTTGACAGTGATATGCAACATCTCAGGGAAGTTGAGCAGGCACTTCGCTTTCCACCGGAGGGAGTTGTACTGCTTCCGGGGCTGGAGGGTACTTATCGGTTTCCGGATAAAAGTGTCCGGAGATTTGAAAAGACAGAAGTTACAGATCGTTATGGAGAGACTTATACACAGCTTACAGCCGCTGATATTACAGAAATACATCGAGTATTGGTACAGATTGCTGCTGATAATCAAAAACTTAACGAGGATGAAAAAAAAAGCTGTTGGAGCTTTCTGAAAATGTTAAGGCAATTGTCAGAGAAAAGGAGCAGCTTGCGGCGAAGTCTGCCATGCATGATGGTCTTGCTGCAAGTCTTACCGTAACGAAGCAGTATCTTGCAGGAAATCTTGGAGAGATTGATATAGCAGTTGTACTTCATGAATGGGAGAAAAGCATTGCTTTCCGTGATGCCGTTCTTTTATCCGAAAAAGAGAAGTTATTCGATAATGCCAGCAGCAGCGGAGTTTCCATTCAGATAAAGGGGAAGAACCAACAGGGAGTGCGGCAGAATTAACGTATGTGGCGATGCAGGTTTGTCTGAATAATGCAATCCAATATGCGAAGGCAACAAAATTGTCGGTAAGTATTCAGGAAAATGAAGATAAATATTCAGTGGTGATCCGTAATAATGGGAAGCCTCCGGAGAAGGTGATCACAGAGGGGGGAGGTCTTACAAATCTGCGTCGCCGAATTGAAAAGTCAGGTGGTATAATGACGGTATATAGTCTGCCGGAGTTTTCTTTGGTGATGGATCTGCCAAAGACAGATAATGCAGAGGAAGGGGAAGGGATAGCAGTGAAAAAAATATTAATTGTTGAGGATCAGGCGCTTGCGCGCATGTATCTTTGCACATGCGTTGAAAAATGTATAGATTGCGAAGTGGCAGGTACGTTGACCCGGGCTGATGCTGCACTCAGCCGGTGTGGAGAAGGACATATAGACCTGATTCTGATGGATATTTGTACCGAGAGTGATTCTGACGGTCTGACAGCGGCTGAATCGGTCAAAAAAATTCTATCCACGGATTAAGATTGTGATGGTCACTTCAATGCTTGAAGGACGTTTCCTGGATCGTGCAAGAAAGATTGGTGCAGATAGTTTCTGGTATAAGGACTCCCCATCCGGAGATCTCATTGATGTGATCGAAGGAACCCTTTCAGGAAAAACATTTCTGGCCGGACAGTGTACCGGCAGTACAACTCGGAAAGGCACTCTCCTGTGATCTGTCAGACCAGGAGCTTGAGACTTTGCGTCTGCTATGCGAAGGGAAGACAAACAGTGAGATCGCAGCAAAACTTCATGTGGCAGAATCTTCCGTTAGAACTTATATCAACCGCATGTTAGAGAAGACGGGATATTCAAATCGTAATCGTCTGATGGTAGCAGCTGTCGGTAAGCGTCCGGTTGTACCGGGAAATCAACTTGATGATTGAAAGAGAAAAATCTACTTGTCCTCACTTTCGAGGACAGACGGATTTTTTTTTTTGTTATAATAAAAGAAAAGAACACATCGGATATGTCGTGAAAGGAAAGGGGGATGGTTTGATGCGGAAAATTGTGGTCGATATGCAGAATTTTCTGTTTGCTGATTCCATAGCGACCGCATTCAGAAATTCAGATTATGAGATCGATGTGATTCGTACGGAGTCTCCGAAGGATACGGTTGAATTGTGTCAGGTGTACAAACCATTTGTTCTTATAATGGAAGTGACAGGTTATACCCCATGGAATCTCTGTGAGAGATTGAAGCTTCGTGATGAAGTAAAGAAAATGTGTCCCCACTGTAAAATTGCTCTCATTGTAGATTCCAATACGGAACGACAGGCAGCGATAGATATTCGGGATGCAAAGAAGAATGGTTTTATTGATCAGTTTTTCTACGGATCTATGACAGCTGAATATCTGATGGATCAGATTTATGCGATGTAAAAAGGCAGCAGGAAACAAATCGTGATATGTCTGTAAAACTTTATGCAGACAGATCATAAGTTGGAAAAGGAGGAGTCAGTATGGGACTTATTAAAGCAGGTATGGGTGCACTTGGTGGAACATTAGCGGATCAATGGAAGGAGTTTTTCTATTGCGAATCTATGCCGAAAGAAGTGCTTGTTACAAAGGGTCAGAAGAGAACGACAGGTCGTTCTTCTAATACAAAAGGAAATGACAATATCATTTCTAACGGTTCTGGTATTGCCGTGGCTGATGGACAGTGTATGATCATTGTAGAACAGGGGAAGGTTGTAGAAGTTTGTGCAGAGCCTGGTGAATTTACATATGATACCTCAACAGAACCATCTATTTTTTTCGGGCAATCTCGGTGAGAGCATTAAAGAGACATTTAAAACCGTAGGCAAGCGTTTTACTTATGGTGGAGATACAGGTAAGGATCAGAGAATTTATTACTTTAATACAAAGGAAATTCTGGAAAACCGTTTCGGTACAGCGAATCCGGTTCCGTTCCGTGTAGTCGACTCCAAGATCGGATTGGATATTGACGTATCAATCCGTTGTTCAGGTGTATATTCTTATAAGATTGTTGATCCACTGTTGTTCTATTCAAATGTATGTGGAAATGTAGAACAGGAGTATTCCCGTGAAGAACTTGACAGTACTCTTAAGACAGAATTTATCTCAGCCCTGCAGCCGGCATTTGGTCGTCTGTCAGAGATGGAACTTCGTCCAAACCAGATTGTAACACACAACACAGATCTTGAAAATGCCATGAACACTGCACTTTCAGAGAAGTGGGGCGCTCTTCGTGGACTGAAGGTTGTCAGTATTGCTCTTGGATCAGTTACTCTTCCGGACGAGGATGCAGAACTGATCAAACAGGCACAGCGTACAGCAATCATGCGTGATCCTACAATGGCAGCAGCTACACTTGTCGGTGCTCAGGCAGATGCGATGAAGACCGCAGCAGGCAACGAGGCAGGAGCTATGACAGGATTCATGGGCATGGGTATGGCAATGAACGCTGCAGGTGGTGGAATGAATGCACAGAATCTTTTTTGCTATGGGACAGCAACAGCAGGCTCAGCAGGCAGCACAGCAGCAGGCAGCTCCGACACCACAGCCGGCACCGGTACCGCAGGCAGCTCCGGCAGCAGGAGGATGGAAATGTGCATGTGGTACTACAGTAACAGGTAATTTCTGTCCGAACTGTGGAGCAAAGAAACCGGAACCGAAACCGTAACCGGGCGCATGGAAATGCTCTTGCGGAGCTACGGTGACAGGCAACTTCTGTCCGGAATGCGGTTCTAAGAGACCGGCAGAGGACGAAGGCTGGACGTGTTCCTGTGGCGCAGTAAACAAAGGCAAATTCTGTACGAACTGTGGAGCAAAGAAGCCGGCAGGAGCGCCGCTTTACCGTTGTGATAAGTGTGGATGGAAACCGGAAGATCCGAAGAATCCACCGAAATTCTGCCCGGAGTGTGGAGATATCTTTGACGAGAACGACAGACAGTAATGGATGAATAGCAGTTAGAAAATAACTGCCGGAAGCACGGCACGGAAGAAAGGAGAATGAGTTATGGCAGGCTTGCAGGAATATAAATGTCCTTGCTGTGGCGGTGCAATCGCCTTTGACAGTAAGATTCAGAAGATGAAGTGTCCGTTCTGTGATACGGAGTTCGAGATGGATGCGCTCAAAGGTTATGATGCAGAGCTGCAGAATGAACAGACAGATGACATGGAGTGGGATACTTCCGCAGGCAGTGAATGGCAGGAAGGTGAAACAGATGGTTTACGCACGTATGTGTGTAAGTCCTGTGGAGGCGAGATTGTCGGAGATGCCAACATGGCAGCAACATCCTGCCCATTCTGTGATAATCCGATCGTAATGATGGGACAATTTGCGGGAGCATTAAAACCGGATCTGGTGATCCCGTTCAAATTAGATAAAAAGGCAGCAAAAGAAGGATTGAAGAAGCATCTGACCGGAAAACGTCTTCTGCCAAAGATCTTCAAGGATCAGAATCATATTGATGAGATTAAAGGTATTTACGTTCCATTCTGGCTTTTTGATACAAATGTAGATGCCACAGTCCGCTACCGGGCAACAAAGGTACGCATGTGGAGTGACAGTGATTATGATTATACTGAGACAAGTCATTTTATGGTTCACCGGGGTGGAAGTATTGGTTTTGAGAATGTTCCGGTAGATGGATCCACAAAGATGGAAGATGATCTGATGGAATCCATCGAACCATTCAATATTTCAGGTGCGGTGGATTTCCGACTGCTTATCTCGCAGGATATCTGGCAGATAAGTATGACGTAACTGCTGAACAAAGTATTGAACGTGCTAATAAACGTGTAAAATATTCTACAGAGGAAGCTTTTGCTGAGACAGTAAAAGGTTATGCTACAGTAACAACAGACAATAGCAGTGTACAATTTCATGGCGGAAAAGCAAAGTATGCACTGTATCCGGTATGGCTTCTGAATACGACATGGAACGGAAATAAATACACCTTTGCAATGAATGGACAGACAGGAAAGTTTGTCGGTGATCTGCCGGTAGATAAAGGTGCAGCAGCACGCTGGACAGTGATGCTGGCAGCTGTATTCTCAGTTGTAACGTATGGTGCTGCATGGCTTTTGCACCTGATCGGACTGTTTTAGGGAGGTGGGGAAATGAAGAAAAGAATTTTATCGTTTATGACGATCCTCATCCTCTGTCTAGGTCTTGCAGTTCCGGCTTTTGCGGAGGAAACAGAAGGATTTGCGAATGAATATCCTCGTGTCATCGACAATGCGGAGCTCCTGTCTGCAGATGAGAGGGAGCTGTTAACCAGTAAGTTAGATGAGATCAGTACGCGACAGAAGGTAGATGTGACGGTTGCCACAACCGATACACTGGATGGACTGACGGTATCTGATTATGCGGAACGATTCTACGAGTCTCATAATTATGGTTATGGACCGGACAAGGATGGAACAATACTTCTGATCAGCATGGAAGATCATGATTGGTATATGGCAACCTACGGATATGCTATTACAGCATTTACGGATGCAGGTATCCAGTACATAGGAGAAGAGATGACGGGTGATTTGTCTGATGGTGATTTTGCGGCAGCATTTGATACATTTGCTGACGAGTGTGATGATTTTATTACGCAGGCAAAAACCGGAGAACCTTATGATATCGATAATGAACCACAAAAACCAATGTCATGGATCTGATTCCGATTTCATTAGTAGCTGGTATCGTCCTTTCATTGATTGTTGTTGGCACTATGAAATCAAAGTTGAAAACAGTACGTTTCCAGGCAGCAGCTAATAATTATGTAAAAGCTGGAAGTATGAATCTTACTGAGAGCAGAGACATATTCCTGTATAATACAATGACAAAAACAAAAAAAGAGAAAAATGATTCTTCCAGTGGTGGCGGCGGAAGCAGTACGCATACAACATCTTCCGGAAGCACTGCCGGAGGCGGTGGCGGAAAATTCTAGGAGAGATGTCCGGATACAGAATACCGGGGCAATTTAATAGTGAAAAAAAGAGAAGCTGGTTCCCAAATGCTTGGGAATTGGCTTCTCTTTTTAAATAGTGTAATTATCTGTCCACATCCACAAAATATTTCCTGAACTCATCATAAGAACACGGTCGTCCCAAGTAGAATCCCTGGCAGTAATCCGGTTTCAGAAGTTTCATCTTCTGTAATTCGTCTTCTGTCTCAATACCTTCAATACAAAGTTTCAGACCGAGATTATGAATCATGTTACTAAACTGATTTAACAGATAATATTCCTTTTTGTCTGTGATTGCCTTGGAAGTAAAACCACGATCAATCTTAACAATATCAGGGTGAAGTTCACTCAGATAATGAAAGTTGGAATAACCGGTTCCAAAGTCATCCAATGCTAACTGCAAGCCAGCCTGTTTTAATTTTTTCAGGAAGTTTTGCGCCTTTTCATTTTTTTCGAGCAGAATACTTTCTGTCAGTTCGATTGCAATTGCAGCAGGTGGAAGACCAGAAGCGTCCATCTCGCTGATAAGGTCTGTAATAATATCTGATTTTGTGATCTGCACCTGGGATACATTAATATTAACTTTGAAATCAGGAATTTGCATCCGGATTTTCCGGCAGGCGGTTATTGCTTCTCGCATGAACCAGCGTCCGGTTGGAATAATCAGTCCGCTTGTCTCTAAAAGTGGTATGAACTCAGCAGGTGAGATCGGTCCAAATTTTTTTAGAAGCAAAGCGTATCAGCACCTCTGCTCCGGTCAGTTTATCCTGTCGGATATCCATGACTGGCTGGAAGATTATTGAGAATCCACGGAAATCATGATTTACTGCTGAATGAAGCTCATTTGTGATCTCACGGATACGTAAGAAATTCTGGTACTCTTCTTCCTGGAATATATAACAGCAGTTTCTTCCATGCTGCTTAGCCACGGTCAGTGAAAAGTCAGTTCGCTTTATAATCTCTTCATAACCGGTCCGTGATAGATCCGGAAGCGGCAGGATACCGGCAGAAATAGTAAATACTGCAGCAAAGTTGTTTTCTTCAATAAACTGATTAATATGTTTGCATATGCAAGTTTCCGTTTTTGTTTTATGCGGTACAGCATGAGATCACTTCGTTCTGAAAAAGACAGTGCCAAACAGGATGAACAGGATTAAAGAGATCCATAATTTTTCTTAAATTTCATAACTTTTTCCTTTTATAGAATATCACTTCCATCCGGGATCTTGGAAATAATCGTTCGATTAGTCCTGAACAGAAAGATAAGTGAGACAATCAGTGACATGATCTCAGCAGTCAGGAAAGCCCACCATACTGCATGAAGCCCACCAAATTTTGCCAGTACATATGCAGCCGGAATCAGTACCACAAGCTGACGCATGATGGATACAAGCATGCTGAATACCGCTTTTCCTAGTGCCTGGAATACTGTACCACAGATGATGCCAAACCATGCAAGTAAGTAATGGATACCGATGATACGAAGCGCAGGGACGCCGATTGTAAGCATATCAGCAGATGCGTTGAACATTCCAAGAAGTACCTGTGGAACTAATTCAAAGCAAAGGAATCCGAAGAGCATAATGCAAAATGCTGTTGCCATACTGAGTTTGATAGTCTTTAGCATACGTTTTCTGTTCTGCGCACCGTAGTTGAATGCAATGATCGGAGTGATACCGTTATTCAAACCGAAGACAGGCATGAAGAAAAAGCTCTGCAGTTTGAAATACACTCCGAATACGGCGGTCGCAGTAGATGAAAATGTGATCAGGATACGGTTCATGGAGTATGTCATAACAGAACCAATGGACTGCATGATAATAGATGGAATACCGATTGCATAAATTGTTCCGATAATTCTTCCGTCCGGACGAAAACCATGGAACTGAAGCCTTACATCCGGGTTGAATTTATGATTACATGTAAATGAAACAAGTGCTCCGACACACTGTCCGATGACCGTAGCCACGGCAGCACCTGTAACCCCCATCTTCGGGAAACCGATCAGACCAAAGATCAGGATCGGGTCAAGAATGATATTCGTAACCGCACCGCATAACTGAGAAGTCATACTGAAAATGGTTCTTCCTGTGGAAGTGAGCAGTCGTTCAAAGCAAATCTGTGCCAGCAGTCCCATAGAGAAGATCATAACAGTGCTCAGATAATCAATTCCCATTTCCATGATCTCAACATCTGCATTTCAATCTGGCTTGCATAGAAAGGTTTTACAACTGTAAAGCCAAGGATAAGGAATACAATATAACTTACGATATAAAGAAAAGCTGCGTTAGATGCAATCTTATTTGCCTCGTCAGTTTTTTTTTGCTCCGAGTGCTCGGAAAGAAGTGCATTCATACCAACGCCGGTACCGGTTGCAACTGCAACGAGCAGCATCTGCAACGGGAAGGCAAGAGAAACTGCGGTAAGAGCATTTTCTGACAGTTTTGCTACAAAGATACTGTCTACAATATTATAAAGTGCCTGCACGAGCATGGAAATCATCATCGGTAACGACATATTAAATAAAAGTTTACCGATGGGCATGGTTCCCATTTTGTTTTCTGCTGCAGGGGCAGAAGCTGTTTTTTGGTTCATATATTCTCCTGTTATTACTAAAAATTCATTTAAAGTGCCAATTATTAATAATAGCATTATATGGTGTACGTTTCAATAGTTGAAGACTTGAAAATGTCTTAAAGGTCAGTTTGGCATTCTTGAATTATTGTGTTAATAGGTAAAGTCAGTAGAAGTAATAGTAACAACTTGACAGTTTGCGTACTGTATGATATTTTCTAAGTAGTAAGTAGTAAGTAGTAAGTAGTAAGTAAAAATAAAAATGGCGATCAGGAAATAAGAGGAAAGAGAGGAAGACAGGTATGAAAGATCTTACATTATCTCAGCAATATGCATTACTTGCGTTGGACGGACAGGAGAGTATTCATCCAAGCGTGGCAAAAAGTGCTGTATTGAGAGCTGTTTCTGCTGCGCGGGTGTTGGAGACAGGATTAGGAAAAGCAGATGCGGATTCATTTTCAGAATTTTCTGAAGAACTGCAGAAAGCGGTACAGATGGCAAAAACATTAAAGAAAAAAAAAGAGGAGACTCAGATTGAGAAAGAAGTGGCTGCTGTTTTGGAAGCAGAAGAACTTCTAAAGGAAGTACCGGATATTTTGGGCTGTGATATAAATTATGATACATCAGGTGTTGAACTAAAGGCATACCTTAGTGATGAGACAAGTTATATCAGAATAAAAGAAGGACTTCGTGCAGAGATTCTGGAAGATGGTCCAATTAGTCTGGAAGATGCGGTTCTCTTATGGCTTCTCCGTGAAAGTGGCTGTATCCATGACTTATTTTCTGTATCAGAGCAGAACCGTGTAGAAGAGCGTATGACAGAAGCTGCCGTTCAGGATGAGAAGTACCGTGCATTATGGGAAGCAGAATTTCATAATGTTTTTGAAGGATTTATGAATCGGTTTGTGAAGACTAAGAGCAAACTGCTTAAGAATCCATATTTAGAGGGTGTTAATCTTGTATTCCCGTATCTTGACAGAAGAAAATCTGTATTTATTGATATGGTTATTTTTGGAACTAATGTGGCAGACAGAAGAGCTGCGGCTGTAGAATATCTGAAGAAAAAAGAGCTTTGCGGTAGAGGAGATCAGAGTAGGCAGTGAGACTTTACTGAAAATAGGCAATATATATTACCGTATCTTCCCAATGACGAAAACAGCATATAAAGTACCGATTCAGGGAGTCAACCTGGTACCGGCATACTGGCAGTAGGAAGAAAGTACTGAAATACTAATTATGTAGACAGTAGAAAAGGTGAGCAGATGTCAAGACAGAGAAGCATGGAAGTAATAGAGCAGGCAGAATATGTGACAATCGGAGAGCTTGTGCGGCTTACGGCAGTGCGTTACAGTACTTTGAAATTTTATACAGAGGAAGGAATGCTGCCGTTCGAGCAGGCAGAAGAGAATCTGACCAGAAGATACCGCAGAGTTGAGAGCTTAGAAAGGATTGCGCAGATTCGTCGGTTAAGAGAACAGAAGAAGACGATTCCGGAGATTAAAGAGATTCTGGATGTGGTGAACTGTAAAATATGAATATTATCTAGAAAAAAAATACGAATCTCCGAAAGAAGTTCAAGTATAAAAATACTGATTTCTACTGGAGATTCGTATTTTAAGAATATGTGTTAATATTGGAAAATTATGCATCCAGTATGCTTTCTGCAACTTCTGGAAGAATTTTACTGACTGCTCCATGGTAAGCTGCGGTTGCTTTTTCATCCAGATAATGTGCTTCCTTGTGGATTACGATCAAATCTTTGCCTGTGAAATGTGGAAGCATATCTTTGCACAGACTGGAATTCAGGTTCATTCCGAGAACGAGAATCGTATCAGCTTTAGCAACTTCTTCCACAGCATGGCTAATGACAGTATTACTGAGCATTTCACCATGTAAATAAACTCCAGGATGAATCACAGTTGATTTACCACATCACAAAGAGGAACTTTATCACTGTTTTTGATATATTCAATCGGAAAAATCTTTCCGCAACGTGGACACGCATTATTTTCATAAATATTTCCATACATATTGATCACATTTTTGCAGCCGGCTTTCTGAGGCATATTATAGATGCCTTTTGTAATGATTGTCTTTAAATATCCTGCCTCTTCTAATCTTGCAAGTGCTTCATTTCCCTTTCCTGCCTCCAGATGTTTGGAAAGAATTTCATTTCTATAATATTCATAGAATAATTCTGCATGTGTGTTAAACATACGGGCACTGAATAATTCTTCCGGAGAGTAGCCATACTTTTCTTCAATCCGATAGGATTCGTCGCTGTCTCGATGATATGCGACATTTTGCTCTCTCATAAATTCCATTCCGGCGAGACAAACAAGATATTTAGATGTTCTAATTGTTTCTTCAAGATAGTTTAAATTCATAATCATCCCTGCCTTTACAAAATGCTGCTGTTAACGAGTTACTATAATGCTAGTATAGCATAAATAAAAAGAATTGTCTGAAAATTCAAATAAAAACAGGATAAAATTTAAAGAAAAACTGGACAAAATAAAATTTACAGTTGACAATAGCGGGAGAATAGGCTATATTAAAAATATAATAATAGTAATTATTATTAAAATAAAAAAGGAGGTTATCACATGGAGAAAAAAGCACTTTATAATTTGTCTTATGGAGTATTTATGTTATCTACACGTTCCGGTGAGAAAGTAAATGGCTGTATTACCAATACATGTATGCAGGTAGCGAATGACCCAGTTCGAATTGCGATCTCTGTTTTGAACAGTAATTATACCTGTGATCTGATCAAAGAAAGCGGAATTTTTGCACTGAGTCTGTTGGATGTAGAATGTTCCTTTGAGACAATTAAGCATTTCGGATTCCAGTCAGGAAGAGATGTGGATAAGATGAAAGATCTTACGTTACCGGTGGATCAGAATAATATTCCGTATATGGGATATCAGGCATGCGCCGTGATCAGTGGTAAGGTTCTGGAACAGCAGGATCTCGGTAAACACACTCTGTTCATTGCAGAAGTAACAGATGCAAAACTGCTGAATGAGAATGCACCGCTTACTTACGCCGACTATCAGAATCGCGTAAAACCAAAGAAGAAAGAGATACCTCAGGATAAGAAGATCGTTGGATGGAGATGTAAGATCTGTAATTATGTATATGAAGGCAGTGAACTTCCGGCAGATTATATCTGTCCAATCTGCGGACATGATGTCAGCGATTTTGAACCGATTTTTGAAAATTAGTGGTAATGATTCATTGATCTTGTCGTGTAGTGAATGGATGCAAGGTCAGGAATAATTATAAAAATAAAGATGAAAAGAAAAGGAGATATGGAATTATGAAATATGTATGTGATTTATGTGGATGGGAATATGATGAAGAGCAGGGATACCCGGAAGGCGGTATCGCACCTGGAACAAAGTGGGAAGATGTACGCAGATTTTTGGTATTCTGTTTTTGAGGTTCTGTGTCATATACAACATCATCTTCTAACATCAATTTCATTCGCATAAACATCGAGTCTTATCTGGCGATTTTCTTTAGAATTTCTGAACTCTTTTTTTTTTTGGTATTCTGTTTTTGAGGTTCTGTGTCATATACAACATCATCTTCATCAATTGCATAAACATCGAGTCTTTTAAATTTCTGAACTGTTTGTTGTATTTTAAATGTGTGTCCTGTCCAAGGACAATATCAAGAAGTGTCTTCATATTATCCTTGTCTTCCATTGCCTCATCAAATAAGAACTTATCCATTAGGTTTAAATCTTTGAGTGTTCTTTTTGTCTTTTGTCACTATAGCTTCTCCTTTCCTTTACAGATAAACTTCTTGTTTGCAAGAAAATGCTATAGCTTCTATCCTAAGATTAACATATACTTTCAGCAGATTCCAGTGTATAAAGAGGATATTTTCATTTTCTCAAACAGTATTTATCCGTTTACGTATCATCACTTTTGGGAATTACTGCCGATCTATCATGGCTCCGAAAAATAGATGAAATGAATTTAGATACTTTGTACAGATGATTAGATGTATCATCTGTGTGCAGCTAGCATAACATAAGCAAAAAAGATAAACTCAAGAAATATTTTGTGATACTAAAGGAGGCATCATGTATCAATAATACATAGTGCCCATCAAAGAGGATATTTTTTAACAGTACATTAAGTCAATTCTTACTGTCGAATTGCCATCAATACTAACACGGGCATTCATTTTAATTACATTTTTGTACATTATAATAATTAGTTGTATCCGTATAGTTATATAGTATAATAAACGGAATTGTACAATATACTGAATAAAAATTATGAATAAACACACAAATCAAGAAATAAACTGAATATTAATATAAAAATATAAAAATAAACAGAGAGATATAAGACAAAACAAAATAAAAAAAAAAAGTTGTTGACAGACAATAATGAACGTGATATTGTATGCTTGTACAAAATAATAGACAAAAAACAAAGAGCAAAGGTGCTTACATTTCGTAGTAGCTTTGCTCTTTTTGTTTTTTGTTTATTATAAAAATTTTTCAGCGCGCGATGTATTTGACAATTAGTTGAGATTAAGGCAACTGTGAAACAGCTGCAGATTCAGGAGGATTTGACAATGAGATTAAAAGACACAGGATTAACAGCACAGGATATCAAAGACAAAGTAAGCAAATACATGATCGAGACTTATGAGCGTTTCGATTTTCTTGCAGAGACAGCCGAGGGGATGTATCTCTATGATGAGAATGGAACACCATATCTTGACTTTTATGCAGGAATCGCAGTAAACAATGCGGGAAACAGAAACCCGAAGGTTGTAGCAGCAGTCAAAGACCAGGTGGACGATATAATGCACACATTTAACTATCCATACACCATTCCACAGGCGCTGCTTGCTGAAAAAGTATGTAAGACACTTGGAATGGACAAGATCTTTTATCAGAACTCAGGAACAGAGGCCAACGAGGCAATGATCAAGATGGCGCGTAAATATGGTATTGAGAAATATGGTCCAAACAGATACCACATCGTTACAGCAAAGGATGGTTTCCATGGAAGAACATTTGGAGCAATGTCAGCAACAGGTCAGCCGGGAAATGGATGTCAGGTTGGATTCGGACCTATGACTTACGGATTCTCTTATGCACCATACAATGACCTGAAAGCATTCAAGGATGCATGCACAGAGAATACGATTGCAATTATGATCGAGCCTGTACAGGGCGAAGGTGGAGTTCATCCGGCAACACAGGAATTTATGAAAGGACTTCGTGAATTCTGTGATGAGAAGGGAATGCTTTTTACTTCTGGATGAGGTACAGACAGGATGGTGTAGAACCGGAGCAGTTATGTCTTATATGAACTACGGAGTAAAACCAGATATCGTATCTATGGCGAAAGGTCTTGGTGGCGGAATGCCAATCGGAGCAATCTGTGCAACAGAGGAAGTATCCAAAGCATTTACAGCCGGATCACATGGAACAACATT
>VOFC01001718.1_pt1 | contig 24000 bp, 46 predicted proteins | sample 5384161 | NCBI WGS metagenome assembly VOFC01 (sample SAMN12384722, study PRJNA508395) | human gut metagenome | isolation source: healthy gut B | host: Homo sapiens | reverse complement strand
TGGAGAAACAATAAATCAACTTAGAAATAGTAATATAGAGTTAGAAAAGGATATTGAAGAAAAATCAAAAATTGATGAAATGAGAAAGAGTTTTATCTCAGATGTTTCACATGAATTGAAGAACACCTATTGCATTAATAGAGGGATATAGTGAAGGGCTTATAGAAAATGTTAATACAGATGAAGAGAATAGAAAATTTTATGCCGAGGTAATATTAGATGAACGAAAAAAATGGATAAATTAGTAAAACAATTAATAGAATTAATGAAACTAGAATATGGAAAAAAGACAGTTTAATGATAAAAAAAACTTTAATATAGTAGAATTGAAAAAAGAAATTGTAAGAAAGTCCAAAAGTAATGTTAGAAGAAAAAAGAAAGTAAAAATAGAATTTAATTATCAGAAGAGATAAATGTTTTTGCAGATGATTTTTATATAGAACAAGTTATTAGTAATTATATAACAAATGCAATAAAACATGTTAAAGAAATCGACGGAAAAAAAATATAAAGTATTGTTAATGAGGTGAATATAGAAAAATAAAAGCTAGAATTAAAATTTTTAATACGGGTGAAAATATAGCAGAAGAGCATCTATCAACAGAATTTGGAATCGTTTTTATAAGGTGGATGAATCAAGAAATAGAGAAGATGGTGGAACAGGAATAGGCCTTTCTATTGTAAAAGCGATTATGAATAATTATGGAAATTATGGAACCAATAAGAAGATGGTGTTGAGTTTTATTTTGATTTAGATTTAATATTTATTAGAAAAAGAGCTTTAGATTTTTGTAATCTAAAGCTCTTTTGGTAAAAAAAAAAGTATATTAAAAATGTAGTTTGTCGAATTTTGCGATGAAAAAATCTTTACAAATATAAAAAAATATTGTATTATGTTTACAAGAGTTAACTCAAAATTTTTTTAAAATCAATTTTTTTGATTCTTTAATCTATAAAATTTCAAAGAAAAATTATATAAGTTAGGAGGTATGTGTTATATATGCATGTTTCGTTATAGTGCAATATATATTAATATAGTTAGTTTCATTATATCAATTATAATATTTTTAATTGTGAACTTATTTTTCTCAAATATGTATATATTTACTACAAAAGGAATATTTAAAATAAGTTTTAAAGTAAATAATGGATATATTCAAAAATTCAAATTATGTAGAAGATACAAATACAGAAAAAATAGTTGAAGAAAAAGTAGAAAATAAAGATGATGAATGGTATTTAGAAATTCCTTGTATAAATTTAAAAGCCAATATTAAAGAAGGAACTACTAAAGAAATTATGGAAGATTATATTGGACATTTTGAAGAGACTAAAAAGATATTGGCAATATTGGATTAGCGGCCCATAATAGAGGGTATAAAAATAATTACTTTCAGAATTTAAAGGAATTAAACCAAAATGATGAAATATATTATAAATATAAAAAAAAAAAAAGAAAATAAGGTGTTATAAAAAATATTATTATAGTATGTACTGATTTGACTAATTTAGAAGAAAGTGATGGCCATATTATTACATTAATTACATGTGTTGAAAACCAACCAGAATATAGAAGATGTGTACAAGGAAAAGAAAAAATAGAAGAAAGAGAGGATTTTTAATTTAATGAAAAAACAAGAAAAATCAATATAGTAAAAATACTTTTAGTTATAAGTATATTATTTATAATAGATTTATTAATCGTTATTAATTCGGTTCGAGCAGAAAGTTTAAATTCAGCTAATATTTATTCAATAGGAGATTGTGGAAATTTATTAACTTATAAAGGAGTAATAGTAAAAGTAAGTTATGTTCAATACACTAAAGATAATGTTAATTATCCTGCTTATTGTTTAGATAAAACAAAACCAGGAGCAGAAACTAGCCCATATGATGTGTCAATCAATAGTGCAATTAAGGATGTTGGTCTATGGAGGAGAATTATTAATGGATATCCATATAAAACAATAAAGGAATTAGGAGTAGAAAATAAGGAAGAAGCTTTTACAGCTACAAAACAAGCAATATACTGTTATATTCATGGAAATAATCCAGAAGATTATGGAGCAATTGGTTCGGCTGGACAAAGAACACTAAATGCTATGAAAAAATATAATTAATAATGCACAAAATTCTAATGAAACTCAAATTTCAAATACAATTACAATAAATAGAATAGATAGTGAATGGAAACAAGACAGTATAGATAAAAGTTATGCATATAAAGTTTATAGTGTACAGGCAGGTAGTAGTATAATGAATTATACTGTTGATGTAACAAAGGAAGGTTCAGAAAGTATAGGAGGAATAAAAATAACAGATGAAAACAATCAAGAAAAAATCGGAGTTTAGTCCAAATGAAAATTTTAAAATTTTAATTCCAATAAATAATATGAAAGAAACTGGAACTTTATATATAAAAAGTAAAATCTAAAGTAGAAACAAAACCAGTATTATATGGAACTGCACCAAGTAGTTCATATCAAGATTATGCTTTAACAGTAGCAACATATGAAGATGGAATAGGTAATATTAAAGATGAATATAATAAAAAATGAAACTAAAATCATTATTATAAAAAAAGATCAAGATGATGGAAAAGTACTAGAGGGCATAGAGTTTCAATTGCTAAATGATAAAAAAAGAAGTAATATATGCAGATTTAAAAAACTGATTCAGATGGAAAAATAGTAATAGAAAATTTAGTTCCAGGTAATTATTATATAAAAGAAAATAAAAACAATAGATGGTTATGAATTATATGAATATCCAATTCAAGTAGAAGTTGGATTTAATCAAGAGGTAAGTGTGACAGTTAATAATAAAAAAAGAAGAAAAGCCACAAATAATTACTAATAAAACTGCGAGTAAAGAAATAAAAAGATTACCTGTTACAGGAATGTAATGAGATAAGCAACTAGTATATAATATACATTGTATTAGTTGCTTTTTATTTATTATTTAAATTATGAATATATAAAATATTGACTTTTGCATAAAAAACATTACAATTCAGTAAGAAATGATTATGATGTCTAAGTTTTGGCTCACTATAACACTTAAATTTTATTTAATGACGTTTGATTGGAATGAAAAATAGAAAATCTTTTACAAGAAAATGAGTAATGTTCACGGGCAAAATTATTATTATATAAATTTAAACTTTTCTCGGTTCAATACATAATCTAAGAATTTCTAAAATAATTTAATGGCACCCTTTCACTTAGTCCGAGCTAAAGCTCGACGCGAACATTTTCCATTAAATTATTTAAGAAATTCTAAGATTACTCAATCACATTTGAAAAGTTTAAATTTATATAATAATAATTTTGAGTCTGAGTGAAAGCGCCTTTGTTTTCTTGTATTAGATTTTCTTTTTGAATGAAATGAAAAGACATTAAATAAAATTTAAGTGTTATAGTGAGCCGAAGCTTAGACATCATAATCATTTTTTACTGAACTGTAACTAAAAACTAAAACTTAATAGTTATATTATTGAAAAAAAATAAAAAACAGATATAATGGATATGATATTTTTTAAAAGGAGTAGATATTTAAATGTTATCACAATTAATTATTTTAGCTGTATTAATTTTTTTAAATGCATTTTTTGCAGCAAGTGAAATTGCATTTATTTCACTAAATGACACAAAAATGAGAAACAAGCAAAAGATGGAAACAAAAAGGCAAAACAAATTGAGAAAATGTTAAAAAACGCCAAAGCAAGTTTTTAGCAACTATACAAATAGGAATTACTTTAGCAGGATTTTTATCAAGTGCATTTGCATCAGATACATTTGCTGAAAAACTAGCGCCGATATTATTTCAATGTATGCCATTTCTTAGTTTAGGAGTATGGAAAAAGTATTTCAATTATAATTATTACAATTATATTATCTTTCTTTACATTAGTTTTTGGAGAACTTGTTCCTAAAAGGCTAGCTATGAAAAATTATGAAAAAATAGCATTTGGAACAATTGGAATAATTAGAGCCATTTCAATTATTACATCACCTTTTGTAAAATTTTTAACTTTGGTTACTAATTCAATATCTAAGTTGTTTGGAGTAGGGGAAAATGAAGAAGAATCAGTAACAGAAGAAGAAATAAAGATGATGGTAGATCAAGGTGAAGAAAAAGGAACAATAAAAGAAGAAGAAAAAGAGCTAATTAATAATGTTTTTGAATTTAATGATATAACTGTTCTGAAATAATGAAACATAGAAAAGACATTTTTGCTGTAGATATAAATATAAGTAATGATGAGTTAATGGAAGAACTTTCAAAAGAAGAATATAGATATAGTAGAATTCCAGTTTATGATGAGACAATTGATGAAATAAAAGGAATTTTATATATAAAAAGATGTTCTGAAAAATATAGGAAAGAAAAACTTTAAAGTTAAAAATGTGGTAAAAGATGCTTATTTTGTATCACAAACTAGATTAATTAATGAAGTTTTTAAAGAACTACAAAAAAATAAAATGCAAATAGCAATAATTATAGATGAATATGGTGGAACAGCAGGTTTAATAACAATGGAGGATATATTAGAAGAGCTTGTAGGTGATATTTATGATGAATATGATAAAGACGAAACGGAATTTGAAAAAATAGACGAAAATACCTATATTATAGTTGGAAGTATGCCAATTTATGATGTTAATAAACTTTTAAATGCTAATATTCCAGAAGGAGATTATGACACTTTATCAGGCTTCTTACAAGAAAAATTAGGGAGAATTCCTGAAGAAGAAGAAAACCCAATAATAGAGACTAAAGAAGTAACTTATAAGATAGAAAAATATGAAGATAAAAGAATATTAAAAGTCAAAGCATGTAAAAATAATGAAAAACAAATAGAAGAATAATTGAAAGAGGGTATAACATATGAAAAGAAAATTTATTATAAGAAATATTATAATATTAGTAATATTAATAGGAGTTATAACTGGAGTATCTTATTATTTTATAGAGCAAAATGCAAAAAAATATGAAATTGCAAAGGTAGAGCTAATATAATTATTTTGTTTTAAAACAAAATGAAAAATCAGGAGTTATAGATAAAAACGGAAATAAGATAATTGAAACTGAATATGAAGACGTAAAAATACCAAATCCTGAACAAGCTATTTTTATATGTTATAAATCAAATGAAGTAAAAAGTTTTAAATGAAAAGAAGAGGAAATATTAAATAAATACGAAAAAGTGGAGCCAATTAGACTAAAAAACATTGCTAGTGATTTAATGTATGAAAAAAAGTGTTTAAGATATTATAAAAATGGAAAATATGGATTAATAGACTTTAAAGGAAAAGAAATAACAAAACCTATTTATGATGAAATTGATGGGTTGCCATATAAAGAGGGAGAAATATTAATAAAACAAAATGATAAATATGGTGTTATAAATATAAAAGGAAGTAAATTAATTAATATAGAATATGAACAAATTACTGTTGATGGATATTATACAGAACAAAATGGGTATAAATTTGCAGGATATATTGTTTCAAATAAAACTCAAGAAGGATATCGCTATGGTTATATTAATAATAATGGAAAATTAATATTAAAAGTTGAATATAATCAGTTATCAAGAATAACAGATATAGAAGATAATGATAATGCTTATTTGTTAGGAGCCAAAAATGGTCAGTTTGGTGTAACTAAAAATGATAAAGAAATTATAAAAAATGAATATCAATCAATAACATATGATACGACTAACCAAATATTATTAATAGAGAGAAGTAAAAAATATGGAGTTGCATCATTAGATGGAAAAATTATAGTTCCAGCTCAATACGATCAAATAGATGTTACAGGAGTCTATTTATATGCAAAAGATAATCAAGGAACAACAGTATATAATAGTAATGGAACAGAAGCTAATATAGATACTAATATTGCAATATTGAATACTAGTAATGAAAAATATAAAATTAGAATTAATAGTGAAGATGGAACTAAATATGGCATAATAGGAAAAGATGGAAAGCAAATTATAGAAGAAAAATATAATTATATTGAATATTTATATGACAATTATTTTATAGTAAGTATAGAAAATTCAAAGTTAGGTGTAATAGATGACAAAGATAATGTAAAAATTCAAATTGAAAATGATTCACTTCAAAAAGTACAAGATACGTCTATAATACAATCAGTAATTGCAAAAAGACAATATTACAAAATTATATGATAAAAATATGTCAAAAATATGTGAAATGAAAGATGCAAAAATTGAGGTAAAAGATAATTATATTGTTATATATAATGAAAATGAGAAAAAAGTATTTTAATAAAGAAGGAAACGAAATTAAAAATACTGAAGTTTATCCAAATAATGTATTATTTGCACAACAGAGAGATAATAAGTGGGGATTTGTAAATAAAGATGGAGATATGGTTGTAGAAGCAAAATATGACAAAGTAACAGAATTTAATGAATTTGGATTTGCTTCTGTACAAAAAAAGATGAAAAATGGGGAGCAATTAATACACAAGGTAAAGAAGTAGTAGAGCCAACTTATAATCTAAAAAGATGAAATAGAACCATCATTTATTGGAACTTATTATCAGGTAAAATATGGATTTGGAGAAGTTTATTATACTGATGCAAAATAAGAATAAGTTATAGAAATTTAATATAATGTAAAAAGTTGATTTATTTGTGAAAATAAATCAACTCTTTTGATTAAATTCATATAAAAAGTAAATAATAAAAAATAAGATAAAAAAAAAGAAGGTGTTTTTTTTTGAAATTAGGATTAGCTTTATCAGGTGGGGAATAAGAGGAATTGCTCATGCAGGAGCAATAAAAGCATTAGAGGATAATGGAATAAAAATAGATGTGATTGGAGGAACTAGTTCAGGAGCCTTAGTTTCATCTTTATATGCTTTAGGTTATTCTCCTTATTATATTTACATATTATTTAAGAGATATGCAAAGGAGATTGCAGGAATTAATTCTACTCAAATTATTTCTGGAATTAGAAGTTTTATGATAAATAAGAAAATAGAAATAAAAGGTTTAAGAAGCGGTAAAAATATAGAAGAAACTTATAATTGTTTAGCTTTAAGAAAAGGCGTAAAAAAGATTGAGGACATAGAAAAAATGCCACTTGTTATTTCAGCAGTAGATGTTAGTGATGCAAAAGAATATATATTTACAAATAAAATTCCTCAAAATAGTGGAGATAAATATCAATATATAACAGACATATCAATAGGAAAGGCTGTGCGAGCTAGTAGTAGTTTCCCTGCTTTTTTTTGCCCATGTGAATTTAAAAACACAAGTTCATGGATGGAGGAATGTTAGATAATATACCTGTTTCAGAAGTGAAAAAACAAGGAGCTGATAAAGTAATTGCAATTAATTTTAAAGCAGATGATATCGATGAAAATAGTAATATAATGGATTTAGCAATGAGAACAATTGATATTATGGGAAATAAAATATCAGAAGAAAATTTAGAAACAAGTGATTTTGTTTTAACTATAAAAACAGATAAAACAGGATTATTAGATATTGAAAAAATTAGACAGTTGTTATAAATATGGATATCAGGCAGTAATAGAAAAATTAGATAAAATTAAAGAAATATTGTCAATATGATACTAAAGTATGAATATAATATTAATATATAATGTTCAAATAAAAGGAGAATAATAATGAATGTTCGATACTTTGATAATGCAGCCACAACAAGAGTAAAAGATGAAGTTTTAGAAGAAATGTTACCGTACTTAAAAGAAAAATTTGGTAATCCATCTTCTATGTATACAATTGGAAGAGAAGCTAAAAAGGCAATAGAAAATGCAAGAGAACGTGTTGCAAAATTAATTAATTGTAAAAGCAAATGAAATTTATTTTACAGGATCAGGTTCTGAAAGTGACAATACAGCTATTAAAGGGATAGCGCATAAAAAAGAGCCTTTAAAGGAAAACATATTATTACTTCAAAAATTGAACATCCTGCTGTTTTGCGTACATGTCAATCTTTAGAAAGAGAAGGATTTAAGGTAACATACTTAAATGTGAATAAAGATGGAATAGTAGATATAAATCAATTGATTAATTCGATTAGAAATGATACTATTTTAATTAGTATTATGTATGCAAATAATGAAATAGGAACTATACAACCAATACATGACATAGCTAAAATTGCAAAAATGCATAATATTGTTTTTCATACAGATGCAGTTCAGGCGTGTGGAAATATACCAATTAATGTACAAAAAATGCAAATAGACATGTTATCTTTATCAGGACATAAATTATATGCACCAAAAGGTACAGGTGCTTTATATGTAAAAAACGGAATAGAATTTGAAAAATTTATAGATGGTGGACATCAGGAGAAAAATAAAAAAAGAGCAGGAACAGAAAATGTTTCAGGAATTGTTGGATTAGGAAAAGCTTGTGAACTTGCTAATATAAATTTAGAAGAACATCAAAAAATTTAACTAAATTAAGAGATTATTATATTTTAAAGGTACAAGAAAAAGATACCAAATGTACGTTTAAATGGTTCAAAAAAAGAAAGATTGCCAGGTAATGCAAATTTTTCTTTTGAGTTAGTAGATGGGCAATCTTTATTATTAAATTTAGATGCTAAAGGGATTTGCGCTTCAAGCGGTTCTGCATGTTCAACAGGTTCTTCTAATCCGTCTCATGTATTATTAGCAATAGGTTTATCTCCAGAATTAGCATATGGAGCATTAAGAACTACTTTTGGAGAAGAAAATACAAAAAAGAAGATATAGATTATTTAGTAAACAGTTTACAAGAAACAGTAGATAGATTAAGAAAGTTTAATTCTCCAAAATAGCAATAGCACATTTAATTCCATCTACTGCTGCAGACATAATACCGCCAGCATAGCCGTGCTCCTTCGCCACATGGATACAGCCCTATAATATTAGAAACTAAGCTTTCATTTCTAACAATTTTAACGGGAGAAGAACTTCTGGTTTCTACCCTGTTAAAATACTGTCGGGGTTAGCAAAACCTTCAAGTTTATTATTAAAATATAAAATACCTTCTTTTAATGTAGAAGAAACAAATTCAGGTAAAATATCATTTAAATTAGAAAGTGTGACACCAGGCAAATATGTAGGTTCAATTTTTCCAATAAATGTTGATTTTTGCCTTGAAGAAAATCTTCTACTCTTTGAATTGGAGCATAATAATTTGAACCCCCTAAAACAAAAAAAGCTTTTTTCTTCTAAATCTTTCTGAAAGTAAATTCCAGCAAGAGGAGATTCACTCGGAAAATCATTTGGTACAACATTTACCAAAAGTGCAGAATTAGCATTTTTTCCATTTCTTAAAAATTACTCATACCATTTGATACAATGGTATTTTTTTTTCTAGAGGAAGCCATAACGACTCCACCTGGACACATACAAAAAGTATAACAGGAACGACCTGTATTAGGTGAGTGATATGCTAATTTGTATTCAGCAGGAGGGAGTTTTAGATTAGTAAAACTTCCATATTGAGATTTGTTAATTTCTTCTTGTAAATGTTCTATTCTTACACCAACGGAAAAATTCTTTTTTTCCATAGTAATACCTTTTTCATAAAGCTTTTCAAATGTATCTCTAGAACTATGACCAATAGCTAAAACAACATGAGATGCAGAAATTTCTTGTAAATTGCTATTATTTAAGCAAGGAACAGATATAATTTTTCCATTAATTATATTAAAATCAACTACTTTAGTGTTAAATAAAAAAAGATCCGCCTTTAGAAATAATATAATTTCTAATATTTTTAATAATATTAATTAAATTATCTGTTCCTATATGAGGTTTTGATAGATATAAAATTTGTTCAGGTGCTCCAAAGTTAACAAATTCTTGAAGAACCTTTTTACAATAAGGACTATTAATTCCAGTAGTAAGTTTACCATCAGAAAATGTACCAGCACCACCTTCACCAAATTGAACGTTAGAAAAGTACATTTAAATTTCCATTCTTTAAAAATTTATCAACAGAAATCTTTCTGTTTTCAACAGATTCTCCTTGTTCAATAACAATAGGAGAAATACCATTTTGAACAAGTGTAAGCGCAGAAAATAAGCCACTAGGTCCAGCACCGACAATAACTACATTTTTTTTGTCAGTATTTATAGCTTTTATTTTAGGAATATTAAATTCTTTAACTTTATTAAATTTTTTATATTTATTTTCATTTTTTAATTTTAAATCAATTGAATAAATATAATGGATGTCGTCTTTTTTCTAGCATCAATAGATTTTCTTGAAATATGCCATTCGACAACATCTTTTGGTTCAATTTTATATTTTTTTATTATTGTTTCAAATAATTTTGTATCTGATATATCTTTTCTTATTTTTATATTGCTAATTTGTATCATACAAGCCTCCTATATATAAATATATTATAGCATATAATTATAAAAATAACTATAATCAATTCATATGTTAAAGAAGTAATATAAATATTTTGAAAAATACTAGATAAGTATTTGCTTTTTTTTTTTATAGTATATAATAATGTTAAGTAAAGTAATTGGGGAAATATATGGAAAAGAAAAATAACAAGATAAAAGATATAATAAATTTTATAATAAAAAATATTTTGGATTTTTGTAATAGGAAGTATATTTGGGTTCTTTGCAGAAATGATATACGGAGCAGTATATACTAGGACAATTGTTATTAGACAAGGTCTTGTATATGGACCATTTATACAAATTTATGGAATGGGAGCAGTAGCCTATTACTTATTAGTGAGCAAAATAAAAAAAATCCCAAAGAGGCATTTTTGCTGGAATGATAATGGGTGGAACTTTAGAATATTTATGCTCATTTTTTCAAGAAATATTATTTGGTACTATTTCATGGAATTATAGTGATTTGTTTTTAAATCTTAATGGAAGAACATCAATATTATATTGTTTCTATTGGGGAATTATTGCTGTAGTATTTTTAAAAAGTAGTATATCCATGGCTTCAAAAGATAGAACCATTAATTTATAAAAAAAGAGTTAGAATATTTACTATATTTTTTATGCTATTTATGACTTTTGATATTACTATTTCATGTATGGCTGCTAATAGACAAAAAAGAAAGACATAATGATATTCCGGCTAAAAATCAAGTAGATATATTTTTAGATAATATGTATCCAGATAAATATTTAGATAAGGTGTATAATAACAAAGAAGAAATAAAATAGAAAAGTTCTAATAACCTTCAATGTCGAATACAATTAAACAAAAAGTATTCACATAGGGGGTTTTTCTTTATGAAACGAATAGTTACACATAACTTACCTGTAATGGGAAATTCCTCAACAGTTAAGTTATCTATAGAAGAGCGAAGTATTGAACTTGCGCATTATATAATAGAATCAAAGGATACAGTAAGAGGAGCAGCTAAAAATTTGGAGTTAGTAAAAGCACAGTACACAAAAGATGTAACATTCCAGAACGGTAACGATAAAACATGTAGGGGTCGCAGCCCTCGGCGACCCGATTCCAGAAAGTATTGAAATAAAAAAGGTTTTCTTGGCAGAGAGAAATCCAGTTGTTAGATTAGGAATGATAATTAAATAAATAAGAAATTTTGTGCCTATTCTTTTGAGTAGGCATAATTTATTACCTTGCAGTTTTATTTTACTTAAAATAAAACGTGATGGCAAAAAAATTAAATATTTAATAGAAAAGGCATTTGTAATTTTAAAATTACAGATGTCTTTTTTTATGCAAGAGATAATGCCTCAAACTCTTAAAAGTGATAGGTGTAATGAGCCGATGCTATAAAGTTCATTCGTATAAGTGCTAACAGTCTATTGGTATGAAGTGCGTGAGTGAGATTTTAGAACACAGACTCACAATAAAAAAAGAGTATTCGGTGGCAAAACTTGGCTGTGGATTTATAATTGTAAAAAGTTTGGACAAGTATGAACAAAGATGCTTATTAGTATCAGCAATTATAGTAGTAATGCTACTTACTAGACTACCTATGAAACGAGGCGAACGACCGACGGTTTCTGATTAAATAGGTGTAATAATTCCTTTTTTAAATAAGGGATTATTGCACCTTTTCACTTTAGCTCATTTCCTCTGGTTTCTACTTGGGTGTTGCTAAAGTGATTGAGTCAAAAAATTAAACCGAGCTATTTTTGGCTCAATTAAATAAAAATTGCAGTTAGCAAATTTTTATTTAAGAACATAAAAAATGCTTTAGTTTTTTTTTGGCTTTGGGTGTGGGGTATCCCTGCCACACTAACACTTTTTGAAGCAGTCAGCTAAAAAAGTGTTGTAGTGTGTTTACAACACAATTGAAATTAGAGTAGAAAAATAAAATTTATTTGTGTTATTGAGCACGAGCAAGGAGGTTTTATATGAGTTATGCGATAATTAGAAATGCAAAATATAAAACGGGAAAATTTGAAATGGAAAAGTATATCGCCATAACGAAAGAAAAAATAAGAATTATTCAAATGAGAATATAGATAAAACAAAATCATATTTAAATTATGCATTAAAAGAAAATGAATTTAATTATGAAAAAAAGAAATTGATAAAATAAGGGAAAAAATACGACTTGAAAGGTCAAATAAAAACAGTAAATAGTAATATTGTATGTGAATATGATAATAACATCGGATAATGATTTCTTTAAAAAGAATAGGAGAAGAAGAAACAAAAAGATATTTTGAAACTGCATATAACTTTGTATGTGAATATAAAAAATTTAGGTGAACAATATATTTTATCTGCAAAAGTGCATTATGATGAAAGACCTCCTCATATGCACTTACTTTTTTTTTGCTGTAGTTCATACAACAGATAAAAAAGGCAATAATATAGATAAACTTGCTTGCAGTGAATTTTGGAAAGCTAAAGATAGTTATAGACAATTACAAAATGCTTTTTTGAGTATATGGTATCAAATGGATTTGATTTTAAAAGAGGATTACCAAAAGAAGAAACTAATAGAGAACATTACACAGTAAAGGAATATAAAAACATAACTAATTTTGAAAAAACAAAAGAAACCTTTAAAAGTATAAAGTTGGAATTACCAGAAATTCCAGATTTAAAAAGATATAAAAAAGGTTATGATAGGTAGAGATGAAAAGATTTTTAAATGATATCATAAAACCTAAAGATAAACTTATTGAAGAATTGTATCAAGATAATGTAGCATTGCATAAAGAATTATCAAAACAAGCTAAAACAATTGAAGAAGCAGAAAAATATCAGAATGAAAGAGATAAAATAATTGCTGATAACAAAGAACTAAACAATACAGTTAAGATTTTGGAAAAATGAATATAAGAAAAAGAGTGATACTCTTTTGATTTAAGATTCAATAATAGAAAAGATGAGCTTGAAAAAAGAATTTGAATATAAAACATATGATATAGAAAATCAATATAAAAGTAAAATTCGTAAATTAGAAAAAGAAAAGAATAACTATTTGAATAAAATAATAAATAAATTCTGGGAAACTCTTGATAAATTTATACATTGATTTGTAAAAAATTCGATATTGATGAAGAAGATAATTTAATTAGAGATTTTCAAAAAGGAAACAAATACTTTTATAGATCCAGAAAAGCAGATAAAGAATGAAGAAAGAGGGAAGGAATGGGATTTAGAAAGGTAGTTTATAACAAAAAAGAGGAAAAGAACTTAAAAAAAGTTATTTTCTCTTATACATATCTACTCTAACAGGTAGTTTTTGAGCAAGTTTAGCAGTTTTTTCATTAAATAATAATTCTGGTTTTATATTAAATGATTTTGCTATAAAATCTATATTTTTACAAGTTAAGTTAGCATTACCAGTTTCAATAACACTAATATAAGCCATTTTGAATTTTGTTTTATTTGCATATTGTTCTTGTGTTAAATTATTTTGATATCTATACCATTTTGTATTAAGTCCAACTAATTCCATAGAAGTCATAAGAAGCCTCCTTCTTTTTATATTACTTTAATAATATAAAAATTGTTTATATATAAATTATAAAGATAAAATATAAATAACTTAATACCACTAAAACTTATTAAGATATAACTTAATAAAAATATTTCAAAACTATTGACAGAAAAATCTCGAAATGATATATTGAATGTAGATATATGTAAAAAATATAAAACACTTTTAAGATAAAATAAGGAGAGATACAGATGTCAAAGAAAATTTTTAGTATTTTTATTATTATTTTAGTATTATTAGGACTATGTGGAACGGTATTTGCCAAAAGATACTTATACTGCAACATCTACTATAAATGGTGTAACAGTAAATTGGAGTTATGAATTAAATGATTCAAATCAAATTGAAAATTTAAAATGTATAAATCCAACAGATTTAATAGGAAATGTTATAATTCCATCAACCTTAGATGGAAAGACAGTAGTTACATTAGGAGATAGTGCTTTTAAGTCTGCAACTAAAATAACTGAAATAACAATTCCAAGTACAGTAACAGAAATTGGATATAGTGCATTTGAAAACTGTACAAAATTAAATAAGGTTGATTTAGGGAACATAACAACATTGTCATTTCAGGTTTTTAAAGGTTGTACAAGTTTAACAGAGATTACAATACCAAAAACATTAAAAAATGGTTCGGTAAGTCCATGTTTAGATAATCCTAATATAACAAAAATAACTTTAGAAGATGGTTTAACAATAGTTCCAAAAAATTTATGTGCAAATACAGGAATAACAGAAATAGTAATACCAGATTCTGTAACAGAGATTGAATATAGTGCATTTGAAAACTGTACAAAATTAAATAAGGTTGATTTAGGGAACATAACAACATTGTCATTTCAGGTTTTTAAAGGTTGTACAAGTTTAACAGAGATTACAATACCAAAAACATTAAAAAATGGTTCGGTAAGTCCATGTTTAGATAATCCTAATATAACAAAAATAACTTTAGAAGATGGTTTAACAATAGTTCCAAAAAATTTATGTGCAAATACAGGAATAACAGAAATAGTAATACCAGATTCTGTAACAGAGATTGAATATAGTGCATTTGATAATTGTACTAAATTAAAAAAAATTACAATTTTAGATAATGTTACTAAAATAGGTTTTTATAACATAAGTGATTCGGATTCAATATTTAAAAGTCATGATAAAGATTTAACAGTGTTTGTTATAAGGATTCAATGGCTGCCAATTATGCTATTAAATACAATATAAAATATGTATATTTAACAAAACCTGCTATAGATAATAATGAGGAAAATAAAGAAGACAAAAAACAGAATGTTACAGAACCTGCAATAGATGCAAAACAAGAAGATACTACAATAGCAACAGGTAAATTACCACAAGCAGGTAGTAGTTCAGTAATTATAATAAGCATTATAGCAGTAATGGTAATTTTAATAATTAATTATAAAAGATATAATAGTTATAAAGATATAAAATAAACTAAAAAAGGCCCAAAGGTCTTTTTAGTTTTATAAATAATATAGAGATTATTTATTTTTCATAATCCACTCATAAACTTCTTTTTTCAGAAAGTTCTTCGTGTTTTAATTTTGTAATTTTCTTCTTTAGCTTGTTTTTTCCAACTTTCAAAATCATTAGCAATTTTTTTGTTATCTTTATTTTTTCTAACTTTCATAAATTTTTGTTGATATATTTTTCTATACTCAGCATAAGCTGATTTTTTCTTGCAATCTTTTATTATATGTAAGAATAGCACCTTGTTCTCTACAAGTTTTTCCATTTTCTTTTGGATAATCACAATAAATTTCGTCAAGTCTTGAATTAGGTATAAAATACATTCCACAATTTTGACATTTCTTAATAGGGTTATTATTTGTTTTTACTAATTCTTCTAATACTACATAACAGATACTAGATAAATCATTACTCTTATGTGTATCTATCATAGAAATAAACATACTTTTATTTTTTAATTCATTTAATAAAGTGTATTCGCTAGTATTTTGGAATTGTTCATATTTATTAGAAAAACTATCTCGTATAACATTATCATTTTTATTAAAGGTGTGTAATTTTCCCATTTGTTTAATTAAATATACTGCATATCTTTGTGCAGATGTATAATCTTTAATTTTTCATCTTCTTTAATATTAAATATGTAATTTATTGCATCTTTCATTTCTTCTTGAACATATATTATTTTATGTTTTAAAGTGTTGTAAATTTTTTGAGTTTCTTTTAAGTATGTTTCATCATTTCCATAATTATTTGATAATGTAAATTTATAATCTTCTTCTAAATCTCTTAATATTTCAAAGCCATAAGCAAAGAAAAAGTCTTTATATGCAGATTCATAAGTGGATAAATCGGCATTTAAAAATCTAACTAAAAAGTACCAAATTTCTCTACAAAAGGAAAAATACAAGGTTGCAGGGTGCTTTAATCCATTATCTGTACCTTCATTTTCTTTCCAATATATTTTAAGTGTATGAGTATCATAATCTATATTAAAACTAGCCTTATAGTAATATAAAGGGGTAGAATAATATTCTTCTTTTTTTTCTCTTGATTAAACCAAATATAAAAATCTTCAAAAATTTATTTTCTGGTAAATCCCTATTCATTTCAATATTTCCTCCAATCCATCCGCAAACAATTTTTAAAAAAATAAAAAATTGTTATTGACATTCTGATTATATTATACTATAATACTGATATAAATACAATAGCTTTTGAAATAATTATTGTATAAAACTGTAGACAGAAAATTAACCATATAGAATGGATGTGATAAAAATAGCTAAAAATGAAGATATAATAAGCTTTTTTTATGAAGACCATAAAAGACCAACTGACATGGCAGAAGAACAAAAAGTGTGTAAACCTTATATTACAAAAATTATTCAAAAGATGAAAAATATATTAAAGAAAAGGAATATAGAAGTAATATAAGTAAGGAAAATCATAAGGCTTGTAAAAGAAACTATATAAATAAAAGGAGACAAACAGAAAAACAAGAGTATCAAGCAATGATAATACAAATTAACAAAGACAATGAGTATTTATCAACCCAAATACAAATATCGGATTTAGATTTTGCAAGATGGAATAGACAAATGTTTAGATATGATAAAAATAGTAGTGATCTAGTTTTAAGAAGAGGATTTACATTTGCTTGTGATGTACCAAAAAGAATTAGGAATGTTGTAAATGTGGGTAATATAAGAAATAAAAGAATATATGTATAAGATATGCTTTGAAGTTGTTCAAGGTATATTTTTTGTCATATTTTTTTTTTTTAATAATAGTATTGAAAAGAAAGTGGGTGAGAATTTTGAAAAAAGGGTTTGAAGATTACGTTTATAAATCCTAATACTGAAGAACAAATAGTACAAGCTATGGCTGGTGTTCTTGCTTATAATTTAGCTGAAAATGATGATGGTGTTACATTTGATTATAAAACTACAAATTCTTATCAAAATTCTCATGGGGAAATAGGAGTTGAAAAAATAGAGTAAATGTATTGACTTTTGGTAATAAAAAAGGTTATAATGAATATAATAATTTAAAGATATGATTAGATATTTGTCCAAATCAAATGTTAGCCGCAACCCTATTTGCGGGTAAATGTATAGGTTTGTAAAAAATCTACCTTTTCGGAGGTAGATTTTTGTTAGAAATGAGGTAAAATGAAAGTAGAAAATGGAAAATTTTATTTTATAAAAGATGAATTTTTGATATATTTAAAGGTTATAAATTAATGGAAAATAAAGAAAATGGCAATAAAAGACCCTATTTTTGTTTTAATGATCTGGAAAAATGAAGAAATAATTTGGTTTGTTCAATATCGAGTAAAGTGGAAAAGTATAAATCAATATATGAAAATAAGAAAAAAAAGTTAAAAAAAAAAGTTTATAACTTTGTTTTCGAAAAAGTATTAGGAAAAGAAAAAGCCCAAAATATTTTTCCAACAACTGAAGAATACATAAAAGTAAATACCAAAACAAAATGCAAGATGTAGAAATAACTGAAACTTTGAAACAAGAAATTATAGAAACTTCAATGAATGTTATAAAACTAGCCCCAAAAGGTTTAATATTCCATTTTATAAAAGAAATGAAAAAAAATATTACAAAAAAAAATATATGTTGAAATGTACAGTTAATGAAAAAAAGAAGGTGAAATAAAAAAAAGGGGGATATAAAATGAAAACTTTAAAGTAAAAAGATATTATAAAATTATCAATAAATGAAATATGTGTTAATCCAGAAAATCCAAGACATGATGAAGTAATAATTTTTGAAATTTTCATTTGCAACAACTGATAAAAACCAAGAAAGATTCAAAATGTATAAATTGATATATGATATATTTGAGAATAATTGGTTTCCAAATTTCTTACAGTTAATATAATGAAAAAAAAAAAAAAATATGTATGGGATGGAAAAGATTAACTGCATTGAAAATATTGAAAAAAAATATTTTGGATAGTTTGAAAAAAGTGGGAAAAAAATATATGATATGCATAAACAAATTAATGACAAATCTTTTTATGAAGTTTCATGCTTTTGCCAGTCTTTTGAGGAATGTGCTGATTTAATACAAATATAATACGAGCAATACAACTACTTAGATTGCCTTTGAGCATAGAAAAAGATTTGAGAATAAATTAGAACAAATTTTTCTCAATAGGGATGTTTTGAGAATATATCAGAAATTTTCAGTAAAAGATTGCAAATTCTAAAGTTGGAAAAGAATTTTTTTAAAAATAGATAAAGCAACATTAATCTTCTATAAAAAGAATTAGAAGAAAAATTAGCTAAAATTATAAAGGATTTAATGACGGAAATTAAAAAAAATGAAAATATAAAAAATGCAACCAAATGAAAAAATATTTAATGGTGAAAATGAAAAAAATTAGCATTGAAGAAAAAAAAAAATTTAAATAAGTAAATAAAAATATATTTCAAATGTTAAACAAGATGAAAAAAAAAAGCCACCCAAATTTATTTATTAGTCCTAACCATATGGTATAAATATGCTAAAATGTAACAGAACGAAAATAATGAAACAGAAAAATAAAAGAAAGTAGTGATGTTATGAAAATCGCAGCATATTGTAGGGTATCAACTGAAAAAGAAGCACAAAAAAGAGAGTAGATTCATTAGAAAAGCAAATAGAGTTTTTTAATGAATTTACCAAAAAAAAAAGAACGGCTATGAATTGTACTTAAGCTATATGCAGATGAAGGAATATCAGGAAAGCAAATAAAACACAGAAAACAATTTCAACAAATGATGATAGATGCCAAAGCAAAAAAATTCGATAAAGTAGTAGTAAAAGATGTAAGCCGTTTTGCAAGAAATACAGTAGACTTATTACAAAGTGTAAGAGAGTTAAAATCTTATGGTGTACAAGTTGATTTCTTAAATAATGGAGAAGTAATGGAAGGTGGCTCTGAATTTATATTAACAATTTTAGAACAATGGCACAGCAAGAAAGTGCAAACATGTCTAAAAGAGTTAAATTTGGAAAAGACATCACAGCTAAAAAAGGAAGAGTGCCTAACCTAGTATTTGGATATGACAAAATTCAGATGAAAGATATACTTTAAAAATAAATGAAGAAGAAGCAAAAATTGTAAAAGAAATATTTGAAAGCTATGTATATAAAAGGAATTGGAACAACCAAAATAGCATGGAATTTAAATGATAGAGGAATAAGAACAAAAAAACCAAATCAAAATGGGTACAAACATCTATTGTAAGAATGCTTAAAAATCCAATATATACAGGAAGAGTAACAAATAAAAAATCAGAAGTAACAGACTTTATAACAGGAACAAGAAAAGAATTGCCAGAAGAAGAATGGATAGTAGTAGAAAAGCCAGAAATGAGAATAATATCAGACGAACTATTTAACAGAGCACAAGAACTTTTAGAGCAAAGATCAAACGAATTTAAATTAAATAACAAAAGAGAAAAAAACAGAATATGTATTTAGCACACTTATATATTGCAAACATTGTGGTTATTCATTTAGAAGAATAAAGAGAAAATATACAGCTGATGGACCAGAATATATAAGATGGGTATGCAGTGGAAGAAATTCAATGGGAGTAAATCATTGCCCAAATACAACTGTTATTGATGAAGAAGAACTTTTAAATGCAATAAAAATCTATTTAAAAAGTATAATAAAAAATAAGAAAGATTTTATGAAAGCTGTTGAAAAAAGAATTTGAAAAGATTACAAAATTAAGAGAAAACAATGAAAGAAGTGAAGAAAGTCTTTTAAAAAAAAAAAGTGAAAAAGTAACAGTTAAAAACAAAAAATACATGGAAATGTTTCAAAATGAAATAATCAATATACAAGAATTAAAGAAATATACAAATCCACTAAATGAAGATATAGCAAGACTTGAAAGAGAAGTAAAACTAATTACATCAGAAATAAAAAAAAAGATGTACTACAAAAAGAACTTAATAAAACAATAAAAACAGTAGATGACATATTAAATAATCAAACTTGTCGCTTTTTTTCAAAGGCCTTGCATCTACCCAAAGAACCTTTTAACAATTATCTTTTGACCCACTTTCTCCAAGATGTCAGTTTTAAGATTTGCTATATCTGATTTACAAATCATGTCATCACCTACTCTCTAAGATAGGTAAATTATAGCATTTTTTTACATAAAATGTCAAAAAAAAAAAAAAATAAAGAAAAATAGCTGAATTTTAGCAATATCAAGGCATACAAAAGATTATAAAAGCAATATTACATTTAAATAACAAATACATTACAAATATATTACAAATCATAGTAATTGTAAATTGTTTAACCATTTTGCCATTAGATCCAATGCCATCAATTCCCTTTTTGCCATCACGAATTTCAGAAGCAATATCATCAATTGTAATATATTTATAGTTTTCAGTAACAGCAACTTTTTTTTCAGCAACTACAATAGGATCCAAAAAATCAATTAAAATTTAGCAGGAGAAGAAGCAAAATTTGCCCCAGCAGAAATAAGAGCTTCAAAATAACTTTGACAAGCACCAGCAAAAATTACAGTATTTTTTTTGTTCTCAAGATCATATATCTTCTAGCCTTTTTAACTGTATCTATAAAAATGCTTAGAATTTCTATAATTATATATATCATAATAACCAACATTTTTTTTTAATCATCCCATCATGACCTGTAACTATTAGAATGTCAGGATTATAAATCTTAAGTAAAGAATATACTACTTTAGATTGCTTATACTCAGGGATATTTTAACAATAGCATTTAAACCAAGTTTTTTATAATAATAATAAGATTTATTAGAATACTGTTTATCCCCATCAAGATGCAAAATTTTACCTGTAATAACTTTTTTTACTTTAATATCCCTATTTTTACTAAGGATAGCAATATTAAATTTATCAAGTTTTTTAGATAAAACAACTTCATTCAATTTATTATCAGTTTTTTTTAAAAATCACTTAAAACTTTTAGCTATAGAAGCAGAATCCAAAATTTCCAAATCACAAATAAGGGACTATCAGCTTCAATTCTTTCAGTAATACCATGTAAAATAGCGATATTCGCAGAACAATTTTAATAATTTTGGTAACCCTAAACAAAATATCTTTTTATAAGATTTTCTAACTACTACACACCCTTTTTTTATATTTTTCATGAAATCACCCGGGCATTTGTTTAGTTTGGGCTAGTATATTTTGAACGAAGAAAAATGTCGAAAAAGTGCTAATAAAAATAAAAAATATATTGTCATAAAAAATATAGAATAAAATAAATGTATAAAGAAAAACAAAGAGGTAAAATTATGGTAGATGTAGCAAAAGAAAATTTATGCATAAATAAATTAATATCAGAGAAAACAGAAATTATATTTGTAGAAGGGAGACATGATATTCCAGACTCAAAACCAGATATTTTAAATACAATTTGTACAAGTGGTGTAGCATGTATATATAAAAAAGAAAGTGCAAGAAGGAAAAAATAAGATTTTGATGGAAGTATTCAAACATATATAATGTATGTACCAGAAGGAATGGAAGAAGGAATAAGAGGGTTAAATACAAATTTAGATTTTTCAGAAAAATATTGAAATGGAAGGGATAACAACAGAAATGAAAGCATAGACTAAAAACAAACATAAAAAAGGTATAGAAGCAAAAGTTATAAACGATAGAAAAATAGGAATAAAAAGTAGCATTAGAAATAACAGCAAAAAAGTATATTTAAAAGACGACGAAGAGGTAATAAACGATGTATAAATGATGAAGAAATGCAAATTTTAAAAAAATCAATTAAAATTAAATTCACTATTAGGAACAGGAACAACAAAAATAAGTGCAAAAGATACAATCAAATAGACACAATAGATCAAATTAGCAAAATATTAAAGGTCTCCATTAATATTACAAACAAAGATATAAAAAAATCAGTTATAACAAAGTATTAAAAAAAAGAAGCGGAAATAAAAATAATGTATTTAACAGAAGATAATAGAATAAATCATATAAATCCTAAAAATACCAGTGTAGATTTATAGACATACCAGATGTATCAGAAAACAATATATGTGACGTAAATTATGAGTTAAGAAATATAGTTATAAAACCACAACCACAAGATGAACATGCAATATATATAGAAGCAGAATACGAGGTAGACTGCAATGTATATGAAGAAAAAAACTATAAATTTAATACAAGATATGTATAGGCCAGATGTGAATTTACAAATTAATAGAATAGATATAGCAACAATATGTGATAAAAAAAGTATAAAACAATCAAAAAATATACAAGAAAAAAAATAAATTTAAAAGACATAGAGGGGAAAGAGATTAATAGATGTAGACATATTATCATCAATCAAAAGAAACCAAAATAAACTCGAAAATACTATACGAAATGGAACTAAAAATGAAGTTTATGTTTTTAAGTCAAAATATGCAAATTTCTATTCAAGACGCAAGTATACCATTTGAATATGTTATAGATAATTTAGAAAGAGGGGAAATATTAACACAAAAAATGATATAGAAATTACATCACAAGACTTTGTAATACAAAAGAAGGAGGCACTATAAACTGCAACATAAATATAAACATAGAAACAAGTATATTTAGAATAAACAATAATAAAATTAATAAATAATGTAGAGGAAGGAGAAAAAAGAGAAGAACAAGATTATAGCATAGTTATATATATAGTAAAAAGGTGATACACTATGGAACATAGCAAAAAGAATTTGGAAGTACAGTGAAGATATTGTAAAGCAAATGGAATAGAAAATCCTGATGTAATACAAATAGGAGAAAAAATATATACATTCAAAATTTGTTAAAGATGCCAGCAAGAAATTATATGATAACAAAACAAAAATATATTCAAGACCACGAATAAAATTCCAAAAATCAGATTAAATAAAAAATATGCATAAGAAAAATAAAATAAAAAAAAAAATTTAAAAAATCTTCTTTGTTTTAATATCAGCATTTTAACAACAGTAAAATTAATATTAGATTCAGTAATGCCAGTGTTTGACAGCCTATGTGAAGAAAAAGCAAAAAATCAATAGCAACAATAATATCAAATGAGCAATCAACAGAAGTAATGAAAGACCATACATATGATGAATTATTTACAATAGAAAAAGATAAAAATGGAAATATAACAATGATAAAATCAAATATAGTAAAAATAAATGAAATAATATCAAAATACCAAATAAAATACAAGAAGAAATAAATAAAAGGGAAAAAAAATATAAAAATAGCATTAGGAAGTTTTACAGGAATAAGAATATTATCAGGTACAGGACCACAGGAAAAAATAGTAATGTGTTCAATAGGAAATGTGAATGCAGATTTAAGAAGCGAATTTACAGCACAAGGAATAAAACCAAACTTTTACACAGGTATATCTACAAATAAAATGTGAAGTAAATACTAACACCATTCAAAACAATATCACAATCTATAAACAATCAAGTACTATTACTAGA
>VOFC01001592.1_pt1 | contig 24000 bp, 39 predicted proteins | sample 5384161 | NCBI WGS metagenome assembly VOFC01 (sample SAMN12384722, study PRJNA508395) | human gut metagenome | isolation source: healthy gut B | host: Homo sapiens | reverse complement strand
ATATCTGCCATACTCTTGCAGAGTGCATCATCTGCTGTAAAAAGCTTTCAAGAGATTTAGCTATATCAATTGCATCCTCTGAAGAAATCCTATATACAATGCTGTCCTTTGCAACTGCGGAAGCATCAAGTCCCATCATAACAGAGCCACTTATATAATCAAAAGTGTTATCGTACTGCTCTTTGTATTTAGAATATGCTCCAAAAGCCTGATCTACTTCATCGACTTCTTTTATTGTCTCAATCTTCTTTTTGGCCTCTGCTGCTTCATCTTTCTTTACCTTTGCTGAAGACGCAAAAGAAAACACATCACAAAGTACTGCCAGAATAACCATACATAAAACTAACAGTTTCCATTTCCGTGCTACATACAGTACCATCTCGCGTAAATCAATTGTTATTTCATCACGTTCCATAATTTTTATCTACTCCTTTTTTATGTATACGACATTATATTGTACTACATAATTAGTATTTTGTCATTATTAAAATCTAACAATTCCACCTTTAATGTTGAACCAATTTCCATTATATTTGTATTTTCCACTGTAATTCCAGCTTACAACTCCACTTCCTACAAGGTACCAGTTTCCATTATACTTACATAGTGTACTGTTTTTGAAATCTACCGCACCTTTTTTTACATAAAACCATGTTCCCTTATATTTACATAATGTTGTTGCGGAAAAATCAACTACTCCGTTCTTTACATACCACCATGTTCCATTGTATTTACACAGTGTGGATCCTGAAAAATCAACTACTCCGTTTTTCACATAAAACCAGTATCCATTGTATCTGCACAGTGTGGACCCTGAAAAATCAACCACTCCGTTTTTCACATAAAACCAGTTTCCATTGTATTTTATGAGAGTTACTGCTGAAAAATCAACCCTGCCGCTTTTTACATAAAACCAATACCCATTATATTTCACAAGTGTTGTTTTACTAAAATCAACTACTCCGCTTCTTACATACCACCAGCTTCCATTGTATTTATTAAAGCGTTGACGCAGAAAAAAGTCAACTTTTCCGCTTTTTACATAAAACCAGTTTCCATTGTATTTTACAAGTCCTGTATAGCCCCCAGTCTATTGTTCCTCCACGCAGGTAAAACCAGTTACCGTTGTATTTTATAAGGGTAGTCAGATCCGTTTTTATTACGCCATTGTCATAATAATTCCATTTACCATCAGCATAGATAAGCCCTGACATATTATCAGTATAGGCTTTGATCCTGACATTTCCTATCCCATTGACATTTACCACATCAACCCAGCTTCCTTTAGATAATACAAAAGATGTATTTTCTGCTGCTGATGCCGTAAACCTTATGCCACTGATATTTCCGCTCGTCTCACATCTGAATGCTCCGCGTGATCCATCATGTTTTGTCAGTTCTATAACTACGGAATATTTATCATTCTTTGATACATATACTGTCTTATCAAGCTTTATGGTATACATTCCTTTATATGAGGTCGTGCCGGTAATCGTATCCACAAGTGTGCCGCTCTGCGGATCTGTCGGATCACTCAGCCTGGTATATATCTTTATCGTATAATCTTCATCTGTACCATCAGTCACAAACGATATTGCCTTTAACTGTTCATATCCTTTTTTGAGCTGTAAATATATTTGCTGCTGCTGTTGTTCTGCAGGTTGCTGAATATATTGAGCCATCATATTGATAATTATTATCATAAAAATCACTGTCAGCCTTTGTTACACAATCAACCGCTATAGCAGTCGGATCAAGGCTTTTATCACAATATGACATCCAGAAATATCCATTATAGTTGTACTCATCACCCACACTGCCCCAGCTGTTTCTCACAAGCCATGCTCCATTTTCCCCCAGGGTTTATAGAAAAGTCTGACGCAGAATAGTTATCATCCCATCCAACAATCGTAACTGCATGATTTCCTGTTATATCACTGTTACAGTAATAAGAGTTAGTTGCTTCATTATAATATCCGCTTTGTTTATTATAATAATCAGCTCCTACTGCACCATATTTCTGGATAAGCTCCTTTACGTTATCTCTATCATTTACTATATCACCAAGGTAGAAATTTCTTATGTGTGCTGTGTCATCATATGCAAGTTTGCTGTCCACTTCGCCATTTTCTACAGCGGTTGCATTCCCAATATTATATGGAAGCACCGATTCGTCAGCATAACCTTTCAGTTTGCCACAGAACTTGCTGCAAGCTCATAATTGCAGCCTATATCAAAACTTTCCTTTTGCAGATCCGCAATAATTTGAATCACCCGAAAATCCGCCGAGAGGATCTGTAGTCCCGTCATATGTAAAATTAACGAGGTGCATCTCACTGTAATCCGGCATATTGCCGCCATTCCTGCTTACATTTATCTCTGCAAGTGCAGCCATGACAAAAGACCAGCATGCACCATATGGGCTCTGATTTTTAATTTTCGGAAGATTATCTGTGATATATTTCTGGGGAAGGGATGATCTGTAGAGATCATCTGCCTCATCCTCTATGCTCTGTCCCTCCATCTGTGGAATATCCGCATTATATCCATTTTGATCATCTGCCCTTGCGCTCTGTCTCCATGCTCCGGCACCTAACGACAATGAGGCTGCGAAAAGTATTCCTGCGATAAATTTTTTTCTTCATTATTTTCTCCTAAAAAACCTGCTTCATCTGTTATGAAGCAGGTTTTATATTACTCTACATCAGAATCTGTGATCGTTTCACCATTCATAACTTTTTTGATCAGTCCTTTTGCTTTATCTACCGATTCCTCATCCGGAATAGTAACATATGCTTTAAATTTTGGCATAGAGTATGTTGTTCTCTTTGTTCCTTCTCCGACAACCGTGTATGACTTGACATCCCAGCCGCCGCCATCTGAAAGCTGCATATTTATGAGTGCTGATATATCGCCTGATTCAAAATCAGTAGATATCATTCCCTCTAAGCTGTCCATTATTCCTGAATAATTTGTAAGAAGTGTTGTACTGTTTGTCATCTTATCTATTACCGCTGAAATAACAGCCATCTGATGACGTCCTCTTGCATAATCTCCATCGCCCAGATTATATCTTTCCCTGACGAATGCCAATGCTTCTGAACCGTTTAATTCATTCTCACCTTTTTACATATTTGTAATCAGGATAATCTGATGATGTAAATGATGCATCAGAATATACAGTCACTCCACCAATTTCATCTATAAGTGTCTCAAATCCTGTAAAGTTTATCTGTGCATAATAATTTATTGAATCTATTCCATAAAGGTCTGCAAGCGTATCCATAGAACAGTCTAATCCATAAAGTCCACAATGCGTAAGCTTGTCCTTTGAATCCGGCGCAATCGAAATATTTATATAATAATCTCTAGGTGTGTTAAGAAGCAGAACCTGCTTTGATACAGGATTTACAAATGCAAGTATGTTTACATCACTACGGCTCTTTGCAAGTTTTGCCTCCCTTGTATCTGAACCACTGATATATACAGCAAATGGCTCCTTTGTAACCTTTACATCCTTCTGTGTCTTCTCAACCTCATATGTCTTTGTATATTCATATATTATACGTGTTTTAGAGGTAAAATCCTCATAACCTTCAGTGTCAGATATAATAGATTCATATGATTCATTTATGATCATTGCCTTTGTCTTGCCGCTGTATAACGCATCCACCATATCAAGTGCTGTATCATATTCTTTGGTAGCGATCTCAGAACCAAGCTTTTTTATTGATATCATCTATTGCTTCCTTAGTATCCTCATATCCGTATGACTGTGAAATTCCGAATTCGTAGTCAGCAGCATCATTTATTGTCTTTGCCGGATCATCATCCATTACATAAACTCCGACTTTTTTCCTCTACTGTTTCCTTATCGCCGGTCAGATAACCGATCGTTCCTAAAAGCTTTCCAAGTACAGATGTTGCAAATACGCATACAGCTATGATGAGCACCGCTATAAATGTACCAAGCCCTCTCTTTAAGTAGCATGATTTTGTAGGGTGTTTTCTGTTTTGTCCTACATATACAAGCGCAAACACGAGCAATAATGCAACAACAAACAAAATGATCATAGGTATCAGGAATTTAGCCGGAAGCATCTGTGTCTTTATAACCATTCCTGTAACTATAATACTAAGTATTGCCTGGATTGCTATGAGCACACGTGCAAACTTAATCCATTTGGTTGTTTTCCTCTTCTTTTTTTTACTCATTGATTTCTCCTCTATAGGTTTCATTTTAACTAATACTTACATTATTATAGCAAATAAGTTTGGATTTTCAACTGCAATAATACATCTTAAATCAAAATTAATAAATTGACGATTCGTCATCCGGGTATTATACTATAGTCATATCGTACTACTTTGTTATAATCTTAAAGTACCAGATATCATTATAAAACAATTATCTAATATTTCACTTAAAAGGAGGAGTATACTAATGAAAACAGTCAAAAAGATTTTTTGCGTTTATTATGGCAGTCACACTTATGCTTTCTGTACTGCCTGCTCAAAACACATTCGCTGCCACATCAGTGACTGTGTCCGGAAGTTACCATCAGGGCGAAGCCAGAAAAATATGGGGTATGATAAACTCATTCCGTGGCAGTTCTTCTGCATGGTCATGGGATTCAAGCAACACACAGAAGGTTTATTTCAATTCTTCTGCTGCCCAGACAAATTTATATTATGATGCAGGTCTTGAACGAGTTGCCATGCAGCGTGCGATAGAGATTTCTGTCAATTTTTCACACACACGTCCAAACGGTTCAAGCTGCTTTAGCGCATACAATGAACTCGGTGTAGATTATTCTGCCGCCGGTGAGAACATCGCATATGGTTATGAGTCAGCAGCTGCCACAAATAAAGCATGGCGTGAGGATGACGAGGATTATTACGGTCAGGGACACCGCCGCAATATGCTTGGTGAATCATTCAATGCTGTTGGAATAGCGTGTGTTCTTGTCGATGGAACTTATTACTGGGTAGAAGAATTTGCATATCTTGACAATGCAAGCAACAATTATGGTGCTGCAAATGAATCATCATTTTCAACATCTGTTTCTACAGATTCAAACGTATCCTACACAGGACTGGCTAAAATATACGGAGAATGGTACTACCTTAATAATGATGATGTAGATTATTCTTACACCGGGCTCTGCCAATATTTGGGAAACTGGTTCTATGTAAATAAAGGAATTGTTGATTTTGGTTATACAGGCCTATGCCGATATGGAAACGCATGGTATTATATCGCAAATGGTAAACTCAACTGGTACGCTACAGGCTTATGTAAATATAACGGCAACTGGTTCTATGTAAACAATGGTAAAGTCGATTTCGGCTATACAGGTCTTGCTAAAAATGCAGGCCACTGGTTTTACATAAAAAATGGCGTTCTGGACTGGAATTATACAGGCCTTTGTAAATACAATGGATCATGGTTCTATGTTAATAAGGGCATTCTGAACTGGAATTATACAGGTTTGTGCAGATACGGAAACGCATGGTATTATATCGCCAACGGCAAACTTAACTGGTATGCTTTAGGCCTATGCAAATATAACGGCAGATGGTTCTATGTAAACAATGGCAAAGTTGATTTCGGCTATACAGGTCTTGCCCGAAATGCAGGTAACTGGTTCTACATCAGAAACGGTGTTTTGAACTGGAACTATTCTGGCAGCTGTCCTTATAATGGTCACTATTATAATGTAAGAAATGGTATTGTAGTATTCTAAAAAAGCCAAATGGAGCACATTCATTTCAAATGTGCTCCATTTATTTTATCATTATTTATTGATCTTTACTGTTATTACAAATAACTACAGTTTTCTTAAAATATTATTTAAGCTTTTCAACTACCATGTCAACATATTTGCGGCAGATCTCTTCTGTCTCTGCCTCAACCATAACTCTGATCACAGGCTCTGTTCCTGATTCACGGACAAGTATACGGCCTGTATCCCCAAGTTCTTTCTCTACCTGTGAAACAGCTTCTTTAACCTGTGGATCTGCAAGTGCCTGTGCTTTATCCTCAACACGTACATTTTCAAGTACCTGCGGATAGATAGTAAGTCCCTCGCACAGCTGGCTCATTTTCTGTTTTCTCGCAAGCATTACTTCCATCATCTTAAGACTTGTAAGTATTCCGTCTCCTGTAGATGCATATTTTGAGAAAATGATGTGTCCTGACTGTTCTCCACCTATACGGCATCCGTTCTGCTGCGTGTATTCATATACATATTTATCACCTACAGCTGTCTTTGCATATCCGATCCCAAGCTCATCAAATGCTTTGTATAATCCAAAGTTTGACATAACAGTTGTGACTACTGTATTTGCAACAAGTTTTCCACGCTCTTTCATATATTTTCCGTATATGTAAAGTATATGATCACCTGTTATGACATTTCCAAGTTCATCAACGCAAAGACATCTGTCAGCATCCCCGTCATAAGCAAATCCTACATCAAGTCCATTATCTACTACAAATTTCTGCAATCTTCTATATGTGTAGAGCCTGCATTGTTATTTATGTTTAAGCCATTCGGTTCTGCATTTATGACATAGCACTTTGCTCCGAGTGCCTCAAATATAGACTTTGCCATATTCCATGAGCTTCCATTTGCGCAGTCAAGTCCGACCTTCATGCCCTTGAATGAATAAATACCAAGTGAGATCAGGTATCCCATATAACGATTACGGCCTGCAACATAGTCAACAGTACAGCCAATGGCATCTTTATGTGCAAAAAAGAAGTTCCTTCCATTCCTGTCCAAACAGCTTAAGGTTTCCATCGAGATAATCCTCTATGAGAAGGATTGTTTCCTCATCCATCTTCTCTCCGTTTGAATTGATAAGCTTTATTCCATTGTCATAATATGGATTGTGGCTCGCTGAAATCATAATTCCACAGTCAAAATCATCTATTCTTGTAACATAAGCAACAGATGGTGTCGTTGTGACATGAAGCAGATATGCATCTGCACCTGAAGCTGTAAGTCCTGAAACAAGTGAGTACTCAAACATATAGCTTGAACGTCTTGTGTCTTTTCCTATCACGATTTTTTGCCGGCTCGTTAGCCTGCTTTTGCTTTTTTTAAGCTCTCCATAATACCAGCCTAAAAATCTTCCTATCTGATAAGCATGCTCAGCTGTAAGATTAACATTTGCCTCGCCTCTAAAACCATCTGTTCCAAAATATTTTCCCATCGTTGGTCCCCTTTGTCTAAAATAATATATGGGTATTATATACCTTTCGCTGTTATTTGTGTAGGCATTATTTTAGTTTTTTATAAAGTGTCCGTAAGATCAAAATATTTTTAAAAATTTAAAAAGTATTCTCAAGTGTATCCCACTTCTGATCTTTGTCACTTGTTGATCGGAGTTCCATCATCAAGTGTATATCCGCTTCCATCTGCGCTTCCCGGATATTCCCCGACAAGCTTCGGCCACTTGATGCCTATTGCAGGATCGTTCCATGCCAGTCCGCTTTCATCCCCAGATGCCAGAAGTCTGTCACCTTATAGCAGAATTCTGCAACATCTGTAAGAACAAGAAATCCATGTGCAAAGCCTTCCGGAATATAGAACTGCTTTTTATTTTCTTCAGTAAGCTCCACACCATACCACTTGCCGTATGTTTTTGAATCACTTCTCAAATCGACAGCGACATCAAAAACAGATCCTTTTACCGCACGGACAAGCTTTGCCTGAGGATATTCCTTCTGGAAATGAAGTCCTCTTAAAACTCCTTTTTGTGGAGCATGACTGATTATCCTGTACAAACACTCTGTCAATACCAGCTTCCTGCATATCCTTTGAATTATATGTCTCCATAAAGTATCCACGGTTGTCGCCGTGAACTGTAGGCTCTATAATGCAAAGACCTTCTATTCCGCCTACATTTTTTCTACTTTAATCTGTCCCATTTTGTTTTCCTGTAACTGTTCGTTGTTTTCACTGTTGCGGCAGTGCATATATTCTGTACTGAACAGTTTAGTTATCCTTTCTTTCAATTTCCTGCAGATATCTGTGAAGTGCGTCCTGCCATGTCGGAAGTGGAGTGAATCCATTTTCAACAAGTTTACTTTTGTCAAGTCTGCTGTTAAACGGACGCGCAGCCTTTGACACACCATATTCTTCGGTTGTCACAGGGCTTACAGTTATCCGGTCGTCCGAATATTCTTTATGTCCAAGTTCTGAGGCCTGCTTAAAGATTTCTTTTGTAAAAAATATACCAGCTTATATATCCGCCCTCGTTTGTCGCATGATAATATCCATATTTATCAGTTTCTATCATATCTACGAGAAGTCTTGAAAGATCATATGTGTATGTCGGCGTACCGATCTGGTCATTTACAACAGTCAGCTTATCATGTGTCTTTCCGACATTCAACATCGTCTTAATGAAATTTTTGCCGTTTACTCCAAATACCCATGCGATACGCACTATAAAATATTTATCAAGTGTGCCTGAAACAGCAAGTTCTCCGTCAAGCTTTGTCTGTCCGTATACGTTAAGTGGTGCATAATCCTTGCAATCCGGTTTCCATGGTTCATCGCCCTTACCATTAAAGACATAATCAGTACTTATATATACCATCTTGGCATCTATTTTTTTGCAGGCGTCTGCAATATTTTTTGTTCCGTCTACGTTTATAGCTTTTACTTTATCCTTTTGTCATCATCCTCTGCCAGATCCACCGCTGTCCACGCAGCACAGTGAACCACCACATCAGGATCTAACTGCATGATAGTTTTCTCTACATTTTCACGATCTGTTATGTCAAGCTGCACATACGGCATCGTTGTGACAGCAGTGCCATCATCCGCTCCGCTGTACTGTGGTGCTATGTCAGTTCCGATTCCTTCATAACCGCGTGCTGCGAGATTGTTCATCACATCATGTCCAAGCTGCCCTGCGACACCTGTAACAAATACTTTCATTTCTGTCTCCCTTACACTGTTTATTCACATATATTAACTGTTATATTTTCCCGCTCTGTTTTTACTGCATGGTTCCAACGCAGCAAAAAGTCTGATACTGCTTATCTGTCTGCATACATCTTCTCATAATAATTCTGGTATTCACCGGTTATGATAGTCTCCCACCACTCGCGGTTCTCAAGATACCATTTGATCGTCTTTTTTGATTCCGTCTTCAAATTTTGTCTCCGGAAGCCATCCAAGTTCATTGTGGATCTTCGTCGGATCGATAGCATAACGCATATCATGTCCTTTACGATCGCCCACAAAAAGTGATAAGGCTTTCCGGCTTGTCAAGCTCCCTGCAGATAATCTTTACGATCTCAAGGTTTGTCTTCTCGTTGTGTCCGCCTACATTGTAAACCTCACCGACACGTCCGTTGTGGATTATAAGATCTATTGCCTTGCAGTGATCCTCAACGTAGAGCCAGTCACGCACATTCTCACCTGTTCCGTATACCGGAAGAGGCTTGTCATTAAGCGCATTTGCAATCATAAGCGGGATCAACTTCTCTGGGAAATGATAAGGTCCGTAGTTGTTTGAACAGCGGCTTATTGTAACAGGAAGTCCATATGTGCGGTGATATGCAAGCACAAGCAGATCCGCAGCCGCCTTTGATGACGAATATGGGCTTGATGTGTGGATCGGTGTATCCTCATGGAAGAAAAGATCCGGGCGGTCAAGCGGAAGATCTCCGTAAACCTCATCTGTAGACACCTGATGATATCTCTTTATACCGTATTTGCGGCATGCATCCATAAGTACAGATGTTCCGATGATATTTGTATCGAGGAATACCTGTGGATTCTCGATCGAACGGTCAACATGTGACTCAGCTGCAAAGTTTACAACCATATCAGGATGTTCTTCCTCAAATAATTTGTAAACTGCATCTCTGTCCGTAATGCTTTCTTTAACGAATCTGAAATTAGGGTTATTCATTACCGGCTCAAGTGTTGAAAGATTGCCTGCGTATGTAAGGCAGTCAAGACACACGATGCGGTAATCCGGGTATTGTCAAGCATATGAAAAATGAAATTGCTGCCGATAAATCCGGCTCCACCTGTTACTATAATATTCATTTAAAATCCTCCTTAATTTTTTTAATAAAGCTGCTCGCGGTATTTTCCATCGAGTACATCTTTTAAATATTGTCCATACTGATTTTTCTTTTAACAAGCTCGTAAGTCTTTAAGACTTCTTCTTTTTGATATCCAGCCATTAAGATATGCTATTTCTTCTAGACATGACTATCTTTCTGTGCTGGTGTGATTCTACTGTTTTTACAAAGTTTGTGGCATCGACAAGGCTCTCATGTGTTCCCGTGTCAAGCCATGTAAATCCCTGTCCTAAAAATTCTCTACATTGAGAGCTCCCCTTTTCAAGATATATACGGTTAAATCTGTGATCTCAAGCTCTCCTCTATCAGATGGCTTAAGGTTCTTTGCATATTCAACCACTTTATTATCATAGAAATATAAGCCTGTGACACAGTAATTACTCTTCGGCTTTGCCGGTTTTCCTCTATTGAAACAGCTTTTCCACTATGGTCGAACTCTACTATACCGAATCTTTCCGGATCATCTACATAGTATCCAAATACTGTAGCGCCTTTTCCAGTCTCTGCATTCTCAACAGCAGCCTTTAATCTCTTGTTAAGTCCGTGACCGGCAAAAATATTATCGCCAAGTACCATCGCAACCGTATCATTACCGATAAATTCTTCGCCGATTATAAAAGCCTGTGCCAGTCCATCAGGGCTTGGCTGGATTTCATATGAAAGATTTACACCAAACTGGTGTCCGTCACCTAATAGTTCTTTAAACCTTGGTGTATCCTGTGGTGGGATATTATAAGAATATCCCTTATTCCTGCGTTCATAAGAACTGACATCGGATAATAGATCATCGGCTTGTCATAAATAGGAAGAAGCTGCTTTGATGTTACCATTGTAAGGGGATAAAGGCGTGTACCAGAACCCCCTGCTAAAATTATACCTTTCATGTATTTCTCCTTTTTGTATATACATTCACTAATGGAGACTATCCCCATTCAACTTTCTATGCCCCCATTATAAAAGGTGCCCCAAAGGGCACCTTCAAAGTACTTTTATTTTATTTACAGCTTACTTAAACTTCCTGTTATTGTTCACACCTAACAGTGTGACAAAATGCCGTCCAGGTAATTTCAGTAAGCTATAAATACTCCGGCATCTTTTGTTATATATAACCCATTATCCGTTTTCTGCTTTACATATGATACAAATTCCTTATATCTGTCGACAATGTAGCGGTTCTGGTTACCATGACATGAAAGAACATACTCTACAACAGGCTCTGCCGTAGGTACAAAAAGTTCATCCTCATATTGGTTCCACTCTACATTTTTTAAAATACTTCCCTAAAAATCTGTTTTCCGTTTTCTTTTTCCAAACCTCTCATAAAGATGTCCTGCTGATAATTCTATCCTGTCATCAAACCCTTTAACCAGCTCGCTTATTTCTTTCATGTGTCTGCTGCTGTACGTGCTGCATATAAATGTTCCACCGTGTTTTAAAACTCTTTTTATCTCCCTGCACACCATATCAAGGTCATCACAGTAAAATAAAACATGGTTTGCTATAACAACATCAAAACTATCATCCAGCTTATAAAGCCTGTGCGCATCCATTATTTCATATGTAAAACGCTTATCGTCTTCGCCTATATTTCTTGTCGCATCCTTTATCATTCCATATGAAATATCTGTAAGGGTTACGGATATGTTTTCAGGTATTTTTTTTTCTATATTCTGAGTCCACAGTGACGCATCGCCGCATCCTATTTCAAGTACATTGGCGCCACATTCCAGAGCACATTTTTCAAACAGCCAGTTAAACCAGCTCACAGGATTTTTGGAATATTCCTTATGCAGGCTTATCCTGGCTGATATGTTTGACGCATCACGGTATTGCTTTTTTCAGCTTCTGCTCCATCTCATTTACATTTACAAGCTCAAGCATATGGCTCCAGTCAACGTGTTCTCCCCTGTCTATGATCTTAGCCGCATCATCCAATGCCTGCCTCATAAGCTCCATCTGCTCGATTCTTTCATCCACAAGTCCCATCTGCATATGAAGAGATTCCGACATAAAATCACTGTCCGTATTCTTAAGTGTCATCTCCTTTATATCGTCAAGTGAAAAACCAAGATATTTTAAGAAGAGGATCTGCTGCAGACGCGCAAAATCCTCGTCATTATAAAACCTTGCGCCATTTTCATTGACATATGAGGTCTTTAAAAATATTATGTTCATCGTAATATCGTATGGTCTTCTTGGTAATATGTGCTTTTTTCGCAAAATCACCTGAAGAATAATATCCTTCTAACTTCATAATACCAGCGTTTGTACTCTTCCATATAACTCATTTTCAAAATCCCAGATTACCAGAATCAATATTTAAGCTCAATAAAATCCTTTTTGTTATAAAAATCCTCTATAACACTGCATATTGCATCTGATACATTCCGTTCTATATACGTTCCGGATTTTCCTGTCTGGATGGCTTTTACAAAAAGCAGCTATTTCATAGCGGATTCCTCACCATCAAGCTGATAGAAATATCTCTTGTTGTCGGCAGGATTTTCATAGCGGATCTCAAAGTAATCTGTCTTCCACCATGGTGCCGGCACATAGATATAACCCTCTGTTCCAGAGATTATAAGCTCTCCCTCTGACTTAACACCTTTTCCAACTCTTATCGATGCTACAGCATCATCATATATAAAATCAATTTTTGAAAAAAATATCAAACGATTTCTTTGGATTAGAAAACTTCGATGCTATAAATTTCTTTTTTTGTAATCTGTTCCAAGCAGCTGGAATACAGGAAGCATGGCTATAGAGCCCCACTCACATATACTGTTCCATGTCGCATCTATTTTGTCACTCTGGATATCCTTTATATCGCGCAGGCTTGTCGCAGTAACATCAACAGATACTACCTTTCCGATCTTGCCGCTTTTTGCTAAAAGTAAAAGTCTTGAGTAGGCTGTCGCATATGCTGTCTTTATGGAATCCATAAGAATACATCCGCGGCTTTGTGCAAGCTCATGAAGCTCCCTGCTCTGCTGCAATGTCAGCGCAACAGGAGTCTCACAGAGCACACAAGTTTTTCCCTGCTCTATAGCTTTTTTTATCTGTTCATAATGGACTGACGGCTCAGAAAATAAATATACTGCATCGACTTTTTCAAAAGTGTATCATAATTTTCTGTGATCACACCTGAAAAATTTTTTATGTCATCAAATAGTGTTTGATTTCTGGTGCATACTCCGGCAAGCTCTATTCCGTTTACTGCCTCACATTCATTGGCAAATTTGCTTTATAACAGAAGTTTCTCCGACAAGTCCGAATTTTACTTTGCGCTTTTCCGCCCTTATCTCTGAGCTTGAAACGCCCTGTGTCCTGTCGAGATAAACAACCTTGCAATACTCATTCAGATAATCAAACTTTCCTTTCCAGTCTGAACCGACAGTAAAAATATCTACGTTATATCTGCGTATATCATCAATCTTCTGTCCTTCATATTCCTCGATTATTATCTCATCTGCAATGCCGGTAGCCCGGACAGCCTCAACTCGCTCCATAAGAGACTGCTGCACATTGATCTTTCCTCTTGTCTTGTCAAAATCATCTGCAGTCACTCCTACTATCAGATAATCCCCAAGCGCTTTTGCCCGCTCTAAAAGCCTGATATGACCATAATGGAGAAGGTCATATGTTCCATACGTGATCACTTTAACCATGTTTAGATAAGTCCTCTCTTTTTGAAGATCTTTAAATACGTCTACAAGTTTAGTGTTGTCATCCTTTGTAAGTGCTCCGATATGGCCTACACGGAATATTGTCGATGCCATGTCACCGCCGTTCGGACATACCCACATTCCATACTCATCCTTTATTATCTCAAATATCTTATGTGCATCTGCATTTAAAGGATGAAGCGGTGTAACAGCATTTGAAAGTGAATCTGAAACAATTTCAAATGGAAGTCCTTTGATCTTTTCCCTGAAATCCTGTGCAAGCTCACTGATACGCTTTATCTCGCTCTCAACTCCGCCTGCTTTATCTATTTCTTTTAAGTCTGGCATTGATCTGTCTTAAGATCCCTACTGCCGGTGTGAATGGAGTCTGACCTCTCTCGCCGTTCTTTAATGCATTTTTAAGGTTTAAATACATGCATTTTACATTACTGTTTTCAATACGTTTTACCGCATCTGATGATAATACGATGACCGAAATCCCCGGTGCACACGCAAGTGCTTTTCTGTGATCCTGTGATCATAACGCCTGCTCCGAGTTTTTCCATATCAAACTCATCTGCTAAAAATGAGCTTATGGCATCAACAACTAAAAATATATTGTTCTTTTTACAGAATTCACTGATCATCTCTATGTCATAATGAACTCCTGTAGAAGTTTCATGAACATTGACCAAAAATCCCGTATAGCCTTTTCCATCATATTCGTATAATTTTTCTTTTGATAATGACTGTCCATGCGCAAGATTTATTGCGTCATATGGGATTTCATAAAAGCTCACACAGATCCACAAATCTCTGTCCGAAGCTTCCGCCATTGACTACAAGCAGCTTATCCTGCGGTGTAAAGAAATTGACTACACACGCTTCAAGTGAAGCTGTACCTGAGCCTGTAATAAATACAACTCTTGCGTCCTTGTCGGCCTTTGTAAATTTCTTCATCAGGCGTTCATTTTCTAACATTATATCTGAAAATTCAGGTGTTTCTGAAATATGGCACCTGCTCGCCGCCTATTTCACAAACCTTCTCACTTGACATTACCGGTCCTACTGTAAAATTCAACATAAAACATTCCTCCTGTTTATCCTGTGGAATTCGTTTTACCACATATATGGCATTTTTTAACCATAATTTCGTCAATTATTTTACCACATCCTGACAACAAATACCATATAAAAAAAAGCAGCCACACCAAAAAGCATGACTGCATGAACTTATTTTGATATTAAATTCTCTTTGCCTCCATATAATAACGTTTCTCGTTTGCTTCTCCTATTGAAAACGTCTTTCTCGGAAGTACACCGCCGGCATTTATAGCCGCAAAAAAAGTATTTTTCTCAATTGACTGAAGGAAGATCCTGCATCCTCCGGTCTTTTCTACAAGCCCGTTAAGTGCATCATCCCCATGGATATAATCTATATCTGCACTTTCATTTTGGCTAAGATAATCGTCAAGAATATTCTGAAGTATCTCAACAGGAAGTCTGTCTCCACGGTTTTTGATCGATACCTCATATTTATCTATATCGCCTGTTGCCTCATTCTTCTGACAGAATACAATTTCATCTCCGTCTGTAAGCTCAAGTCCCTGTTTTTCCAGTTCCGTCTTAAAGTACTCAAGCAGCCCATCCATCTTAACCTGGCATATAAGACGGTGGATTGGCTTAAATTCAAGTGCTTTGCTGTGAAGATTACATATTTCGACAAGTGCATATCTTGCCGGATGATCCTGTCTTTCTTCCTCTGTAAGGTTTCCTTTTATATTTTCCCAGCACGTTTTTGCTGTGGCAAGTGAGTGGTTTCCATCTCCAACAGCAAATAAAAAGCCTCCGCAGTCTGCCTCTTTATCAGCAAATGTCTTTGTCACTGCATCGGCATCCGCTCCTTCTATGGCATATCCTGTTATATGACCGCCGCCTGCCATAAGGTCTGTGTCATATAATTTTCTGAAGGAATCTTTATTTTTCTGCAGATCACCTAGTATCTTATCCTGCGGATCATCGACGAGAAGCATCACATGTGGAAGTTCTATGCTTGCATTCTGTCTTATTTTCACTCTCGGTGGGATACGGGAAAGGACCGTTCCCTCTGTTGCACGGATAAGTGTTTTGTTTTTCGGATCAAAATCATATGTATCAAGATCTATTTTTCCAACTATCCCAAGCCTTACACCGGATTCTGTTGTCCTCTCGACAAACACATATCCGGCCGTTACAGCCTGCTTTAATGTATTGTCAGATAAGTATTTTTTTTCATAGTGGAATTAATATTTTCTATGCGCTTTTCATCGCTTATACCGTCTTTTCCGCCGAGATAAATTTCGGGAACACGACATTAAGTGCTGACGGCGAATCTCCTACATATTTTTTACTTCATCCCAGTAATCCGGCTGGCTTGTAAACTGGTCACAGGCTATGACCGCCCATTTATCTTTTTCAACTGTATCATCAGGCAATAAAATATCTGCCGGTTCAAAACAATGCTTCATAATGATCTCCTTCAACCCTTTTTGTATAATAGTATTAAATTCTGCCTGAAATGTAAAGACACAAGTTACTGATCATAACCCCTTTTTTCTTTCCCATGCGGTATGATACAGATGAAACAACTGCAAAAACTATTATTGCAGAAATAACCGCTATAGATACCCACCACTGCATCGCGCGCTTTTCTGTACCGCCATCTTTTTGAGGTGTCATCCTGCTTTTTTGAGATTGATGTATCAAATGTAAATTCCTGTGAATGTTCATTTCCGAATGCATCCTCATATGTAAGCGTCACTGTTCCGGTTGTTTTTCCGTATTGGTTTTCGCCTTCCATCGGCGATACAAATATATTTGAATCGCCCTCGCCATCGTTTCCACTCTCCATATTCCCGACAAATGCAGTCTTCGTCTGCACCAGTCCATCTCCTGTCACATCGCACCTTACGTTGTAAACTGTGCTTCTTCCAAGGTTCATCACCTGAAAGCTTAGGGGAACCGTATCTCCTGCTGTAAGATCAGCTGCTATTGCCGGCATAGTAAGCTTCACGTTAAGCGGCTGTTCCACAGTAACGACAAATGTTCCGGCAGAGCTTAATGTATTTGCCTTAGAATCATCATAACTTAATGCCACTTCAATAGGATAATTTCCATCAACCGTGCTTTTTCCGACATGAAATGTGAGCGATAGATCTGTTGTTTTTTCTGCGCCCAACTTATCTATAAATATAGTATTTGAATTATTCTTTAATTCAAAATCCGCAGACGGAACAGTTATTGATGCTACCATATTCTGTACAGATTTCGTTTTGCTTGTATTTTTTAATGTGACAGTCACATCAAAATCTTCCCCCTGCCTTTGCTGTGCCAGTACTCACAACACTCTTTTCCACCAGAATGACCGGCGCTGATTCCGGAGTTTCCTCAGAGGCTCCATCTTCTCCACCTGCTGCCGGCTCCGATAATCCTGCAGCATCCCACGGTTCTGCTGCCTTCGTGGTGTCATCCAGGCTGCCATCCATATCATCATCATTTTCCGTATTTTCACCATTTAAGGCATCATTTTCTGCAGTGATATCTCCTACCGTGCCATCGTTTCCATTTACGATTTCTACGTCCTTATCATTGCTGTTTACTTCTGCTGCTGTCTCCTGTGATCCTTCCACTGTCTTATCGTCATTTTGGCTTTTTTCTTTTTTATCTATCCCATCTGTTATCGTCACGTAATTTTAAATGCCTTTTGTATCTCATTTCCATTCTCGTCCTCGCCCGATGCGTTTATGATCACCGGATAAATCCCATTTATTCTGGATCCGCTTAAGTCAAACGTAAAGGAAACCAGATATATTTCTTTCGTTTCTTCCGTTCCGTTTATATATTCCGGTTTACATAAAAAATCCTTTTCGTAGTTACGGAATACAAAGGGCGAATCTTTTGTATCTCCAAGATCAACGGATGCCGTTATCTTGTCCTGCTTCATTTTTCCACTGCACATAAGAGGCAGGACAAGTGTAACTTTCCCATTTTCACATACCGGCTGGTAGCCTTTATTATATGCGCTTTCCATGCCTTCATAGACATTTTGGTTGTCTATACAGACTGCCACGGCTGTATCGTTTAATTTTCTGCTTTTCCTGTTATCTGTTCTGTAGCGTTAGTTTGTGATAAATCAGCGGCTTCTGCTATCATCACGAAATGGTAGCTTAAACACATTACAACCGCAAACAATATGCCAAAAAATCTCTTCACTTTATTTCCTCCACATATTTCCATCATCCATCTCGCAGACTGTATCACAAAGTTCATCGATATCAGCCTGATTGTGGCTTGCAAGAATTATCGTTCTGCCTTCACAGCGCAGATCCTTTATGAGATTTCTTATCTGCGCCACACCATGTTTATCAAGTCCGTTAAACGGCTCGTCAAGTATCAGTATCGATGGATCTTCCATTATCGCCTGCGCTATCCCAAGCCTCTGCCTCATTCCAAGGCTGTATTTATTCACATTTTTCTTAAGATCAGGATCAAGCCGCACTCTTTCCATAGTCTCTCTTATTTTCCTTTCATCCGCTATCCTGCGAAGTGATGCCAGGATCTTTAAATTTTTAAGACCTGATACTCCCGGGAGAAATCCCGGTGTTTCTATAATTATCCCCATATCTTCCGGAAATCCATATCCTTTCCAACTTCCCTATCTCTTACTAAGATCCGCCCGTCATCCGGTCTTAAAAAGCCACAGATGCATTTCATCATTACAGTTTTCCCGCTTCCGTTGTTTCCAACTATTCCGTGTATCTTTCCTGTTTCAAATTCATGGCTTATCCGTGAAGGATTTCTTCTTTTTCCGAACGATTTGTGCAGATTTTCTATAACTATCGCTGATTCCATCCTATTTTCCTCCTGTCCCGGTAAATTTAAAATTATAGTTTCCGACCGCCCGGGTGATGCTGCAAAAAGAATACATATAAGTACTATGCATATCAGATAGCTCTGCCACAACCGAGGCAGAAGATCAAGACCGAAATTGTGCATATAAAACGTAGCATGGTTAAGCGGTGACGCCCACCCAACAAACACATTGATCTTGTAAGCCTCATATTCCGGTGTTTTTAAGCACTGCCCTGATCGTCTGCGGATTCAATAAAAAAACCATATACACTGAATCCAAATGCTGCCATAACACCACCTATCTGACCGAATTTCAGATTAAAAAGAAGCATCATAAAACCATGATAAGTGCGTAACAAAGCATTAAAAGAAAGACTTCCGCCGCACATCTATAGGGTGTGGACATTGTCATTGCCTTTACCGATGACGGTACCGCAAGTACTTCTCCAGCCTTTGAATAACCGAGTGCGACAGCCGTGCTGCTCCACATATTTCCGGCAAAAGCTTTCCTCATGCTTATGAGTGATGTCGAAAAGCATAACAAATGCCATATAAACAAATGTAGCAAAAACGATATACAGACCCTGGCCTAACATCCATTTTTTTCCTTGTTGTACGCATAAGAAAAAAATGGTGTTGCGTTCGTTACAAACGGCATATCCGCAAAAAGAAATATAAGTATCATCGATGACAATAATATTGAATTGCTGTCCCCGAACGTCCATATAAAAGGCTCAAACAGCTGCATTGACGTGTCAAACTTTTCCGCAAGATTTACGACCTTATCCGAGAGTAAAAAGCAAAATATAAATGCGATCGAAAAACTAAGAAAAAATACGAGGATTCTTTTTCCATGTCGAAAAATTATATCCTGCCACGATAAATATCTGTTTCATATCTCATTAATCCTCCTTTCCATTGCCGGAACAAGGATCACAGCGATCAGGTATACATAGTAAAAGCAGATATATCAGTGTGCCGGTTATGCCGAATGCCCAGTTTTCTTCCGATGGCGCAAACCATTCTTTAGGGTAGATTATATAAAGTTTTTTTAAATACCTTTCATGCAATATGATAAGTGCATATTCAAAAACAAACGGCGATGCATATGCCATATATCTGCTTGATGTGATCATTGAAAACAACATCCCAACAAGTGAAAAAAAGCATTCCTAAGCAAAAAAAATAAGACATACACCATGCCTGCCCCCTGCATTTTCCCCTGCTTTTCCATCGGAAGCATCAAAAAGCCTTAGCAGATCAATATAAATCCCTATCCCCACCATACATACCATGCCTCCGCTTATCGCAGCTGCAATTATTTTTCCACATATGTACCGTCCTCTGCCGGCTCTTATAAGATAGCTTTTTATATATCCGCTTTCCAGCTCTTCTAAAAATTCCGCAGTATACGGGAGTGCTGCAAAAACCGGCAGCAGCAGGCATACCGCATCAGACTTTATGGCAGTTTCCAAAACTGTATAATGTGTGCCATACTCAATAAGTCCTGTTTTGTATTTTTCCATTGCCGCATAGACTGCGGCAAAGCCTCCGATGCAAAATGCAGACACTATTCCTGAAACTGCCAATAAAAAGATCCTGCCTGACAAAGCCTGCTTTATGCATGATAAAATCGTATGGTTTGTCCCTAATCGTTTTAATTTATCCATGATCAATAACCGGCCGTTACATCAATAACGCTTCCATCCACCGCATTTACTGCCAGAAGTATCCATGGCTGCTCCTGCGTATTATCATAGTCTTCCTGTCCATCCCCTTTTCCCGGCAGGAAATGAACGCTTTGGGTATAATCTCCATAAAATATCCATACCGGTGTAAGAAGACCGTTTTTTTCGGTTCCACTGCTTCTTACACGCATAAGTCCAAGCCTTATATCCGAAACATCCGCTGTAATACTGACTTGACTGTTTTCGTCATCCGACCACTCTTCAAGATTACCTTTTGTCGTAAGCGGCATCATCTGTTCAAAAATATCCTTTGCCTGATCAAAAGAAATAATTCCCACATTATCTGATACGGAATCCTCCACCTCTAACGGATACTCCCATTCAAAATCAACGATCCCATCCGGTTCAACAACAACACTTATCTGCTCATATAACCATGTGATGTATGTATCATCATCACATTCATCCGAACACAAGCCGAGCTTGTAACAGCGCTTTGTATACCATCAACACTATGAGCCAGGATAAATTTGTATGCGGTATCATGTCCCGGATATATCATATCTCCGGAATCACCATACGTATCTTCGTTTTCCCTGACCGTAAAACCACGTATGCACAAAGTATCATGTATTTTCCAGTCCATGCCGGTTTTCTGCACGAAATCATCAACATATTTTCTTGCATCTTCCTCACTTATCCCGATCTGCTGTTTTTCCTCATCGCTGCATGATCTTGCAGGAGCGCCCTGCTGCCCGGAATAGTTATATCCACCTGTAACGGAATATCTAAGGAATGATGTGATTGAGCTATCATCATCTGCACTTACCACATTAAGACTCCTTTTGCTATCCTCTGAGCTTACTGTAAGTCCTTTTTACCATCTCTGTTCCACCCAGTGTCTGCCATTCCTGATCAACATATGTGGAATCTTTTGGAACAGTTTTTAACGTGCTCTCGTCCGGTGCAGTTTTCTTATCCTCCTCACACTTCTGTATCAGATCTTCATTCTGCTGTATCGTTTCCTCACGTTCTTCTTCTGACATCTGCGTGTCATCTTTTACAGTTGCAATGTACTGTTTTAAACTCATTATCTCCTTATCAAGAGCCTCTTTTGTGACATCCGTACCGGTTGTCGAATATGCCCCATCAGGAAAAAATAATCGTAAACCTTATCGGTTACCTCCTGTGAGATTCCGCCGCATTTAACGTGATACATAGGTATCGTATCCTTTGTCGGAAGAGTGACCTGGACATTATCCGCAGTTATTTTAATTTTTTTATCGTCACTTTCATAATTAAAGCTGTATGTATCTGTTGTTGTTTCTATTATGTCCTTTAAGGTGCTTCCATCCTCGGGCTTTTCCTTCGCAGCTTCCTCGAGCCTGTCTATGTTTTTTTTTGTGTGACAAGTGACTTGTCCGGTGTTTTTCACAGGCTGTCATTGAAAAACAAGCTGCTAACGCCAAAAGACATACTATTTTCTGCTTCATGATTACCTCCTCGTTTCATTTGATGATATGATCTTACCTCTTTATGTGTTTTCAAGTCATCAAAGAGTTGTAAGGAAACTGTAAAGAAAAAAATGCTGCCCTCATGTAGTTTACTTTCCACACACAGCCTTGAGTTGTGAAGTGCTGCTATTTTCTGGCATAACGCAAGTCCCAGTCCGAAGCCCTGCTGATTTCTTGAAGCATCTCCCTGATAAAATATCTCAAATATATGCTTCATATCCTCCTTGGGAATGCCCTTTCCATTATCTTTTTACCGATATTCCTCTTTCACTTATATCTATATTGATTTTGTCGCATCTGCCTTTTTGCATTATCACAGAGATTTGTTATAAGCATTATAAGAAGCTCCATATCACCTTTTATGCTGCCATTTCCAACTGTCAGGATAATATCATTCCGGCCGCTCCATATCATCTCAAGATGTTTTTTTTAGATCCGCAAGTTCTATATCTTTAAGTTCTATCTTATCCGGTGTAAGCCCGACCAGATCAGTCAGCTTACCAGACAGTCCGCCAAGCCTCTTTGCCTCAATATCAATAAATCCAAGAGCCTCTTGCCTTTGTTCATCAGTCATCTTCATATTTCGAAGCGAATAGGCATAACCGCAGATTGCAGTTACCGGAGTCCTCATCTCATGTGAAAGTGCATGGATCAGCCGGTTTCTCGCCTCAGAAGTCTCCTCAACCTCTGCAATATGTGACTCTACAGCCTTCGCCATCGCATTAAAGCTTTGTGATAACGATGCCAGCTCATCTTTTCCTTTTACTTCTATATGACGCTCATACTCGCCCTTAGAGATTGCATCAGCCTCATCCTTTAGAAGTTCAAGCGGCTTAAAAAGATTTTTTCAGGAAAATGATCATACTTACTGCAGCGATCACAGAAATGATCATTCCTATCCCCAGACAAACAGCGATCATCTGATATATCTGCCGGTAAAGCCCCGTTATGCTGCGCACAACGCTGATCTGATATCTTTCTTCACCTATATCTATATTTTTGCCGCAGATACAGTAATAGTTTTTTGCCCTGATGTATGATACTGCTTTTGATATCATAAACAGCTTTATTATTGCTTTCTTCTGCCTCATCAAGTTCAAGGATTTTCCCTGCATTAAGTCCTGAATTGTTGTAGAGCATCCTGTCACCATTTTGGAGAACATACTCTGTGTCTGCATCAGAGTACTGGGTTTGTTTAAAAAAAAAGTATTTTATTTTACTTTCTTCTGTAAGTGTCCCATCTGTTTTTTTATCTCATTTCCGCTTGAAAAAAATTAGCCACAAGTTTTTGCAGTTCTGTCTGCACATAACTTGTGGTACTGTTTAACATATTCTTTTTTTTGCTCACCGAAATAATAAGAGCACAGCATAAGCCGAGTGAGATCAGCAATAATCCAAGTGTTCCAAACGTTATCCTGTTTCGCAGCTTCATTCTCCTACCTCCAGACGATATCCGATCTTTGGCACTGACACTATGTGAAGCCCTGTCTTTCTGCGGAGTGCCGCCACATGCACATCGACAGTTCTCGTCTCCCCTTCAAAACCAGCTCCCCATATCTCATGCAGGATCTTATCACGCGCAAGCGCAATGTTTCTGTTTTTTGCCAATATGCAAAGCAGATCATATTCCATCGGTGTAAGAGATATCTGCTCATCTTTCTTTGAAACTGTGCGCTTTTTCATATCGAGTATAACATCATCAAGTTTAATGAGCTCATCGCTTTTTCCGGTTCTCTTTAAGATTTTTTCTATGCGCAGCAAAAGTTCAAGCATCTCAAACGGCTTTACCATATAGTCCTCGGCACCGCCCGATAGCCCTCTTACCTTTGATTCAATATCCCCAAGTGCGGTCAGGTATATAACCGGGATGCCTGCTTTATTCAACGGCTCAAGCAAAGCAAATCCATCAACTTTCGGCATCATGATATCCACTATGGCAAGATCTGCCGACTGCCCGGCAGCCAGATAATCAAGTACTTCCTGCCCATCCTGCATTGATACTGTCTCATAGCCTGTAATATTTAAACTCATGCAGATCATTTTATTGATCGCAAGTTCATCTTCCGCAACAAGTATTTTACTCACTTTTTTAACTCCCTGATATTAGATTTCTAAATCATTATACC
>VOFC01001129.1_pt1 | contig 24000 bp, 33 predicted proteins | sample 5384161 | NCBI WGS metagenome assembly VOFC01 (sample SAMN12384722, study PRJNA508395) | human gut metagenome | isolation source: healthy gut B | host: Homo sapiens | reverse complement strand
CCTAAAAAATGAAATTTATCGACAACTCCACTTATTTTACACCCTGCATATCTCCATATTTATCTTTCAGACTTTCTATTCCGCTAATTACAGAGAGGAAACATGATTGATCTGTATCCATTTCAAAAGAGAGAACATTATTAATGTCAGGCCTTTCCTGAAATTTACCCTTTACCGTTGCATGTCCAGAAGAACCCATTGTTACGGTAAATATTAAATCGTTTTCTAAGAGCAGTGCATACCTTGCTTCTCCTTCCAATCTTTCGTAGCATTCCTTTAATTGATTTGAAAAACTATACAAAGCACCTGTTGCTGAATAGTATCTATCAAATTTCGCCTTATAACAGCCAACATCAATTTCCAATGAGCAAATTATATCGTAGCCACCTTCATAGCTTGTTGAATCAGGAAATCCTATGACTTCTTTTTAATTTCAGTGCTATTTTTTCTCCATCATAGCCGTTAAAAGTAAATATCTCCATAATCATTTCTCGATTTCATCCCGTCAAACTCCGATTTCTCAGTTTCAAAAACTAAAATTTGTCTCTTTTCTTACCCATTAGCAATCTGAACCAATTTATCAATTATAACTTGTGGTATCTCGCTATTTTCATAACCTTGTTTAATAGATTCGATTGCATTATCTATATCGTTATTCTTTGCATATAAAAAACGCTCTGATATGACACATATACGGAACATATATATGGGGTAAAGTTACTATCCTCTGATTAAGAACAGTAATGGCGTCATCAACTGTTTGTACATTATTTATCCACTCTCTTATCAGTGGGATATTTTTATCTATCACATTTTTTATATATTCCAATGCAAATTCTATATCGGACGTGTAGGTAGGTATTTCATATTGAAAACTTGTGCATTTCCTTGGATTATAAAATTCTTCCTTTGTATATCCACAGTCTTGTTCTCTTTCATCCTCTATGTGATTATACCAAGCATCAGCAATGTGTATTTTTACAGAACTTTCTGTCCGATGCCATGTCAACTTATTTTTACTATTGATATCAGGGATAAAATCATAATTATATCCCCAGCGCAAGTATATGTGATTTCCTCTTGGATAACATAATTCGACCACAAAACGCCGATTAGCACTCCATTCAGAGTGCCATTTTTTTATCTTTTCATTATATTTCAACCCGAATTCTTCTGACAACCTTCGAGATATGTATTCGTCATAAAGTTCTCTTTTAATATATTCATCACCATGTAAAAACTTATCTTTATACTCTTCTTGTGATAATATTTCATTTGATTCCCTTTTTTTTGAACAAAAACCCTTACTCAATACATCAAATAGACTCATAAGTAACCTCCATTATTGCAAATCATCTCTTGCTTAAATCTCGATTTATCGTTTTATTACTTCTCCCAGTGTTATAACCCTTCCATGTCCAGTTCCACCATATTTTTTCTTTTTACAGAAATAAGGTTCCAAACCATTGGCCGTTAATTGCTGTGCCACAGCATTTTCAAAATGAGCACCGTTATTTACTTCACTGTTCTTATTGATCAGTTCTATTTTGGTTTCTGCAGGGTATGCGCTGGTAAGCAAACCCGTATCATTCGAAAAAAGTCGGAACACATTACTGCTCTTACTCGTTTTGAGAGGAATGGTAGGAGCTTCTACGTTATACACAGGCAAAGCAACTCCAGCATCCTTCAACCATAAAAAGCTGTTTTCATATCTGTCAAACTTTAATTCTTTATCCAGCATCGTAAATACAAACTTTTCAACCATTCTTCTGACGATACGTCCTATAAATATGGTAACAAAAGCGAACTTCTTCATCACTAATCGCAAGCTGGGAAAATGCCGCTTTCTTTGCAATACGCATGTACTGCTCCCAATCTTCTTCAGAAACAGCCGGATACATTTTCTTTAAGCGCTCCGCATATTCCGCATCCGTCATCGATGAAAATTGTGCCGGCACAAGCTTACGCACATTTTTGTATATTCTGCGGTTCATTCTCTTTACTGCACGAATATTCTGCTTTTTGCGAAGTTCTTTTAACAGGACGTTTCTATAATTTCGCTGCAATCGCACAACACAATACAGCACAAGTATCAACACAACGAGAATGATGAGAATACCAATTACAAAAGTCGCAATTTTCTGTCCCTGTGACAGCCCTTTACCGCCTCCGGTTCCGTTTTTCCCTGGCTCCTGTGTGGATTGCTGCGTCATTTGTGTCTGCGAATCCTGTGTCTGTGTTTCCTCCGTGAGCTGAGTTTCCTCCGTGAGCTGTGTTTCTGTATTTTCAGACTCGCTCGATGCCGTGGTGTCTTTTCTCTTATCATGGTCTGCCTTCAGGTCTTTGAGATTTTCCTCATTTGTTGGTATGTCTGCATTGATTCCGCCATATCCCGGTGTCACTTCATAAGGAATCCAGCCAATGCCGTCCAGATATATTTCCACCCATGCATGTCCGCATCGATCAACGACATCTGCCGCGTAGCTTCCGTCTTTTGTGCCTGAAAAGATTCTCTTTTTACAATATAACCGGATGCATAGCGCGCCGGCACACCAAGTTCCTGTAAAATCAAGGTCGCAGCACTTGCAAAATGCATACAGTATCCTTCTTTTCCTTTCTCTAGGAAGTATGCTACTGCATCCTCTCCCGGTGTAAGATCATCCAAATACAAATTATAACGTTTATAGGTATTTAATATGTCTTTTACACTTCTTGCCAGATCAAGCCTTGACATATTCACATATTGCATCATCGCTTCTTCCAATGCAAAATCCTGTTCCCCATAATATGCATCATCAACATAATCTTTTCGTGCCGTGTACCAGTCCGAATCCATATAACTTTCTTCCAGAACCGCCTTTGTATACCGGATTACTCCGTCGGTCGCAGAAGCGTTCGGCTTTGCATAATGCTTATACGCATACGTATCATACCAGCTCATGGCATCCGGGTCCTCTTTATTCTCGACCCACACAAAATACTGCGCATTCTCATCCATCTTCGTATTTTGCAGCAATCCCTCTGCCTTAACAGAAGATTTCATTCGCTTTTTTTTGACCACGGCATCCTTGTCCACCCTCACAGTATCCTTACTGTCTGCTAGATCCATAAAATATGGCACAAGTGCATTGGAACTCCATGCATTTTCATAGGTGATCTCATAGGTTGTCCGCCCATCAATATTGTCATTTCCCTGCGACTGTTCGTAGACATTCTGGCTCAGCAGGACAGCAATATGATCCGGATCATAGCCCGCTTTTTTTGCTTCCCTTTCATAAGAATCATCTAAAGTTTTCCATGTACCATCCACATATCTGCTACTACAGAAATCCTTCAGGTACAAATTGGTCTCCGGCTTTTTTTCTGCGCTGATCGTAAGTATTTTGCGGTCAGAATATTCCGGTGTATTGTTGTCGACCTCTGCCTTATTGGTTTCAACATAAGACGGTCCGATATTTTTCAGTCTATCTTCCAGCTGTGTTTGAAAAATATAAAACTGCTTTCCATTTTTCGCAATTGCTTCGGCCGGACGAACGAACGCTGTTCCTCCAAGCAAAACAATCCCCACTGCAACCACTGCAGTACAGCCCAATGAAATCATCTGCCGGAAAAATACGCGTTCCTGCTTTTTGTGTTCGCCCTTTTTTGCCTGGAATGCAACACGCTCCCTTGCATATGGACCGGAGAACAGAAGGAGCAGTCCCGCAAAATAAAATGCAACCCCTTTCCAGGAAGGTAGAGCATTCACAAGCAGTCCTGCACTCAGGATCGTGATCCCCGGTAACAACAGAAACAGCTTCTGCTTTGTCATATAACGCAGCATCACACCAAACATCAGAAGAAGATACAGGGTAAAACCTAACGCAAGTGGCAGATAGGTCATATCTGCATCGTATCCCTGTATATTGCTTTTGTAATAAGCATTCCATGGAATCAGGTAGCTGCTGTACAGTGCCTGATACCCTTCCTTCATGTGTGAAAAATTTTTCCGGAAATAAAGTGCCGATCCAAGGATATAAACAAGTTCTGTTCCCACCGACCATACCGCCTCATATTTTCCGCAAAGCGGTGCCACATGAAACAGCACAATCGCCAGAAACAGAAATACCTGGATCCACACAAACGAAGCTTTGGAAATCGTCCATTCTTCAAGAATGCTGGTTGCCAAAAACACCATTCCATAAAACAACAACACCGTTGCCATGAAACTTCGAACCGCACCCGCACAGTTTTCTGCAAATACATATTCGGTTGTCTTGTTTGTTTTTTGCATTGTATTTTTTCTCATAACATTAATTCCATGGTTTCCATTTTTTTTTTTTCCAGTCTTTTTTTTTCGTCCAATGAAACAATTTCTTTGTCATTTAAGATCAAATGCATAGAAGCATCCAAATACATTGTGTACAACAGATTCTCCCGCTTATATTTTTCTTTGTACATCGTCGGTAAAGGCTGCGGTGCCGCCACATAACCGTCTGCGAGATAGTAACATAAAAACATATAAAAGCTTTCCTCATCGTCAATCCGGATACGGACAACATCTTTGCGGCTGACACTGTACCATGCCACATAGTGCGGACAGGCTGCATCCATCAGGAAAACACAACTCCTGCCATCACCGTAAGAAACTTCTCTTCGTTTTTGGTTTTTGCCTTCTTCTTTTTCCATTTCTTTTTCATATGTGGCGGCTCCAGCAGGAACACAAGCGGACAGGCCTTTGGCTGGCTGTTTTCCCGCACGAGCAGATCATCCGATTTTGCACTTAACTTCCAGTGAATGCTCTGCATTTTGTCCCCGGCGCGGAACTCACGCACCCCAAAGATTTCGCTCGGATCATCTCCCGGATGAAAATCATCGTAGACATCTGCCTCTCCGAAAAAGTTGCGTGTGTTTCCGATACATGCACACCAACACTGATCAGTTCCGGGAAAATCATAACATTGCACGATCGACCGACTTTTTTGTTATGCAGAAAAGGCCGGTCAGATCATAAATTTTGATCTTCTTTAAACCAAATTCATAATTCCCCGCATATTCCGGATATATCACCTGCTGATACTCATTTTTTCCGTGATACACCGGCGCTCCCTTCTGCCAGGCACGCTCGCTTTTTCCAATAAAAGCGTTCTCACAGGTAATTCGGTATTTGATTTTCATACAGCTGATACGGCTATGATTCTTTACGGCAAGCGTAAGCCGGACTTTTTCCCCGGCTCCGCGACCGCGATCGGAATCTGTATATCCGCCTCAATTTTCCTGCGATACCAGAGTAAAAATAAAAAAGCGAGCACCAAAAGAATTGCTTCGGCAAAGCCAAGCAATCCAATTGTCACGCTCGCATAAATAAGTGCGATATAAAATGTAAAAACCGTAACCAATGCCCCGATCACAAAACTAATCACGCTAATCCACCTTTTCCATATATGATGCCGGCTGTCTTGTATCCGCTATAATCTGGGATAAAATCGCCTCTTCCGTCACATGTGCCACCCGCGCCTTGGTGTTTGGCACAATACGATGCTTTGCGATATCCATAAAAATATCGGTAACATCGGATGGAATCACATATTCCCTCCCCTGAAGAAATGCCCAGGCTTTCGCCATGCGCACACAGGCGATCGTTCCTCGCGGGCTGACACCAAGTTCAATGTAATTACTGTTTCGCGTCTTGTTCATCAGGTTTGTAATGTACGCATAAATGCTGTCATGAACATACACATTCTCCACCTGTGCCTGCATGTCCACCAGCTGCTGCGCCTGCAGAACTGCCCGCAACTCACCAAATCCCGCAGCCGTACTTTTGCCTTTTGCAATGGCAATCTCACTCTCAAGATCCGGATATCCCATGCTCATACAAATCATGAAACGGTCTAACTGGGATTCCGGCAGCATCTGTGTCCCGGCACTTCCCTTCGGATTCTGGGTTGCCATAACAATAAAAGGCTTCGAACTTCACGGCTGACGCCATCTACGGTTACCCTGCCTTCTTCCATAACTTCGAGCCAAGCCGACTGGGTCTTTGGAGAAGTACGGTTGATTTCATCTGCCAAAAACAAATTACACATAATTGTTCCCGGATAATACACAAATTCTCCTGTATTCTTTTTGATACATATTAAATCCAAGAATATCTGCCGGCAGTACATCCGGTGTAAACTGTACTCTGTGATTTTCCAGGCCCATAACCTTGGAAAAAGCGATTGCCAGAGTTGTCTTACCGACACCCGGCACATCCTCTATTAAGATATGACCTCCGCGAGAATTGCCGCGAAAGCTTTCTGAATGCAGTCATCTTTGCCGGTAACGGCGTGTTTTACTTCGTCCATGACTGCCCTTGCATTTTCATAAATCTGACTCATTGTTGTTCCCCCATATTACGAGCATTCTACTAGCCTTCTAATATAAATTCAGTATAATGCAATTATGGGAAAACAACAATATTGCAGTGGTTAAGATTCTCTTAATTCCAGAATTTTTTCTCCTGTCTGCGGATCTTCGATTCCGAGCAAAGAAAGAATTAACGCCATTCGCATATATTTTCCGTTCTGTACCTGCTGAAAATAAGCTGCTCTGTTGTCATCATCCACATCGTAAGCGATCTCATCAACACGTGGCAGCGGATGCAGTACCGGCATATCTTCCTTTGCCAGCTGCAGTTTTTCCCGATTGAGAATATAAGTATCTTTCAGACGGATATAATCCTCTTCATTGAAAAAGCGTTCTTTCTGTACTCTCGTCATATAAAGAACATCCAGCTTGGGAAGGCTATCTTCCAGACTGGATACTTCCTCATACGGCGTATGCGTCGGCTCTAATGTTTCGTCTACAAGATAATCCGGGATTCTGAGTTCTTCCGGCGAGATAAAATAGAATTTATTTCCTGTATGGCGCACCAGGCTCTTTACTAGCGAGTGCACCGTTCTTCCGAACTTCAAATCTCCGCAGAAACCGATCGTCAGATTGTCGAGTCTTCCAAGTCTCTGGCGAATGGTCATCAGATCGATCAATGTCTGTGTCGGATGGTTATGTCCGCCATCTCCCGCATTGATGACCGGGATTTTCGAATACATGGATGCACAAAGCGGTGCCCCTTCCTTTGGATGACGCATGGCAATAATATCTGCATAACAACTGACGACCCTTACCGTATCCGCAATCGTCTCCCCTTTGGAAACGCTCGATTGGTCCGCCCCTGCGAATCCAATTGTCTGTCCACCAAGACTGAGCATTGCCGACTCAAAAGAAAGCCTCGTTCTGGTACTTGGCTCGTAAAAAAGTGTTGCAAGCTGTCTGCCGTCTGCTGCATGTGCATAAGCTTTTGGATTTGCAGCAATCCTGTCTGCGAAATCCAGCACTTCATACGTTTCTTCTACTGTAAAATCCAAAGGACTTATCAAATGTCTCATAACCACTCTCCTTTTGTTAAATACTGACTTCTCTCTGCACCTACGGATATGAACTGTATTTCATGCTGCAGAAGATCCTCTAACGTCTCTACATACGTTTTGGCTGCATCCGGCAGTTCATCATAGGTTACGCAACCGCTGATGTCTGTCTGCCAGCCGGGAAGCATTCTCACAATTGGTACATATTCTTCTAGATCCTCTATCGGATCAAAATCCGTCACTTCCTGATTTCCCTTTTTGTAGCCCACAATCACAGGAATTTCTTTCATCATGCTGAGCACATCCAGCTTGGTTAATGCAATCTTGTCCGCATTCTGGCACTTTAATCCATACCGGCTTGCAACTGCATCAAACGGTCCTACACGGCGCGGACGTCCTGTGGCAGCACCATATTCTCCGCCAAACTTGCGCAAAAGTTCCATCCAGGATTCTGGCATGGCTTTTTCTGCTGTAAATGGCCCTGCACCTACACAGGTTGAATAAGCTTTCAGTACACCAACGACATGGTCCAGCTGCTTTCCCGGTATCCCCGCCCCTATCGGACCGTAGGCAGAAATCGTTGAAGAACTTGACGTATATGGAAAAATGCCATAATCAATGTCCCGCATAGCTCCAAGCTGTGCCTCTAAAACAACCCTTTTTCCTTCCTTTAACGCTTCCTCGAGATAAGCACCTGTGTCTACATATATGGCCATAACTCTGCTGCCTGAGCTTCACACCAGGAAAGCAGTGCCGGATAGGACATCGGTTCCTGATAATAGCATCCTGCAAGCTCCAGATTCTTTGCCTCGAGCATCATTTTCAAACGATTCTGTACGGATTCCTCTTTTAGATGAAGCAGATCCCCAAGACGCAGTGTCTTCTTTCTGTATTTGTCACTGTATGCATAGGCAATGCCTCTTTTTGTGGAACCAAACGCTGCTCCTGTTTTTGCAAGACGTGTTTCTTCGAGTTCATCCTGAATTTTGTGCCAAGGCATAGAGATTGTTGCCCGTTTGGAAAGTTTTAAGTTGTTTGGTGTGACCACAACACCTTTTTCCCTGATCTGTGCAATTTCGTTTGTCAGATGTTCCAGGTCTACCACCATACCATCGCCGAGTACGCATATTACATTCTCATGCAGAATACCGGATGGCAGCAGATGTAAACAAATTTCTGCTGTTTGGCAACCACTGTATGACCAGCGTTATTGCCGCCCCCTGATAGCGGACAACAACATCTGCATTCTCCGCAAGCAGATCGATCACACGACCTTTTCCTTCATCGCCCCAGTTTATTCCTGTTACAGCTGTAAGCATATTTTATCCTCCTTCTATTAACACTGTCTTTGAACATAAACCCATGCATAATCTGTTATGAGCAATACCGGAATGTACGGTCGGTAAGTATTCTCGCAAAAATAAGTCCAAGCGGTAACGATACAATAATCATGATCGCTGCTGCAAACCACAAAACTGCCTCTGTCAGTGACATAATTCCAAAATTATAAATCGCACGATACAAATATAATCCTGGCACCATAATTACAATGGATGGCACTGTCAGTGAAATTCTCGGATATCCATGATTTCTCTTTATGATGGATGCGAGCAGACCTGCCGTCAGTGCTCCTATAAAAGCAGCAGCCGCAGATGGCATCTCTGTAAAATCGACCAGTTCCAGCCGCAATGTATTTGCAACGGCACCGATACATGCCGCCGTTGCTGCTATATAGACTGAACTGTTAAACATAATCGAGAATCCAAATACTCCGCAAAAACTTGCGATCAGACGTAAAAACAAATGCGTCATATTTCCCAGATGCAAAGCTGCAAAATCCTGTGGCTGAAGCTTTAACAAAAGCGCCATGATCCATGCAAACATCGTTGCAACCAGAACAATAATAATGGAATAGGTAAGCCGCTCCAGACCAGATCGCAAATCCAGCTTTGCCAAGTCAATTCCACTTGTGATAAACGGAAATCCCGGAATAATAAACAACATAGAACAGATATATCCGGCCTCGTGCACTGCGGAAATGTGAAACAGCAGCTCTGCCATATGCAGACAGACCGCATACGTCAGACATGCAGCTGAAATAGATACTGCAATGTTCAAAAACAACGTGTAATGATGTTTGATCAGCTTCATCCGGATAAGGTTACCAACACCAGCGGCAATAAATGCAAATATCATCTCCACCGGGCCACCACCCAGCAGAAATGTAAATCCACAACATGCAAGTGCCGCTGCCAATCCGAGTTTTACCGGAGAATAGAGTGCATGAATCTGTTCAATTTCATCCAGCCTCTTGTGGATTTCTTCGCCTGTCAGATGTGCTTCCCGGGATGGAAAACTATTTACAAACTGTTCTATCCGATAAAGCTTGGAAGTATTTACTCCGGTATTTGCAATACTAAGAGACTGTGAAACACACTCTTTTCCATCAAAACAATTAAACTCTATGGACATCAATCCCACATCCACCGTACAGGTTACTCCCAGTTCCTTGGAAAGCCGGTTCATAGAAGTCCGCACACGCCATGCTCCGGTTCCACAGGAAAGCATGATCAGACCAACTCTGCCGATAACGGATGCCTTTTCAATCAGTCCTGCCTGCTGAATCAGCACTTCACTGTCATTTCCTGTATAATCATGCCATGGAATTTCCATATGATTTTTTTCCATAATTTCTACATAATCATTTTTCGCCATAAATAATCTCCTCCGCTTTCGCAACATGGCGTTCGAAATTTTTCAGGAAAATTGAATTTGGAAGGAAAATTCCGATTTCATCATATCGGTTGTTATTCTCCACCAGCGAATCCTGTCCATAAAATACATAAGCCATTGGAAGATTCTTTTTCCAGCTGAATCATAATATCCCACACGGCGGAATATGCTTCTGCCTCTGTCTCCTTCTCCTTTACGGTATCCGGCAGTTCACGAATGAGCAGCACACCCATATTTTTTTCAAGAATCTTTTGTTTCACATCCATGTGATCCGACTGGTATTCATGGCTGTAACGGTATGCCTGTGCAAAATATATATTTTTCTGATTGCCGAGATCTTTGTATACCTCATGGAAATGCCAGTATTCTTTCTCATGAACTGTGCCTTTATATGCCGGAAGCAATTGCCCATTTTCATCCGTCATAATGACCGGATTTTGCTTTCCGTCTGCATCAAAACGATAGGGAATCAGAAATGAATTTCTCAACAGGTCAAACAATGTATTCTGACATATGCCCATAAGGAAGGCCGATATGTCCCGGTTCGTATACGCATCGAACAAAGCCAGTGAAAATTCTGCCGGAGAAATTCCGGCATCCGAATCATCATTGCAAAATAAACAGTTACAAAATGTTTCCTGTAACTTTTCACATGCCCAATGATCATTTAATATTTTCTGAAACAAAACCTCTGCCTTTTCCTCTCGTGGAAAAATCGTCTGTTTCTTCATGCTTCATGCGCTTCCTTTCTTGCTTTTTTCATCTTCTATGATTATACTTTTGTATTAGGGATAAGTAAAAACTATAATTGATATGTTATAAATAACACTTTGATATGTCAGAGGGGTTCTATCGATGAATGTAAATTTTGAATACTATCGAATTTTTTTATTATGTTGCAAAATACCACAACTTTACCAAAGCCGCACATGCACTCGGCAGCAGTCAGCCAAATGTGACAAGGGCCATGAACTGTCTGGAGCAGCAGATTAATACAACTTTGTTTGTACGTACCAACCGGGGCATTCAGCTTACCCCGGAAGGGGAAAAACTTTATACCCATATTTCCGCTGCAATGTCACAGATTTTTGCCGCAGAAGAGGAATTATCGGATAGTACGGGGCTGTCACATGGAAGCATTGCGATCGGTGTCAGCGAGACCGCATTAAATATTTTTCTTTTTGTATAAACTCAAGGCGTTTCATATGACCTATCCCGGCATTCGCCTGAAACTGTACAATTACTCCACCCCACAGGCCATTGATGCCGTAAAAAGTGGAAAAATCGACTTTGCTATTGTTTCAACTCCAGTTTCCGTGAAATCACCACTCAGACAGATTATGCTGCAGCCTTTTCAGGAAATACTTGTCGGTGGTACAACTTTTACCGCACTCGGCAGCCAGGAATTATCTCTCGCAGAATTAAAAAACTATCCGCTGATTTCGCTTGGACGTGAAACAACGACGTTTCAGTTTTATCATGCACTCTTTCTCTCTCACGGACTCGAACTTGCCCCTGATACCGAAACCGCCACGACCGATCAGATTCTCCCTCTTGTCAAATGTGAGCTGGGCCTGGCTTTTCTTCCAGAAGCAATGGCACATGATTCTATTCAAAAAAGAAATTGTCCAGATATCACTAAAAGAAAACATTCCGGAAAGAAATATATGCATGCTATACGATTGCCAACATCCGCTGAACTCAGCCGCCCGACAATTCCGGAAAATGATTCTGGAAGATCATTTGTCATAGTTTGAAACTATGAACAATTCCTTCACAGGATATGTTCAAATGCTATTGTTCATGGTGCAGAAGCTTTCGGTATGTCTGATCCATTCCAAATGCGCCAAGCGGTGCCGTAATGATGATCGCCATAACAGCTACCGACAGCACGATCTTTCCACATGCCAGTCCTGAAGCTAAAGGAACCGAGCCGATTGCGGCCTGTACCGTCGCTTTCGGCAGATATGCGATCACACAGAAAGCGCGCTCTTTCCACGATAGATTTGTCTTTGCAACACAAAGCAATACCCCGCATGTACGAAAAAGCAATGCAAGCAAAATCATGGCAATTGCAGCCAGTCCTGCCTGCAAGGTATAGCGGATATCCACTGCTGCACCGACCAATACAAATAAAATGACTTCCGCAGCAACCCACAACTTTCCAAATTTTTCTGACAACCGTTTCGAAACAAATGCCGTACTTTTTAACTTCAGCACACATGCCATACTTACGACTGCCAGCAATCCGGAAACTGCCACTTTTCCTTCCAGCCATCCTTCTACCGCAACAAGCAAAAAGGAAACGCCAAGCACAATAATGACTTTCGTGCTGTTTCGCACGCAATGTTTATGCGCATAAGATGTCTCAAAAAACAGATACAGCCCATAACCCACGACCGCGCCCAGCAGAATTCCAAGCACAATAGAAACCGGCACATTTACAAAATCCAATACATTTGCATTTCCTCCTGCGCCATGCTCAAAAATGTCGTGAATAACACGATTACAAATATGTCATCGCAGGATGCACCCACCATGATCATCTGTGGAATTGCTTTCTCGGTACCATATTTTGATTCCATCAGATTCACCATACGCGGAACCACTACCGCCGGAGATACCGCTGCCAGCACAGCGCCCATGACAGCCGCCTCTACATGGGTAATTCCCAGAATCCATGGTGCAAGCAACACATAGCCGATAATCTCAAATGATGCCGGAACAAATGACAGCATAATTGCCGGTCTTCCCACCTTTTTCAAGTCATTCAAATCCAGCGATAATCCGGCTTTCAGCAGTATAATGATCAATGCCATTTTCCGCAGATCCGCAGAAATTGACAGAATGGAAGAATCCAGGAAATCCAACACATATGGTCCCAACACAATGCCTGTGATGAGCATTCCTATGATCCTCGGAAGCTTCAGTCTCTGACAAATTGCACCCATTGCCAGCCCGACCAGAAAGATAAGTGCCAATGATGTTAACATAATTTTTCCTCCTTTTTTGCACGAAAAAAGCTGATGGTTTCTGCGATGTTTTCATCGTAGAAGTCATCAGCTCAATAAGCAGTTCTGGTATTCCCAAGGGAAAACTTCATTCCCTGTATGTTGTAATCATACGCTTTCGAGGTGGTTCTGTCAACTGGTGAGTAATTTTTATTGTTTAAGGTCCACAATAACAACTTCATTTCCATGCTCTCTGATGATTTCGATCAAATCCTGCGTTTTCATCCACACCGTCGCTGTATTCTCATTCGGATGAACACCTATCAATCCTTCGTTTTCCGTAAGTTCTCTATCAAAGAACACCTTTACCTCTTTGTCCTGGTCATTCAAGATTCCCAAAGGTGTCACCGATCCAGCAATCAATCCGAGTTTCTCCAACAGCTCCTGTTCCGAAGCAAAACTCACTGGACGTGTCTGATATTGTTTCCGAAACTCTTTCAAATTGACTCTCTTACTGCCTTACTGTAATCAGGTAATAATTTTTCTTCTTGTCATCCCGGATAAAAAGTGTTTTTTGCATCTGCTTTGGGATATGGAATTTCAATTTCTGCAACTTCTTCCATATTGTAGACTGCCTTGTGTTCGGTTATCTCGAACCAGATATTTTTCTCCTGTAAAAATTGGTATACTTCCTGTTTGTTCATATCTTCTTCTCATTTCTTACTTGTAAATGTGTTTTATTCATTTCCTGATCTGAAAGCAAAAAATATTTATACCGTACTTTCCCTTTCTGGTCAGGAACCGGATCATCCCATGTAACATCAATTTGATACCATACTCCGCCTACTTCCACACGATTCCATGCATGATTGACACGACCTGTGAAATCACCATTTGATGATGCTTTTCCAGAAACTAACTTACACGGAATACTCAATTCGTCCATAAATGCTTTAAATGCTGCTGCATATCCCTCACATACAGCCTTTTTTTATTTATCAACACACCTCTTGGGCTATAAGAATCTTGTGGAATTGTATCATTTACATAATTTTCATAATCATATTCGCAATTAAGAACGATATAGTCATGTACCGCTTTTACTTTATCATAATCAGACATTTCTGGTGTAATAATATTCTCTATAGTACAATCAATTTCATTCTTAATATCATTGTCAATTAATGCAATATTATCAATCTCCCATATAGAACCCGCGTGCTCATAATTTGAACTGTCAGAATCCTTTTCTTTTGCCCATGTAGACATTGCGCCTAGAATGCATATTGCAAATATTAACATAAGAATATGTGCTGATTTCTTATTTTTTCTTAAGCTTGATTGTTTTTATAACATTTTCTCCTATCTTTCTCCATAATTTTAATCTCTTCACTTATCTTAACATAAAAAAGCGATACCACATAGATATTTCATCTAATGATATCGCTTTATCTGCTATCATTTGCTATTTTGAATCACCACGAACATAAAATGTGGCTCTTCCAGATCCCATTTTAAGAACGCCTTCTTCTACCAATTGTTTTATAGCCAACTCTACTGATTTTACGCCTATTGAAGGACATAACTCTGTAATATCACTTTTACTTAGCTTCCCCATCTTACTATATGCTGCTCGTCTAACAATTTCTTTTGCCGGAAGCTTTTCACTTACAAGCTCTACTCTTTCCTCAAAATCTCTGTATGCAGCAAGAATAATTCTTAGCATATATTTTACAAAAGGAGTTACATCCTCCTTATTTTCGTGCCAACCTCCCTGACAATCCTCCAATGCTTTGTAGTACAAATCTTTATTTTTAGCAATCTTGCTTTCAATAGAGACATACTTGCCAACAACATATCCACTTCTATATAGAAGTAAGGCTGTAAGCAAACGGCTCATCCTACCATTTCCATCACTAAATGGATGTATGCATAAAAAATCATGTATAAAAATAGGAATAAGTAAAATGGTATCCAATTCTTGATTCTCAATCATTCGATTGTAATTCTCACAAATAGCATCTATTGCGGATGGTGTTTCATATGGTGCAAGTGGGGTAAAAAAGCACATACTCTTTTCCTGTCTCGTCAGTTGCCGCAATCACATTTTGTGATATCTTGAAACTACCACCAATGCTTTTTTTTCTGTATATTTGTACAAATCACGATGTAACTGCAAAATATAATTTGTTCTGATTGGAATATACTCATAATTCTCATGAATTGTATTAAGAACGTCCCTATACCCAAGAATTTCTTCCTCATCACGATTTTTCGGTGTTGTCTTTTCCTCACACAATTCTTTTTAATCTGGTACTGGTGGTCCGAATTCCTTCGATAGCATTCGATGCCTCTGTACTCTGACGTTTTGCTATTTCTACAAGTTTGTCCAATGTTTCCGGCTTCTGCTTAAGATATACTTCCTGTCTGCCCTTATACTCATGAATTTGTGCAACAAGCGAAATTATCTCACTATCCCATGTCTTTTCTTTCAATAATGAATAATCAAATACCCTCATAAATATCTCCTAAATCTTTATTTATCTCCTAAATTTTATATATTTTTAGGAGATAATGCAATTATTAGCATAAAAATCCTTGTTTTCATAGTATCACTGATTTCTAAAGGTATATTCATTTCATTCATAAACTCTTACAAATTCAGCATATATGCATCATCCGGCGTATATCTTCCCTCTTTGGTGAAAATAATCCAATCCGTTACATCAGAAACCGTATATTTTCCAATGCTTCCCTCATCCATTTTCTTGACATAATACGGCTTCTGAGTAAGTTCACAAACAAATACTTCCTTTAAGAGCTTCTTCTTAATCTCCTTTAATTCAAACCAGATATGCTCTTTTTGTGTTTCCGGATCACTCTCAGGGTCGATAAATTCTTTATCCACCTGTAACCCAATTTTCAACAACACATGTACATCCGGATCCTTAAGATCCATAATCGTCTTCACATATTCGATTCTCTCCTGTGCCAGTTTCCACATACGGTTGGTTTCCTCATTTGACACCATAAACATCGTATTATGCCCTAAATATTTATCCAGAAACTGCACTCTTTCCACCTTTTTTGCATCCACATCATCTTCATGCAGATACAACATTACAGCCTCTGTATCCTGCGAATGATATTCGTCGCGGTCCTCAGCTTTTCCAAGTTCCACATCCGGATAATGTTTTAAACCTTCCCGCCAGTCCACAACAGTTGTCACCATGGCAATATCTTCTGTCAGCCATGCGAGAAACATTGGCTCATATGGTTGCAATGCTTCTTCATTTTCAATCATACGAACCGCCATCGACTCAATTACAGAATAATGTGTGTTAAACATATCCTTGTTGCTTCCAAGGATTTCCAGTTCCGGCAGACCACAACGCTTTAATCCATGCGTATGGAGCCAGACTTCATCTCCATCGCCACTAATTGCCTGTACCGTGAAAAAGATATCTTGGCGCAGGGGGTACCTGTGATTCCGCTGCAAGTTTCACCCATCTGCCGGAAATAACTTTTTCTGACGGCATATCCATGACTGCAAGGTGTCCCGGCACCAGCAGATTGATAATTCGAAGCTGATCATGATAGCTTGTCAGAAAATCCTTCGAGTATTCCATCTCCACACACATATCCACCTGAATCTTTTCAATCTTTTGAAAATCAAGATCTGAAAAAGCATGTACAGTGCGGAAAAACTCCGGAATTTCCACATGCAAAACGGCAAGAGCAATTTTGTATTCTCTTCCATCAATTGAAAGTGTCATTGCAACACCCGGTATATCATCATCTTCTTCGTTTTTTTTTTTTTCAACTCCCCTGTCATTTTTATATCGTTACTGTTTTCCAGTCTTGCTAAAACCTTCTCTATCCGGATATCTTCTTCGTTTTCCGGCACAACAATCATACATGATTTTTCTCTCATAAAATTCCCCTCTTTCAATTGTACTTTTTACAGGAAACTAAGCTTTAAAGTTTCCCCATCTTCATCAACATTACATCCCTTTGATTTTTCTACTTTCAACTGAAGACCTGCTGCAAGGCCAACAATCTCACCATCGTGAAAACCAATATTATTATTTATACAATAATCAATTATAAGTATCATAAATCCCTGCAATTGTGATGGTTCCTGCTTGAAATTCAATACTTCCATTTCATCAAAGCCAAATTGTTTCATACCATCTGTCCATCCGGAAATTCCTTCTTCTTCCTTTCCGATACCAGACCATACAAGCACCGGCAATGGTAACTCATCTTCCTTTACAATCTCACACATCTTTACAACTTTCTCAGGTTCATAAACAATTCCATTGGCATAGATACCGATATTATTTTCCATTTTTGACAAGGTGGAAACAACCTTAGAATAGAACATAGCCCTGTCTCTAATACTGTTGCCACCGGTGACCATCACGATTTCATGTGCTGTATGTGTTGCGGCTACACTTGCTCCATCCGGCCACATATAATTGTACTTCGCGCATTCCACTGCTTCATCATCTGAATTGCAAAATCCATATATCCAAACGTCAAATGCAATCCTGTATCTGTGCAATATAACCGGGCATCAACGCCTTCCGTTGCCCCACCGTTTTCCGGCTGCGTATCATCATCACTTTTTATTTTCTCGCCCCAGTCTTTTTCAAACATATCCAAAAACAGATCCGGCTCAAATACCGGTTTTGCTTTCAGAATAAAAAGCGTGAAAGGCAGGTGCTTTTTTCTCCCTCTCTTTTTTGCTCTTCCTCATTTAATGCAATACTTTTCCAATACTGCTTTAAATATGTAAGCATTTGAGTTGCCTGCTCGATGTCATTGTTTTCATCATAGCGCTCCTGCTCACTGAAAATACCTGAATCACTGTGAATAGCCATAAGCCATGGTGAAAATAATCCCTTTTTAAATTTGAAGATCAGACAGTGACATCCTTCCTCATCCGTAAATTCCTTTACAAACTCCATTTTAAAAGGAGCTTTACCAAGCTCATTCGGATGTTTCAGCCAATCCGCAACCTCTCTCATTTCATTTTCATAGTTTGCCATAAATACTCTCCTTATCTTACGTTTCCTTTTTTTATTCCACATAAATATATCTTAACACAAAAAGGTGACACCACATAGATATTTCATCTTATGGCATCACCTTTTCCATAACTTTATTTTCAAGCACAAAAAAAGCACCAACCCCGTGGCTCGCATGTCCACAAAACCGATACTTTAGAGTGCGCGATCAGGGGTTCGAACCCTGGACACCCTGATTAAGAGTCAGGTGCTCTGCCAGCTGAGCTAATCGCGCTTGTCTTAAGTTTTTGTTGTCTTTCCTTGCGACAAAAAGTTATTATATAGTATGTGTAGAATAAATGCAAGCACTTTTTTCAATTTTTTTTAAATTTTTTATATTTTTTTTAAAAAGCACATGCGAAAGGAACAATTTAACATGAAAGTAGAAGAACGTTTTCTTAATTACATCAGCCATTGTACGACATCAAACGAAGCATCCGGTACGATTCCAAGCAGTGACAGTGAATTTATTCTTGCCCAGATTCTGCGATTGGAAATGCAGTCTCTCGGTCTGACTGACATTCACATGACGGAACACTGCTATGTATATGGCAGGCTTCCTGCCACGCATGGCATGGAACATTACAAAGCCATTGGCTTCATCTCCCATATGGATACAGCTCCTGACTTTTCCGGCGAGAACATCAAGCCACAAATCATTCCTGACTACGACGGAAAAAGATATCCTGCTTGCCGGAAGTGGTGACTATTTAAAAGTAAAAGATTTTCCATCTCTTGCCACGCTCAAGGGGCGCACACTTATTACAACGGACGGAACTACACTTCTGGGTGCGGATGACAAAGCCGGCATCGCAGAAATTCTCACAGCAATCGAAGAGATGATTGCAGAACACATTCCACATGGTGATCTGTGGATTGGTTTTACGCCTGACGAGGAAATCGGTTGTGGAGCAGATCTGTTTGACTTGAACATTTTTCAGGCAGATTATGCTTACACAGTGGATGGCGATTACGAAGGTGAAGTTGCCTACGAAAATTTCAACGCAGCAAGTGCAACATTTCATATTAAAGGTGTTAATGTACATCCGGGAGAAGCAAAGGATATCATGATCAACGCTGCCCTGGTCGGATATGAAATCGTATCGCTGCTCCCTGCAAACGAGACGCCGGCACACACGAGTGGACGTGAAGGTTTCTACCATCTGACAGACATGTCCGGAGATGTTGCAAGTGCAACGCTCTCCTTTATCATACGTGACCATGACAAAACACAATTTGAAAACCGCTTACAAAAACTCAGAGATATCACAACGTCTCTGAACCAGAAATACGGTACGGATACTATCACTTTGGAAATTGAACACTCCTATGAAAATATGCTCTCCGTTATTGAAAATCAAATGGAGATTGTCAATCTTGCAAAACAGGCAATCTCTGTGGAAGGACTCACACCTCTCTCCCGTCCGATTCGCGGAGGCACAGATGGCGCCAGACTCTCCTTTATGGGACTTCCTTGTCCAAACCTTGGAACCGGTGGTTATGGTTTTCATGGACCTTACGAACATATCTCTGTCGAGGCCATGCAGACTGCTGTGCGAATATTGAAATATATTGCTTCACACCCAATCGAAAAAGCATAACTCAGACATAAAAAACACCTCCAAAAGAACAGATTCTGTACTGTCCACTTTGGAGGTATTTGATTTTGAATATATGATTTTTTCTTTTAATTTCCCATGTTTGCAAACAGTGCTGCTATCTCATCCGGGCTTAACGTTTTATTTGGATCTGACGAATCCGGCATTGGCTGTGTACTGTCGGCCGGTGCTTCTGTCTTCTGCAACTGTCGGTTTCTCTATAACTTCCGGTGCAGGCTCCTGAACAGGTTCTTCCTTTGCTTCAGATGTGGAATCATTACCCATATTCGCGAACAATGCTGCTATTTCATCCGGACTCAGACTTCTATTAGAATCAGACGCAGGTTCCGGTGCTGCCACTGGCTCTGGTTCCGGGATTGGTTCCGGTGCTACCACTGGCTCTGGTTCCGGAATTGGTTCCGGTGCTGCCACTGACTCTGACTCTGGTTCCGGGATTGGTTCCGGTGCTGCCACTGGCTCTGACTCTGGTTCCTGGATTGGTTCCGGTGCTGCCACTGGCTCTGGTTCCGGAATTGGTTCCGGTGCTGCCACTGGCTCTGGTGCTGAATTTGGTTCCGGTACTACTACCGGTTCAGGTTCAACAGTCTCTTCCAGATCATCGTCCGTATCCGCAACTTCATCTGCCATCACTTCATTTAAGAAACTCTTCTCATCCGATGTTGTTCCAAATGAAGCCGGAGCAGACTGAACGATCACTTTCTGATTCTGCGATAGAGCTGCATTCAATCGAAGTTCCATATCCTTCATCTGAACGACCAGATCCTGAATTTGCATCTGTACAGACTTTTCACTTGAATTTCCCGCAGATTTCTGTGCGGCGATAATCTCCTCCTTGCAACTTGACAACAAGGACTGAAATGCCTCCGACTGCTTCTGCACTTCTGCCAGCTGATCTGCAATCTGTTCGGTCGAATTCAACATCGCCTCAGACCCCTGACGCGTACGATTCATAACAACTTTTGCAATGCCTTTTTGTGCATTTACAATTTCTTCCGTAGGAACTTTGGAAGCTTTCTCAAGATAATTGAGCTTATCCTCAAATTCCTCAAAATACTTTTTAACATGAGATAAGATGCTTTTTCGGATTTAAATACATTATCGTATTGCGCCTCATTTCTTATCTCTTTTTCTTCTTTTAATGCAAAAATTCCCTGAATTATCACATATAAAAAGATAAGTTCGACCAATGCAATTCCGGCAATAATCAGATATTTGTCAGAATAATTGATCATCATATAAAAGCTCCACACTGAAAAAAAAGTGCCAATATCAGTGCTCCAAAAAATAATCTGCATCCTTGCTTTTGTGTCTTTTTTCTTCATATGCTGTGCTCCTTCCCTGAGCTCGTATTTATTCCATATTTTAGCATAATTTAACTCTTTTCACAAGATTCGTCAGACTATTTTCTTTTTGAATAGTTGCGTTTGATTACAGTTTCTGCCGGTTTTGCAAAAATCTCATAATCACAATGATTACCGGCCTGTGATGCCACATACAGCCGATCAGTCCACGACCAAAGTGCATAACCTTTTTACCCAGCTTTGCTTCTCGCAGGCATCAAACATTGCCTGGTACCAGTCTGCCTGTCCTTCCAGATCAATTCCACCTCGAATGGTCCAGTCATTCGGTACATTCTTTGAACCTACCGTTGACATACAACCTGCTTCCGCAAAGAAAAACGGCTTTTGATAATATTCTACCACCTTTTCAATCCGATTCAACTGATTTTCCCAATCATCAATCGGATAATAACCGCTGGATGAAATAACATCCACACAATCCCACCAATGCACATTGTGTTCCTGATATTTATCTGTATTATAAGAAACAAGACCTTTGAAATCTTTCCGGATCTCAGCAATTGTCTGTCTCCACTCTTTCTCACGATGCTCCGACATTACCATCTCGCATCCTGCGATATGCATCTCACATCCCATCTCCTGCGAAATTCTTGCATAGTGTGACTGAAAATCCATGTAAGAAGCAAACCAGTTACCCCATTTTGGTTCACATGGCACATCCTCATCGAAAAAGTTGATATGTGCTCTCCATGTTCCATTTTTACAATTTGCGGTCGGCTTTAAAGCAACGCGAAGTCCCAGTGACTGTGCATACTCAATCATGCTTTTTAATTCATCATCTGTCATTGTCGCTGCAGAAGTATAACAAATCTCTTCTGATTGTGGTGTTTCCTGCAACCCGTTCGGTGCAAGAATGATGAAGTTGGCATTAGTATTTTCTTTCATTGTACGCAGGCTCTGGCGCGCACGTTCCTGTGAAAAACTTCCTGCCGGTGGAAATGGTGCAAATGTTACTCCACAAATATAGGAATGTTATTCATAAAAAGTTCTCCTTTATATTTTCGTATTTTTTGTATAGACAATATAGCATTTTCTTCCGAATGCAGATATAATAAAACCATGTAAAAATTGTAAAAACCTATCAGGAGAACATGGTATGAACTCACTTTTTGAATATTCGGACAGCCTGCGTACCCCTTATGAATCCTTTCTTTTTCGATACAGCAACAGCGAATTTTCCGATTCATCCACACTGGCATTATTTTATGGAAATTATATATATGATAGAAGGCACAGCCATCATGAACTGTGACGACAATACTTTTGTTACAGAACCGGGGGATATGATGCTTTTTCTTCCCTATCAGGTGCATTCCATCTATGGTGTATCTAATAAGACCTTAAAATATTATGTTTTAAAATTTGATATGGGAAAATTAAGTGCAGGTGTTGGAATACATTTTCAATCTCTTTTTCGAAGTGCTAAAGGGGAAAAAAGCGCCTCTTTATGCTTTCGTGCTGATGAACTGAATGATTCTCAGGTAAAATGGATTTTTTGAAAAAAGCTGTGAAGAAATGTGTGGTCAGCAATACCGCTATCAGGATATGGTGCAGTCCTATATCAGTAATCTTCTCATTATGATTCTGCGTGAATGGCAGAAAAACGGGTTCGACACCGAACATTTTCAAAATATTGATGATGAAGACAGCATTTACTATATTACCGAATACATCGACAGCCACATGCAGGATAATCTCAAAGTCGAAGAACTGGCCGAGCGTTGTCATATGAGCTATCCTTACTTTGCCAAATGTTTTCGCGAACTTTACGGACAATCCTGCAAAAAATACATTGCTTTTATCCGCATGTGTAAAGCTGAGGAGCTGCTGATTTCTACAAAACTGGACTTAAACTATATCAGTCAGGAGACCGGTTTTTGCAGATTGTAGCCATTTTATCAAAGCTTTTAAACAGAAACATGGAATCACTCCAAAACAATACCGGAAAGAGAAAAAACTGATTTTCTTTTCAAAAGCACTTTCCACATCAAAAAGTGGAGTATTTCTTAAAGCACGATTACCGCAGCATCAAACCCCTCTACATTTCCATCAAAGGTGTTTTCGGTAAGCAGATTGTACTTCTGCGTGTACTCATTAAATTTTTTGCACTGCTGCTGCAGTTGAAAATCATGGCAATGGTCTCCTCGCCATTTTTTTCTGATCAGGACAATTGTCCCTTCCTCATCTTCTGTGACGCTCCCAGCCAGTTCGCCTTCTACAATGCATGCATGGCTTTTCAGAACCTGAATCAGCCGCTTGTACCATTCATACATCTCTTTATCCTGGTATTCTTCATCCCAGTACATGCCCCGTCTGCAGTCCGATCGTTTGCTCCCCGGCATCGCATACTCATCTCCATAATAAATCATAGGCATTCCCGGCAATAACAACTGAAAAGCGGCTGCCAGATGCTGCTTTTTTCTTATTGTCGTTACACAGATGTAAAAATCTTGCGGTATCATGGCTGTCGATCAGATTCCACATAAGTGGATAGCAGTTTTTGTTTAAGCGTCCCTTCAAATATCCAAGATTTTGTACGAACTGGCTGACCGTAATCTTTTCGTCTGCAAGCAGATCGATCAGGTTCAGGTAAAATGGATAATTCATGACTGTATCCCATTCATCCCCCTCAAGGAAATCTCCTGCATAATGCCAGATTTCCCCAATGATCAGCATATCTTTCTTTACTGCCTTTACTGCCTTTCTGAAATTCTTCCAGAAGAAATGGCTGATTTCGTCTCCTACATCCAGTCTCCATCCGTCAATATCGCATTCCTTAATCCAGTAGCATGCAACATCCGTAATGTATTTTTCAACTTCAGGATTTTTCAGGTTTAACTTTGGCATTCCGCCATAATAACCAAAACATTTGAAGTTTG
>VOFC01001069.1_pt1 | contig 24000 bp, 41 predicted proteins | sample 5384161 | NCBI WGS metagenome assembly VOFC01 (sample SAMN12384722, study PRJNA508395) | human gut metagenome | isolation source: healthy gut B | host: Homo sapiens | reverse complement strand
AAATGTGCCAAATAATTTCCGTATTAAAACCATCAAAAACAATCAGTACGTTTTGAAGTGGGATAAACCGGCCGGCTGTAAGGATTATCAGATTATATACTGTAAAAATTCCTTTGGCAGTCTGACTTCAAAGAAAAATGTTCTTTATAAAAATAATCATTATAAGAAGAACACGATAACGGTGAAAAAGGCCTATTTGAAAAAACGTACCTGCATTTACATTGCACTGGCGGCAAATTATGAAAAATGGAACTTCAAAAAAAATCTGGCTGGATGTGTATGTGCCGGGAAAACCAAGAGCCTTAAAGAAAAAGCATTTGCAAATTTCTTCGAAAAAAAATTAAAATAAAGCAGTACCCGGATTATGTAATGAAAATCCAGTACTCAACCAAGAAATCATTTAAAAAGGCGAAGACGGTCTCAAACAAGGGAAGGCTGGTACGTGCGATTAAGAAATTGAAACGAAATACAACGTACTATATCCGCTATTGCTCGAATACGGTAGTTGATACGGATGCCGGACAGAAAAGTGTATATGGACAATGGTCTAAGACTTTAAAAAAAGTGAGGACAAAAAGGGTAATGAAACAGAGGAGATTTAATATATTATGAAGACAAGAGAAGAAGCACTAACCTATGGTTATCCTTCCCGGACATATCAGGACGCACCATTTCGAGATGCCAACTGGCAGCTTGTAAGAGTGAAAAAAAGTAAAAAAGGTTTTTTTTGTGGACTTATGAAAGGGAGGGACTTCTCTGTCTGAATGTAAAGGTAACGCCGGAGAGCAGAGATTTCTGGCGTGGTATTTATGATTCCGTAGTGCCGGGATGGCATCAGAACAAGGAACACTGGAATACGATTGTTTTGGATGGAACCATCCCGGATGCGGATGTTCGAAAAATGATTTATGAGAGTTATGAACTTGTCACGGATAATCCGACAAAACGGATTTATGAAGCAGTGAAAAAAAGATTCCGAAAGGGCATGTGGCAACTTACGGACAGGTTGCTGCCATGGCAGGAAATGAAAAAATGGCGCGTGCGGTTGGAAATGCGCTTCATAAAAATCCGACCCGGATAATATCCCTTGTTTCCGTGTGGTGAACAGTAAGGGAGAACTTTCAGGGGCTTTTGCTTTGGCGGTGCCAATGTGCAGGCAGAACGGCTGATGGCAGACGGTGTTGCAGTGGCAGATGGAAAAGTAGATTTGACCCGTTATGGAATCAAGTAAAATTCGATATATAAAACAGAGTCATGGATGATAATATGAGATAAAAAGGATTTATCGATGACAAAGTGAGGAATTTACATGAAAACAACTGGGGAAAGTTTCCCAATGACGAGCGGGAGCGTACAGGGCGTACAGGAGAGAGAAACAGGATATATGGAAAAAGTGTGCGAACAATTGACGGACATAACTTCTGGTATGTCAGAGGAAGAAAACAAGACTATGAGAAAAAAGATTCGGGCAAATTGCAACGAGGTGCGAACTTATCTGTAGAGGAGTTAAATTATCTGAGAATTCACAATCCCGAATTATATCGAAGTGCAATGCGTGTAAAACAGCAAAACAACAACTGAAAGAGCAGTTAAGACACTGTAAATCGAAGCAGGAAGCAAATACTCTCATTGTCCGGGCAATTTCCAGAATCAGTGACAAAGACCCTGACAAAAACATATCTGACAGCGGGATTGCGGAAAGTCGCAGAAGAATTCAAGAAAAGCTTCCGGTACGCCAGACTGCCGGAAACCAACGACCAGAAAAAGATAAAAAAGCACATGGTAAGAAAAACAGGATAAGAATTCATCCGATATGTTTGGCTCCCTTATTACAAATGCTGACACCGGAGCCTTTGTTGAGCGAAAGCCTTCAAAACTTCATTGTAAACTAATTTTGTGTCAAATTTTAATACTAGTTTGTTAGAAATTTCAGTAATATAAAGAAAAACCTTGTGACTCGTGGGCGTTGTTCGCTCGTTAAGTGCGTAGCGGTATGGGCACTGAAAATACCAGTGCCACATACCGACGCACTTAAAACCCACGAGTCACAAGGTTTTTCTTTTTATATTACTGGAACTACGAAGAAATTAGCATCAAACACTTGACACAAAATTAACTCCCTTTCATCTTGCTTAGCCCCCCTGTTTTAGTGGTATAATCTGCTTATAAAAATAATTGATAAAAAATATCAAAAGGGGGCTTTTATAATGGAAAAACAGATATTTACAAACGAGGTTATTTTATCTTGGCTTCAATATTATGCAAAAGAATACAACAATTGATTTGGAACATGTGAAAATTATTGATATTACAAAAGAAAACAAGAATGTAATTCCTACAGTTGAATCCCACAAAACGACAATGGTATTTACCAATGCAGGAATTGACGATATTTTTTACCGCTTGTGGAATGCCGGGCTTGGTGAGTGTGAGGTTTGGTACAATGACGGTTCAGAACCGGACGGACCGATTTTGAACAGTCAGGTAAAGGATATGATTAACCGTGGAATCAATGCTTCTGCCGGAATGCTGATTGTCAATCCAAATGCGAGAAACACGGCAAAAAATCGGCATTGGCAATGAATTTTTCAAAAAAGGGCTCTATTCAGTATGTGGGAAGTGAGATTCGTGCTGTTATTTTAAATAAAATGATGGTGGATACGCAGGACGATGTCTGTGTTATCGGAGGAGAGAGTATTGCCATTGAGACCGCTCTTTTGGCTCCGGAAGGAACGGTTATTGCTGTTGAATATAGTGCTACAGACCGTGATACAATGGAGGAAAATGTAGACCATTTTGGGTTGCAGAATGTAAAAAAATTATTGACCACGTGGATGAAGAAACAATGCGTGACTGTCCGGTTCCTTCGACGGTATTCATGGTAGCCAGCGCAAGTATGAATCAGGAACTTGAGTATTTTGTTAAGAAGAATCCAAATGTTCATGTTGTCATTTATACGTTGGATTTTCAGGTGGCAGCAGGAGCTGGTGAGATGCTTTCGAAATTGGGAATTCAGGATGTGGAGACAATTCAGATTGCGGTTTCAGATTGTCTGCAAATCATTCCTTTAAACAGCAGCCGGCTCCTTGGATAATTACGGGTAGAGGAGAATAAGTTCTATGATATTACAAGAAGGAAAAAAGAAAACAGCTACATTATTGAGGGGCTTTTCCTTCCGCTTCAAACGGAGAAAAAGATTGGAAGCACTTGGCATGACGAAGGGAACCCGGTGGAAGTTTTAAACCGGAAGCGAAGTGGAACGATGATTGTGCGTGTGCGAGGAACGCGTTTTGCATTAGGCAGGGGGATAACCGGGAAAATTGAAGTCGCGGAGGATAAAAAACAATGAGTGAAAATTTGGTAGTAGGTTTTATTGGCAATCCAAATTGTGGAAAAACAACGTTGTTTAACGCTTTTACCGGTGCCAATTTAAAGGTGGCAAACTGGCCTGGTGTAACGGTTGAGAAAGTAGAGGGTGCGCTAAAATACCATAATAATACATATCGGCTTGTAGATTTGCCGGGAACATACAGTCTTACTTCTTATACGATGGAGGAACAAGTGAGCAGACAGTATATTCTAAGTGATGAGGTTGACGTTATTGTGGATGTGGCAGATGCATCTTCACTGGAACGAAATTTGTATTTGACGCTGCAGCTTTTAGAGCTTGGAAAGCCGGTTGTGTTAGCGTTAAATATGATGGATATTGTGGAAAAGCGTGGAATGGAAATTGATTTGCATCGTCTGCCGGAGATGCTTGGAATTCCGGTTATTCCTGTGTCTGCCAGAAAACGTACCGGACTTGAAATTCTGATGATGCTGTGTCGCATCACAAGGATGCGGTTATGCCGGATAAACTCGTTCATCATCATACAATGCCATCACATCACAAACATGACCATCATGCCGATCATGCCATGGTATATATAGTGATGAAATTGAAGATAAGATTGATAGTATTTCGGATGCTTTGCAGAAACGGTATCCCGAAATAATTCATGTACGATGGTGTGCAATTAAACTCTTAGAAGGAGATAAAGAAATTTCTGAAAAATATCCGGTTGATTTGCCACAAGTGCTTGACAGCAGTTATGAATCAGAAATTATTAACCAGAAATATGAATTCATTGAAGAAATTGTTCAGGAAGTGTTGGTAAACAAAGAGGAGAAGGCGCAGTCAACGGATAAAGCTGACCGTATTTTGACTCATCCGATTTTCGGAATTCCGATTTTTTTTAGGGATTATGGCACTTGTATTTCTGCTGACCTTTACGGTGGGAGATTTTATATCCGGGTACTTTGAATTGGCAGTAGAATGGTTAAGTGGATTTATTTCAAACGCATTGGCAGCATGGCAGGTTAATCCGGCGGTTACATCGCTTTTTGGTAGATGGAATTATAGCTGGTGTAGGTGGTATATTGACATTTTTGCCCAATATTTTTATTTTGTTTTTGGCACTTGCTTTTTTGGAAGATAGTGGATACATGGCAAGAGTGGCTTATGTTATGGACGGCATTATGGGGCGGATTGGGTTATCCGGCCGTGCCTTTATTCCGATGATTCTCGGATTTGGGTGTTCGGTGCCGGCAGTCATGGCGTCAAGGGCATTAGAAGATAACAAGGATCGTATGAAAACAATGTTAGTCACGCCTTTTTATGTCATGCAGCGCAAGACTTCAATTTACATTTTGTTTTCGCAGATGTTTTTTGAAAACATGCAATGATAGCAGCTTACTCAATGTATGTCATTGGGTTAGTTGTTGCTGTTTTGGTTGCTTTTATTCTCCATATTGTAGATAAAAAGAAGCAAATGGAATGCTTATTATTGAATTGCCGGAGTATAAAGCACCAAGTGCCCGTACGATTTGGATTTATGTTTGGGAGAAAGTAAAGATTATTTGACGAAGGCCGGAACCGTAATTTTCCTTGCTTCTATTGCTATGTGGCTTCTTTTTTAAATTTTGGAATACATGGTTACACAAATGAGATGTCGGAAAGTTTTGGAGCAGCAATCGGACATTTTATCGTGCCTGTGTTAAAACCGATTGGTCTTGGTTACTGGCAGATAGCCGTGGCCTTGATTGCCGGAATATCGGCAAAGGAAGTTGTTGTATCAAGTTGTGCTGTTTTGTTTGGAATAGCAAATGTAAATTCGGCAGCCGGTATGGGAGCGCTGCATCAGGCACTTGGTGCAGCCGGATTTGGTATGGTAAATGCCTATTGTCTTATGATTTTTTGCCTGCTGTATATCCCTTTGTTTTGCTACGCTGGCAACGATTCGTAAGGAAAGCGGAAGTATTAAATTTATGTTTTTTAGCAGCTGGATTTCAGCTGGTTATGGCATGGCTTGCATCATTTGTGGTATTTCAGATTTTTTAGTACATTTTTAGATAAAGTTTCCTTTACACTTGGTAGTAAACGTCGTATAATTTGAGTGTAAAATATAGCGTTTTTTCCTTATAAGGAAAATTTATATGCTATCAAAGAGGATTTATATGCAGAAGAAGCAGGCAAAAAGTTTTTGCAGGATTGTTAAGATATGTCCTTAGCTGTTTCCCTTTATGACACCGTTGCAAGGTGTTTCCGGTCAAGCAGCAAGAAGAAAAATTGCACTGTCCAAAAAGAGTGTTACGATGACAGTGGGACAGAAGAAGACAATTCGTATCAAAAACGCAAAAGGAAAGCGTATCAAATGGAGTATTAAGAAAAAAGCATTGCAAGTTACAAAAGAGCGGTAAGTATGCTGTAAAACTGACCGCAAAGAAAAAGGGAACAACGACCCTTACCTGCAAGGTGAAAAATGGCAAGTGGAAGAGTTACAGGTGTAAAGTTAAAGTCAAAAAGGCTACACTTGTCCGTACGCCGGTGGCAACAAATGATGTCGTAAAAACAACGGAAAAACCGAGTTCTACTGCGGTAGTTACGATGCCTTCTGTTCCTACACAAACTCCGACGGATGGACAGGATAAACCGCAGGAGCCAGAAAAAACACCGACGGCGACCCCGACAGCAACACCAACGGCAAAGCCAACGGCGACCCTGACAGCAACACCAACGGTAACACCGACGGCAAAGCCAACAGCAACACCAACGGCAAAGCCAACAGCAACACCAACAGCAACACCGGCAGGTGAATTTGCAGAAAAACGTATTTGTCTACCGGTTTTGAAGACGGAACGGATGGATTTACCGGACGTGGAGCAGCAAAAGTAGCAGTGGCTTCCGGCGGAAGAAGTGGAAATTGTCTTTCTGTAACCGGACGTACGAGCACATGGAACGGAGCTGAATTGAATGTAACGGATTCGATTGTGAAGGGTGCAACGTATTCGATTTCGGTATGGGTTAAACAGACAACCAGTTCAGATCAAACTATTAAGTTATCAGCGAACCTTACGGTTTCCGGTCAGGATAGTTATCCGGCAATCAAGGAAGAAACAACATTGAAATCCGGTGTTTGGACTAAAATTGAGGGTACTTTATGAGGTTCCGAGTCATTTTCTAAATTAACATTTTATGTCGAGGGACCATCCGGTAATTTTGATTTTCTTGTGGATGATCTTACCATTACACAGACAACAGCGGGAAAAGAACCATTTAATCCGGAAGGACTTACGAGTATCAAGGATACTTACAGTGGAATTTTTGAACGCATGGGTAATGTAGTAAGTTACAATACTTCATGGAATAATGGTTATCAGATGCAGAGTGATGATACGATGAAGTTTGTGAAACATCATTTTAACAGTTACACATTGGAAAATGAGTTAAAGCCTGCACAGATTTTGTCTGACTGGAGTGGTACGATTTCTGTGAGCGAAGCGAAAAAACTTGGTTATGTGATTCCGGATGGTTACACCGAATCGACGGTTGGCAAGTTGAATTTTGACAGTGTGGACAAAATTCTTGAGATTGCCAATCAGTATGGACTTCAGATGCGTGGACATGTGATGCAGTGGCATCAGCAGACATCAACGCGTTTCTTCAAGGAAGGATATAGCAGCAGTGGCGCTAATGTCTCGAAAGAAGTGATGGACAAACGACTTGAATTTTATATCCGTTCTGTAATGAAACATGTCATGGATAAGGAAAAGAGTTTGACCGGTAAGGCAGGCTCCCTTGTTTATTGCTGGGACATTACGAATGAGTATACGCACCGCACAAATGATCCGGCAGCTACTTCCTGGATGGATGTTTATGGTGACATGGGCTTGAAACCAACCTATGTGAAAAAGGCTTACGAAGTAGCTTATGATGAGTTGAAACAGTACGGTCTGCAGAAAGATATTACGTTGTTCTATAATGATTACAATGAATATGATGTTGCGGATGAAATTGTAGAACTCATCAATTACATTAATGAAGGAGAAGAAGCAAAATTTGCGGTGGAATCGGTATGCAGAGCCATATTACTGTGAATTATCCGTCTCTTGAAAAATATGGAACAGCAGTGGATAAGTTTTTGGCAACCGGACTTCAGGTTCAGGTTACAGAATTGGATATCGGAATCGAAGATGGACAGACAGAAGAGGATCTGGCAAATCATTATTCCGATATTATGAAACTGCTTATTTCCAAACAGGAAAATCGTGATAAATCCGTAAATGCCCGCGGAATCACAGGTGTTACGGTATGGGGACTCTATGATGCGATTTCATGGAGAAAACCTACTTCATGTCTGTTATTTGGAGAAAGTTTAGAAGATCCAAAACCAGCTTTTTATTCTTTCTTAGAGGCTGCGACAAAATAATAGCAATTACGACAGTTTTATAACCGCTTTGACAGTGATTATGGAAAGTGCAGTTTGAATATGATAGAATAAATCCAATTTATGAAATTGCGAAAGGAGATTTATACATATGAAATATTCAATTGAAGGAGCACCGTTGCCGGTAGTTATTTGTGATTTGGAGGCAGGCGAGTCCATGATTACGGAAAAAGGAGCTATGTCTTGATGACGCCAAACATGAAGATGGAGACATCCGGCGGCGGAATGGGAAAAAATGATTGGTCGTATGTTCAGCGGGGAAAATATGTTCCAGAACCGTTATACAGCAGAAGGCGGAGCCGGACAGATTGCTTATGCTTCCAGTTTTCCGGGGTCGATTTTGGCATTTGAAATTGGAAATGGAAATGAGATAATTGCACAGAAGAGCGCATTTCTTGCTTCTACGGATGGAGTGACATTATCGGTTGCGTTCCAGAAAAAATTAGGTGGCGGTCTGTTTGGTGGCGAAGGTTTTATTATGCAGAGACTTTCCGGCAACGGTACGGCTTTTTGTAGAAATTGATGGCTATGTAAAGGAATATGAGCTGGCAGCAGGGCAGCAGATGATTATTGATACCGGCTACTTAGCTGCGATGGATGCAAGCTGTACGATGGATATTACAACCGTTAAGGGACTGAAAAATAAGGTGCTTGGTGGAGAAGGATTCTTTAACACCGTAGTGACCGGTCCCGGTAAGATTTATCTGCAGTCGATGCCGATTAACCAGATGGCAGGTGTTCTGCAACCATTTTTATCAACAAACAAATAATCTTTTACAAAGGGTGAATCTCTTGCTATAATAGACATGAAAATGTGTTAAAGGAGATGATTCCGGATGTTAAAGACGGTATTAAAGATTGACGGTATGATGTGGGCATGTGCGAATCTCACATGAATGATTTGATTCGCAAGCATTGTAAGGTGAAGAAAGTTTCTTCCTCTGCAAAAAAAGGAGAAACTGTTGTAATCAGCGAGGAAGCGTTAGATATTCCTATGCTGGAAAAGGAAATTAAAGAAATTGGTTATGAATTAGTTTCCCATACAAGTGAGCCTTATGAGAAAAAAGGATTGTTCCGTCGATAAGAATTACTCGATTTTGTCTCCGATTACGGTATGCAGTGTGTGTTCCGTAATCGGAGTTTTTTTATTGGTAAAAGACCGGTAATCTGAAGGAGAAAATCCGGTTTGTCGTTTGAATAATTTGGAAAAAGTAAATGAGTTATTGTAGCCAACGCAGTAAGCGATGTGTTGAATGGAAAGTTCATTTTCTTCTAACAACTGTTTGGCCTGATTTATGCGATACTGCGCTAAATATTCCTGCGGGGTATAACCGGTGGCATGCTTAAATAACCGCGTAAGATACGAACGGTTTAGTCCACAGTAATCGGCGATATCCTGAATACGAATCGGGTCAGAATACTTTTTGCCGGATAAATTGAATGGTTGTTTGAATGTAAGTTAAAGAGTCAGTTCGCTTTTTTGTGGCTTATTTTTTTGAGGTTCGCTGCATGAATCATGTGCTGAAATAATTCGTATACTTTTTCCGATGCAAGCGTACTCATCTCCGTAATTTGTTAAGATGTGTCTTATACAGTCTTCCGCTTTTTTTGGCTTCCTGATGCAGAGAGAGAATGGGAGATTTGTCCGATAATCCACAATTATTCAGCATTTCTTTGATTTTAAATCCGTCAAATTGAATCCAGATGTAGTTCCATGGATGGTTTTCGTCTGCTTCATAGTAAGATGCAGTATGAGCCGGTATAACGAAGATATCGTGTTCTTTAATTGCAAATTCGTGATTGTTAATGCGCAAAATTCCTTCACCGCTTACGACATAATGCAGAATATATAATTTGCGGATAATTGGACCATATCCGTAAGATGGGTCACATTTTGACATCCGACCTCATATAGATTGACATCATCGTAGGATGAATAATTTACCAGATATACTTCGTCAAATGTTTTTGCAGCCATGAATAGTCCCCTTTTTGCTTGATTTTACCATGTTACTCCTTCTTGTGTCAAAGAAAATTGGTAACATTTTTCCAAAACAAGGTCACAAAATGACATGGCGATAACGGGGGTATTGTTGTACACTTATTAAATCAGGAAGTAAATAAGGGGGACCGAAAATGCAGTTTAAAGAGTGTTATCAAAATCCGTTTATTGAGGAGCGTGCCGATCCATACATTACATTGGGACCGGATGGATTTTATTATTTCACCGCTTCTTATCCAATGAAAAGTGCAGACGACAAGGATGGATATGACCGTGTGATTTTGCGGCGGGCAAAAAGATATTTCAGAACTTGCATCGGCAGAAGAAATTACTATTTGGAAAGTGGCAGATACAACATTAACACATCGTTTTATCTGGGCGCCGGAACTGCATTATATCGCAGGACTCTGGTATGTGTTTTATGCCGGAAGTGAGGACAAGGAAAATAACTGGGCATTTGACTGCCACGTTCTTGTCTGCGACAGCAATGATCCATATACCGGAACTTGGAGTGAAAAGGAAAATTCCAAAAGAGGGAAGAGGATGATTTTTTCTTTCACCGGATTTTCCTTGGATATGACATATTTTGAAGATGGTGAACGCTCTTATGTGATTTGGGCGCAGCATAGTCCGGAGAAAATTTCCTGCCTGTATTTGGGAGAGGTTAATCGCGAGGAGCCGTGGAAATTAATTTCGCTTCCGATGCTTTTAACCGAGCCGGAGTATGACTGGGAAAAAAGTCCGCTATGCCGTAAATGAAGGACCTGCGGTTGTCAAACATGATGGCAGAATAATGGTTTTCTTTTCAGCGTCCGGTACTGGTCCGGAGTATTGTGTAGGAGTAATTTCTGCCAAAGAGGGAAGTGATTTGCTAAAGCGGGATTCATGGACTAAGCAGAACACACCGGTGCTTACATCCGAAGATTTACATGAGGAATTTGGACCCGGACACAATTCATTTACAAAAGATAAGGATGGAAATGATATTTTCGTATATCATGCCAGAAGTCTGGAATGTTTTGAGGGAAGATGCGGATATTCGGAAAATGACCCTCTGCATGACCCATGCCGGCATGCAAGAGTGAGAAGAATAGTGTGGGAATAAAAAATGAAGTTCATTCGTATCGAGACAAGATAATGCTTCGCATTATAGTCTCTCACGAATGAACTTCATTTTTGTTTGATATTATGGGGTGAGGTTTTCTCTTTCTATAAGAGCTTGTTTTTTTTTGTTCAAGTTCTTTAATCTGTTTGTCTTTTTGCTATCGTTTCATCCTTTTCCGCCAGCAGTGCTTCAAGGTCTTCTATTCTTGCTTCTAATTTACGGATTCGACCGCGGTTGGTATCGTTAATGACAGCAGCTACGTCTTCGTTTGCCAATTCTTCAATGAACATATACATCAGCTCCTTTCGTTCCGACATCATCATTATAGCACTTTCATACACAGGTTGTAAAGCGGTCAGCGAAACAACAAAAATTAAAATCCTGCACCCATTTTCCCATCCAAATCGTGTATTATATAGAAAGTAATTATTTTCTACCATGCATGCAAAAGAAATTGTAGTAAAGGAGTATCAGGCAATGATAAATAAATATGCCGGGATAGAGTATGAGGACGTCGTGCGGCAGTATGCAGAGATGACATAACCAGACTATGTGTTGTCTGGACGCAGAATGAGGAAGCGGCAAAGGACTGCTTTCAAAATACGTTTCTGAAACTCTACCAGACCGAACAAACCTTTCGAGAGGAAGAACATATAAAAGCGTGGCTATATACAGTTGCGCGAAATGAATGCAGAGATTACCACAGGCAGTTCTGGAATCGAAAAGTGGATATTGGATATGTGCCACAGGAGAACCAAAAGGCTGGCTCTTTGCAAATAGAAGATGAAGAAACAGAGCAGCTTGTTGTGGCTCTGCGAAAATTACCTTTTCGATACCGTGAAGTAATTGTGCTTTATTATTATGAAGAATATGGCACGGGTGAAATTGCAAAAATGCTGCATACAAGTGTGAATACGGTGAAATCAAGACTTCGCAGAGGCAGAGAAAAACTCGCTGCTATCATGAAAAATTAACAGGGATTAAACAGGAGGCATAATGATGGATATTAAAAAATAGATAAGATTAAAGCCCCGGAAGACTGGGTGGAAGAGGCACTGAATCCGAAAAGATACAGGGTATTTCCCCATAGGAGAAATTCAATGAAAAAACTTCGGACAGCGGCTGCGGCGGTAGTGATTTTCCTTTTGTGCGGAACTTTTGTAACTGTGGCGGCAACGAAATCCAATGTGTTTCAATTGCTTTTGGAAAATATGTTTGGCAAGGAAAATGTCACCGAGGTGGAGTTAAATCCAGAACCAACGAAACAGGTGGCAGACGTTAAGGCGGAAAAAGATGGCACGATACAATTACAGGAAAACATGATGGTGGTCGGAGAGAAAGAAAGTTTTATCAGTGAATATCATTTTGAGGGAGATGAGGAAAAAAGTAGACCATGTGTACACAGTAGTTTCCAATGGATTAAAGAAAATGACACCGGTTGCTTTTGAAAGTGTACTTGACGGGGAAAAATGCGGTTTTCAATATGTGGCAAGCGGCAACGAAATTTATGCCTTTAATTACACGGGAGGAATTACCGAGATTTTCTCTTATTATAAAAACGGCATAATTTACGGTGTAAGAGAGAAAAAAAATGCGACAAAAGGTTATTTGGTGGAAATCAATCTGGCAGAGAAAAACGGTGAAAAAAATATCCGGCGGTAACATGATATGCAATTTTGTTATGTCACCGGAAGGTAGTAAAATTTTTTGTGCAATCACAGGGGAGACGGCTACTGGTCAGTCTTTGATATTGCTTCGCAGACGGAGAAAAATAAGTCAGAAACTCGTGAATGGATATGCCAGAACAACAGAAATTGAGTTTTTGGATGAAAACCGAATTTTAACCTACGGTGAGTCAATTTTTAAAAACAGTACAGAAGAGGATTCTACATGCGTAGTAAATTTTACAGACCATGAGAATTGAGAAGAAATATTCAGGTGTCGGCCTTGTTAATATGAAATGGTCTTACCGTTACCACCACAAAAAAAGAAATCACTGGAATTTTATGAAATTACCGGAAATCAGTCATTTACCATTCGGATGTTAAGGATAGTGGCGATGTAATTGATGTAAGTGGTGATTATGTATTATTTGGAAATCTGGAGGAGAAAAACAGGCGGTTTATCTCATTCAACTCACAAATCATACGTGGAAGAAGATGAATATTCCGAGGAAATTAAGAAATGATATGGAAATTCATCTGGTGAAAACGCAGAAGAAAATTTTGATAACAAATAAAAAGAGGGCGTATTTGGTGGATGTGAGTGCGCTGTAAATAGATACGGTCAGAGGCATAAAAATAAAAACACATTGCAATGGGAAGCAGTGTGTTTTTATTTTGGAAGTGTTTCTTTGCTTCTTGTGTAGGGCTTTTTCTCATCGGTAAGTTCCGCCAGGTAATCCATGCTTGTATTGTAATAGACAGCAAGTCGCTTTAGTACTTCAATCGGCATGCTCCGGCTGTCTGTCTCATAATGTGAATATGTACGCTGGCTAATGTGTAAGTAGTCTGCAATGTCTGTTTGTTTTAAATCGTTGTCTTCTCAGATCACGAATACGCTGCATTTTCATGTAAAAACCTCCTAGGATTAAGGGTGATTTTAAACGGATGAAATCCGAGCAAAATTTAATAATATTATAAATTGAACGTAGTGTATATGATAATACTAGAACAAAATGGACTATTGAATCATAGAACAATATGTGCTATGATGTAGGCATGAATTAACAAAATTGAGGGGATTGTTATGAAGAAAAGAATCTTAGCCATATTAATGGCAGCAATCATGTGCTGTTTGCAACTGGCTGAATTTGTTCCGGCAGAAAAAGTAAAAAGCAGCATATTCTGTTAGTGAAGAGGACATATATTATAGATGTCCGAATATCTCGATAACAAGGCCTATGATAACTATATGGCTAGATGCGAGGAGCGCATTGAAAAAGGGATGTCAACGATCAATGATGCAGAAGGTTTAGGGTGCCTCCATTTTATATTCGTTACAAAATGGTGCGGACATCATCATATCGGAATTGGCAAGCAAGGCGGAATTGGACAGAGCACCAAAGACAAATTGAATAAGGAAGTGGTTTATCAATTAATTCAGGCGTATCTGTCCAGTGATACTTCTGCTACAAATACAGTTTCGCAAATTGGAAATGCATATAGTACCATTTCCGATGCTTATAATGTGGCAAATGCAACGGATTTGTACAATTATAAAGTGTCATTGAAAAACTTATCCCTAAACCTGTCAGATAATCAAGTTGACAAACTTGTGGATATGTATACAGATGCAGATACATTTTCAAAAATATTGTTATGCCGGCAATGCACAGAAAGCATTGAAAATAATTACGGCATATATTGAAATGCAGGACTTGATTTGGCAGTATTGAACAAATTGGATGATGCTTTTAGTTCCATGGATTCAGAGTTTGCCAGTGCAATCCGGTCAATTATGTCAGATCGGACATCAGATTTTCTGACATTTGCGAAGAAAAAATTATCTACAGGATGAAGTCATAAAGAAAATGGTAAGTGCCGTGGCAAAATATGGTTCATCACCGGTTGTGTTTGTGAAAAATGTTTGTGCAAATATATTAGGAAAAATATATAAATCCTTTTGTCCAACAGCAGATCAGATCATACAAGCTGGAATGTGTCAGGCATATACATATTTGGCAAGAAATAAAGTTAATAAGCTGCGTAAAGAATTTAAAAACGGGAAAACATCAGCAGAAAAAATAGAGCAATATAAAGTTGTATATGGTTTTATATTATAACAATGAAAACAACTATGGACAAAGTAGCAGGTTGTGTAAATGGCTCGGATAAGTCAGTAAAACAGGCATTAAAAAAGCTGGGCAGGTTCGCTTTCTGGTTTTTCTTATGCTACTTATATGGATCGTTGCTGTTCGAAGCATCAGCAGATGTATCTGCGGGTCTGTTGAAGATTTCCGGCAATACAGTTACACGCAAGACACCAAGTGGGGCAACAATTGATGGAAATTATGACAGCACAGAGAGCATCAAGGCGCGGTTAGCAGCAATAAAACAGAAATATCCGCCAAATCAAGGAGCAACATGGAAAGGAGATTGGGGTGGAGCAACCCAGTGTTTTGGGTTTGCACGTATGGTATTCTTTTTCCTTTATGGAAAAGAAATGCCAGCTAGATATTATTCTAATGCTCGTTATCAATATAGAGACGAAAATGGTGTAAATAAGGTGGGACAACTGACAGGAAACTTTACAGCGGCAAAGTGCAGCAATTATTTGCGCAGGCTAAAATTGGTGATGTAATTCAGGCCAGTACAACAGCTTCTTCTGGTCAGCATACCATGATTTTTACCGGACTGACTTCAAAAGGAATCACAGTATATGATTGTAATGCCGCAGTGAATGGTTGTGCTCCGGGAGGATGTGGTATCAATGAATGGGAACGTTCTTATTCGGAATTAGCAAAAGGAACATACGGATATGGTTCTTCCAATGGAGGAATTACAATTTATCGTGCTGATAATTATGCGTCAATTTACGGAGATGGCGATGATGTCTTTTATGATGATAGTGCAAATTTTATCATAAAAGATGGTGTTTTAGTAAAATACACGGATGGCAGCCATTTGTAGAAATTCCGGATACGGTAACAGCGATTGGTGATGAGGCATTTTTTGAATAATAAAACGATGATACATGTGCTGATTCCTGATAGCGTGAAGAGTATTGGAAATAGTGCATTTGAAGGTTGTACGAGTTTATTGTCTGTTAGCATACCGGATAGTGTGGAATCAATTGGCGAAAGTGCGTTTACAGATGTACCAGTCTGGGATATGCGTATTTGCCGAATAATGAGAAGTATACGGTGATAGAGTCGAGTTTGTTTAGAGGATGTAAATGGCTTACGGAAATTGTTATTCCACCACAACTTCTTGAAATTAAAGAGGGTGCTTTTGAAAATTGCAGTTCATTAATAAGTGTAGAATTGCCTAATTCTATTGAAAAATTAGGAGATGAATATGGTCCCGTGGCATACGGTTCTGGTGGTGTATTTCAAAAATTGCACATTATTACAAGAAGTAAATATCCCAAAGAATCTTCAATTTTTAGGTGCGTATACTTTTTTGGATGTTCGACCATTGATAATATTCGTATTCCAAAAAATATTACAAAGACAGGATATTATGGAAATTTTTTGCAGAATGTGATTCTCTTGAGCATATTACTTTTGATGAAGGTATTACAAACATTGCGGAAGGATTGTTTCATAATTGCACTAGTTTAAAAGAAATTGAATTACCATATACAATAACAGAAATAGGAAACGGTGCTTTTTCTGGGTGCAAAAATTTAAGAGAAATTAGTTTGCCAAGAGGGGTAAGAAAAAATAGGAGATGATTATGGAAATGTAGTAAGTGCAGTGGGAGGATGCTTTCAAGGATGTACTCCATTAAAAGAGGTTAAGTTACCGAAAGAATTAGTATATTTAGGAGCATATTCATTTAACGGTTGTATAAATTTGGAAGCAGTGGAAATAAATAAAAAATAAATGAAGTTGGATATTATGCAAATGTTTTTAGCGACTGCCCGGCTCTAAAGAATATATTATTTGAAAAAGGAATAACCAAAATTCCGGATATGCTTTTTTGAAGGCAGTAATGGTTTGGAAAAAATAGAAATTCCTCAAACCGTTACTGCAGTGGGGAGTCGTTCGTTTAAAATTGTATATTACTAAAAGATATTAAAATTCAGATTCTGTGAAACAAATAGATGCTAATGCTTTTGAGGGGTGTGTAAAATATTGAGGAATTTAATTTTCCTGATACGATTAGTATTTTAGGAAATGGTGTCCTGAAAGGGTGTTCGAAACTAAAAAGTTAGGTTTCCGAAAACATTAACGAAGATTCCTGATTGCATGTTTATGGAGTGTAGTTCACTTGAAAATATTGTGACAGGTGAACAAATAGAAACCATAGGTGCGTTTGCGTATAAAGATTGTGTAGCATTTTCTAAAATAGATTTAAAGAATAGTAATGTAAGGAAGATTGGTGACAGTGCATTTAGTGGGTGTAAAGGACTTATTATGGTAGATATGGGAAACCAAATTGAAACCATAGGAAATTATGTTTTTAGTGGATGCAGTAATTTGGAAGAAATATTATTGAGTGAAACAATAAAAGTTATTCCTAAAGGTGCATTTGAAGCATGTTTGAAATTGAAAAAAAATTATTTTGACAAATGGAATACAAGAAGTTGAAGAAGATGCATTTAAAGAATGTATTAATTTGCGGGAAATTTTCATTCCGTGTAAAACAAAGAAAATTAGTTCGTTGAGTTTTTCGTATCTAGATATTTTACTAATTAGAGGCGTGGCAGGAAGTTATGCAGAGCAGTATGCAAAAGAAAATGATATTGCTTTTGTTGCACAGCAGATTGCAACGGAGAAAATCACGCTGACTGAAACAGAATTGACATTAGGGCGGAATGAGAAATATCAATTAACCGCAGGATTAAATCCAATGGATTCTACGGATGAAGTTATTTGGTCGTCTTCGGATGAGAAGATTGCAAAAGTGGACAAAACAGGAAATGTTGAGGCAATATCGGCGGGCGAGGCAGTTATCACGGTAAAGGCAGGTGAAAAAACAGCGACATGTAAGGTGACAGTCAACATCCCAATAACAAGCATTTATTTAAACAAAACATCCATAGAATTAAATTCTATTGGTGACAGTTACCAGTTAAATGCAAGTTATTATCCTTCTGATGCAGATGGAGCAATAATATGGAAATCGGATGATGAAGGGGTTGCTTCCGTAGATCAAACAGGAAAAGTGACAGCCGTAGGAAAAGGAACAACGACAATTACTGTTTCATGTGGGAGTGTAAAGGATACATGTACGGTGGTGTCAAAAGGAGAGAGTGATGGTTCACAGATAATCCCATCTCCTGGTTCTCAGCCAAGTGTGAAACCGAATCAGACAATCAACCGGCGAATACGCCGAAGCCATCTATGACGCCGCAAGTGCCGACAAAGGGAATATTCCGCAATCGTCACAAACGGTCAATGATGGGAAGAATAGCGGTCAAATGGCTTCTTTGACAAAGATTAAAGGTGTCGTTGCAAAGAATCAAAAGAAGTGCAAAGTAAAAGTTACTTGGAAAAAGGTGCCAAACAGTTTGGGGTATCAGATTCAGTATGCAACAAATAAAAAGTTTAAAAGGCCAAGAAAAAACGGTTAAATCAACCTTTGTTACATTAAAGAAGCTGAAAAAAGAAAAAAGACATATTTTATTCGGATTCGAGCTTATAAAATTGCAGATGGAAAGAAAGTGTATGGAAAGTGGAGTTCAGTTAAAAAGTTAAGGTAAAGAAGAGATAAGGAACAAAGGTGTTGTAGGTTTATCACAACAGTTACAGAAAGTAAATTAAATACGACAAAGGAACAAAACTATCGAAAAAACAGGGATGACACAAGCGGAAATAAAAAAGCATTAAGTAAAGGACGCTTAAAGTTATTCTTGGGGAAAGTTACTGGCGCTAAAGGTTACCAGCTCCAGTATGCTTTGAATAAAAAGTTCAAAAAGAAAAAGAGCATACAGACCAAGAAAACCAAGTACACCATTAAGAAACTGAAAAAGAAGAAAACGTATTACATTCGTGTCCGTGCCTATAAGATGAATGGCAAGAAAAAGGTGTATGGTAAGTGGAGCACGGTGAAAAAGTCAAGATAAGGAAGTAATATAAGACGGGTTTTGAAAAAACTTTGAGCGTAGAACGTCCCTCTTATTGGTGGTGTCGTTTTACGCTCTTTTTATATGCCGGAATTTGGCATGTTTGGTACGATTTAATGTTCTTTTTTGAGGGGCGTAAGTCGCCTGACAATTGTAAGTAAATATATTGACTTTGCACTTTGATTGTGCTAATATATATACAAACAAGGGTGGGACGCAGATGTTCTCCTTGTAGTGATAGAAATAAAAGAATTTAGGTAATTAAGGAGGATACTGTTTGGGAGCAAAAGATTTAGCAGAGAAAAATTTACTACAATACAAAGATGTATTTTCAGACATTGTAAACGTAAACTTATTTGGTGGCAGATGTTATGTGTCGGCGGGAGAGTTGTCGAGAGAACCCGGCGAGTTGATTACGAAAGCCGTATCGGATGAGAAACTTCGGCAGTTACAGATGGATGTACCGATGAAATGTAAGAAGCACAATAGAAGTTTTTTCTTATGTCTGGAAAATCAGAGTGACAAAAACAACGTTATGCCGGTGCGAGATATGGGATACCAGCACGCCAAATATATGGAGCAGATAAAGGAAGTGAAGGAAAGTAATCGAAAAACTGAAATTATCCAAACCCGATGACAAAGGAACTTAACGATTCCCAGAAGTTAAGCCCGGTCATTACTTTGGTTTTGAATTACAGTCAGAATGAATGGGGAAAGCCAAGATGTCTGAATGATATGCTGGAATTTCCGGAAGACATTGGTGAGAAACTTACAAAATGGATACCCTCGTATTCGGTTTGTGTGATTAACCTTGCCAGTCAGCCGGAAACGACAATTCGCCAGTATCAATCGGATTTTAAATACATAGTCCGTTATCTGTCCTGTGGAAATGACAGAAGAAAACTGGATGAATATTTCCAAACAACGGAGTTTCAATTAGACCACCCGGAAGCATTTTTAGATTGGCTGTCTGCGGTGACAAACGACACGAGATATCGGAAAGCAAAGGAATTAATTGAAGAAACTGAAGGAAAAGGAGGAAAAATCAATATGTGTGTATTAGTAGATATGTATGAGGAACGAGGAGTAGAGAAAAGGAATTTCACAAGGAATCTCAAGGAATTGAGGAAATCAACACATTATATCATTGCTTGTTAGCAGATCATCGAATGGAAGATATAAAAAAAGCAATCATGGATACAGACTATCAGAAGGAATTGTTGCGGGAGTATGGGATAGGAGAGTAAGAGGAGGATATTATTTGGGAGCAAAAAAAAGATTTAGCAGAGAAAAATTTACTACAATACAAAGATGTTTTTTCAGACATTGTAAATCGTAAACTTATTTGGTGGCAGATGTTATGTGTCAGCGAAAGAGTTGTCGCGGGAACCCGGCGAGTTGATTACGAAAGCCGTATCAGATGATAAACTTCGGCAGTTACAGATGGATGTGCCGATGAAGTGTAAGAAGCACAATAGAAGTTTTTTCTTATGTCTGGAAAATCAGAGTGACAAAAAATAATATTATGCCGGTGCGCGATATGGGATACCAGCACGCCAAATATATGGAGCAGATCAAGGAAGCGAAAAGAAAGTAATCGAAAAACCGGCAATTATCCAACCCCGATGACAAAGGAACTTAACGATTCACAGAAGTTAAGCCCGGTCATCACTCTGGTTTTGAATTACAGTCAGAAAGAATGGAAAAAGCCAAGATGTTTGAATGATATGCTGGAATTTCCGGAGGATATTGGTGAGGAACTTACAAAATGGATTCCAGAGCATCCGATTTGTATTATTAACCTAGCCAGCTAGAAACGACAATCCGCCAGTATCAATCAGATTTTAAATACATAGTCCGTTATCTGTCTTGTGGAAATGACAGAAAGAAACTGGATGGATATTTTCAAACAACAGAATTTGAATTAGACCATCCGGAGGCGTTTTTAGACTGGTTGTCTGCGGTGACAAACGACACGAGATATCGGAAAGCAAAGGAATTAATAGAAGAAACTGAAGGAAAAAGGAGGAAAAATCAATATGTGTGTATTGTTAGATATGTATGAAGAACGAGGAGAAGCACGAGGAATAGAGAATTGCGAAGGGATTGCCAAAGAGAAGCGCGTGGAATAGAAAAAGGGGATTGTCAAGGAGAGGCGCGTGGAATGGCAAAAGGGAATTTCGCAAGGGATCGAGGAAATCAACACATTATATCATTGCTTATTAGCAGATCATCGAATGGAAGATATACAAAAAGCAATCATGGATACAGAATACCAAAAGGAATTGCTGTGTGAATATGGGATTGGAGAGTAAGAGGAGGGTACCATTTGGGAGCAAAAGATTTGGCAGAGAAAAATTTATTACAATACAAAGATGTATTTTCAGACATTGTGAATGTCAACTTGTTTGGTGGCAGGTGTTATGTATCTGAGGAAGAGTTGTCGCGAGAACCCGGCGAGTTGATTACGAAAGCCGTTTCGGGTAAAAATCTTCGGCAGCTACAGATGGATGTGCCGATGAAGTGTAAGAAGAACAATAGAAGTTTTTTCTTATGTCTGGAAAATCAGAGTGACAAAAATAATGTTATGCCGGTGCGTGATATGGGGTACCAGCACGCAAAATATATGGAGCAGATAAAGGAAGTGCAGGAAAACAATCGGAAAATCGGCAATTATCCAAACCCGATGACAAAAGAACTTAATGATTCACAGAAATTAAGTCCGGTCATCACTTGGTTTTAAATTACAGTCAGAATGAATGGGATAAACCAAGATGCCTGAATGATATGTTGGAATTTCCGGAGGATATGAAATGTGAGTTGGAGCCATGGATACCCTCGTATTCGGTTTGTGTGATTAACCTTGCCTGCCAGTCAGAAATGACAATCTGCCAGTATCAATCAGATTTTAAATACATAGTTCGTTATCTGTCCTGTGGAAATGACAGAAGAAAACTGGATGAATATTTCCAAACAACGGAGTTTCAATTAGACCATCCAGAAGCATTTTTAGATTGGTTGTCGGCGGTGACGAATGACAGGAGATATCGGAAAGCAAAAGAACTAATTGAAGAAACAGAAGGAAAAGGAGGAAGAATCAATATGTGTGTATTGTTAGATATGTATGAAGAACAAGGAATGGAAATCAAAATCAATTGTTTGTTAGCAGATAATCGAATGGAAGATATACAAAAAGCAATTGGATACAGACTATCATTGTTGCGGGAGTTGGGATAGAGGAAGAGGAGGATAATTTGAATTTAGGAAGATATACAAAAGATGTATTTTCAGACATTGTAAATGCAAACTTATTTGGTGGCAGATGGAGGATATTGGTGAGGAACTTACAAAATGGATTCCAGAGCATCCGATTTGTATTATTAACCTAGCCAGCCAGCCGGAAACGACAATCTGTCAGTATCAATCAGATTTTAAATACATAGTCCGTTATCTGTCTTGTGGAAATGACAGAAAAAAACTGGATGAATATTTTCAAACAACGGAGTTTGAATTAGACCATCCGGAGGCGTTTTTAGACTGGTTGTCTGCGGTGACAAACGACACGAGATATCGGAAAGCAAAAGGAATTAATAGAAGAAACTGAAGGAAAAAGGAGGAAAAATCAATATGTGTGTATTGTTAGATATGTATGAGGAACGAGGAGTAGAGAAAGGAATTTCACAAGGAATCTCACAAGGAATTTCACAAGGAATCGAGGAAATCAACACATTATATTATTGCCTATTAGCAGATAATCGAATGGACGATATACAAAAAAGCAATCATAGATACAGAATACCAGAAAGAATTGTTACAGGAGTATGGGATTGGAGAGTAGGGAAGAAAGAAAATTCCACGGAAAATATGTGGAGTATCCTATGTTGATTTTATAATTAGTTCTCTTTACAGACTTCTTTTGCCATATTAAAAGGCAGCCCAGGCTTTGGCCAGCCGGCATAAAAAGCGGCGTGTGTGATAATTTCAGCAATTTCTTTTTGTGTTACGCTATGTTTTTTTTTGCATTTGCGAGGTGAAATTTCAAAGAACTATCAAGGATACCGCTTGCCATTAGGGTGGTTACGGTTACGATGTTTCGGTCTCTGGAAGAAAGTTTGTCCTCTCTGGACCATACCTATCCAAACAATACATCATCGTTTAATTCAGCAAATTGTTCAAAAAAAGTAAGACGGCCATCGGCATGGTGCCCCAGTAATTTGGGTGGTCAAGGTAGATTACATCATATGAGTCGATACTTTTCAGGTATTCTGCAAGAGCTGGTTTTGCGTTTAGTATAACATGGCGAGTCTTGACAGAGAATTTCCAATATGTTATTGTTGGATCAACTAAAAGTTTACGGGAAGAGAAATCGTTATTGGATGGGGGAAAGCAGTATGTATGAACCGATGTTGGATACATTTCTTGCCGTTGCGGATTGTGGAAAGCTTTACGAAAGCAGCGGAACAATTATTTATTTCACCGACAGCAATTATGAAGCAGATGAATTCGTTAGAAAATTCCGAATTATAAGCTGCATTTGATTCCTTTTGAGGATGACCACAATGGTATTTTGTTGGAGATTGAACAGCTTGGCGAAAAATTTGATTTTTTAATTGGCGTATGTGATTCGCAGACATGGCTTTCTATGTGCGACTTTCTTTCGATTTGACGTTATAAGAAAAATATATTCAAAAAATTAGAAGTGGAAAGGAACTGACGATGAAAGCAAATTATCATACACACAACACGGTGTCAGCATGCGTTCGGAAGGACAGGGAGTATGTAGAAGAAGCAATTCGGGCAGGACTTCGACCATTGATACGAAACGGATTTGAATCCGAAATATAAGAAAAAGATATTGATATTTTTATCAGTTTGAATCGTGAACTGATGGAGAAGCAGGATGCTTTTTGAAGGATTACCCGGTGGGATTACACATGATACTTGGACAACATTTTTCTTGATTCTGAGAGTGATTTTAATTACAGTGGACGTATGGCAGATGATGAAGATAGATTGATTCGTTATGTGGATTTGTGTATTGAGGGAGCAAGGTCCGGACGTTGCTACTTATATTTGGCACATCCGGATTTGATATACTATACCGGTTCTGATAAAATTTATCAAAGAGAAAATGAAACGGTTGTGCGAAGCAATGAAACAGATGAATATTCCGTTGGAATATAATTTTGCTAGTTTGGCAATTCACCGCAACTATCCGGAGGAGGAGGATTCTGGCAGATTGGTACGAAATACAGGTAATTCAGTGATTTTTTGGAGTAGACGCTCACAGACCGGAACAGTTTGCCGATAGACAGGACATTAGAACTGGCGAAAAAAAGTGTGAGGGAATGAATGTTGTGGAACAATTGACGCTTGACAGATGAGACAGAATG
>VOFC01001040.1_pt1 | contig 24000 bp, 19 predicted proteins | sample 5384161 | NCBI WGS metagenome assembly VOFC01 (sample SAMN12384722, study PRJNA508395) | human gut metagenome | isolation source: healthy gut B | host: Homo sapiens | reverse complement strand
AGCGCATCTGTACGGAAGCGATAGGCATGGGTCACGCTCGTCCCGTCAAACTGAATCAGATAGTCGCCCTTAAGAAACTGGTATACATCGCTTGCCGGAAGATAATTCACTGCATATTTGTCTGCAGCAGATGTGTGAAAGATGTCCTGTCCGAAAGCCACATACGGCTGGTCGTACCCTAGCAGGCCCAGCACTGTCGGCATGATATCAATCTGCTCGGCAATCTTCTCTCGATCCAGTCCCCGAAGCTCCGGCATTCCCGGCGCATAAAAGATGATCGGCACCTTGTAGTATCCCAAATCCGTCACATAATCCGGATAACTGTTACCGCTGGTATGGTCGGCTGTAATGACAAACAGGGTATTGTTGAACCAAGGCTGCCTTGAGGCCTTTTCAAAGAAACGCTTGAGAGAGTAATCCGCATAGGCAATCGTTTCAAACAACGGATCCTCGCCCGTGGGAAATACCCCCTTATAACGCTCTGGAAGCACAAAAGGCCCATGCGAAGACGCCGTAAACACAGATGTCACAAAAGGTTCTTCCATTTCTGACATGCGGTCGCAGTAGAACTGCAAGAACTCTTCGTCCCATACGGCCCAGGTTCCGTCGAAGTCAGCATCTCCGTTATAGTTCGGGTCTTCATTATATTCCGTACGTCCGAAATACTTCTGGAAGCCGACAGCGCGGGCAAAGGCTTCGAACCCCATCGACCCGTTCATCGCTCCGTGAAAGAAAGCAGACGTATATCCCTTGTGCCTTGTCAGCTCTCCGGCCACACTTGACACATCATTCAATGCGGATGGCGTCAAAAAGAAAGGCTCTACAAAACTAGGAATAGAGGAAAGCACCGACGGCATCCCGTCAATGCTTTTGCGCCCGTTACTATAAGAATACTCAAATGTGACACTCTTCGTAAGCAAAGAATCAACAAAGGGAGTATATCCTTTATAATGTCCGTCTTCAAGCTGAGGATTCAATGATCCTACATGTTGCTTGCTGAAGCCTTCCCAAATGATCACCGCCACATTCATCGGACGAAATGAGACAGAATCAGCAGGCATATGGATGGGAGCGAACAGAGCCTCCGCTTCAGACTCCGGCAAGTAATCCGGAACAACAAATGACTTCTTGTCCAACGTTCTGAACACTGAAAAAGGCGTATTCAACACCAGACCTGCATCTTGAGCTCTGTTAACGTATTGATTGGCATTGCTGAGCGTGATGGGGCGTGTAGCAGTGGTCATTCCGCCTCGCATCCCAAACACCGTAAAAGGAACAGCAACAAGCAAAGCCGCCGTTTGAACTATATAATAAGCCAGCTTGTTACGCACCGGAAATACTTTGGGAGAACGATACAGCTTATAAACGGCGAAAGCCAGAACTGCCGCCAAAAGGACCAGATACCAATAGGCGACAAACTCATCCATAAATATAGATGCGATATTGCTGCCCTTCTCATGCTGAAACTCCTGAAGCACAGACATCGTGGTGCGTCGGCCGGTGAAACGATAATATACGCAATCTATCAGGTTCGTGATCAGGAAGAAAGTGTTGGCTACCGTAAATATCCAGCGGACCACTTTATAAAAGGCTGCATTTTCTTTCCAATGGAGGGGAAAAAGAAACAGAAAGATAAACAAAGCATTGCTATAAAGAATGGCGCTCGTATCAAAAATAATGCCAGCTCCAAACAGACTCAATGCGTAGCTGAAATTCATATGCCCGCTGAATGTGTCCCAGTTGACCAGCAAAAATACCAGGCGGCACAATGAATAACAGATATAGATCAACAACAGATTCCATACCAATGTCAGTACATTCGAAAAAACATCCTTTTTCATATTTCCACTCCTTTCAGGTTGAATTATAAGGCTACAAAAGTAATTATATTTTGAATAACTTCGTATATTTGCCTCTCTAAACTGAAGAATATGAAAACAAAGCGACTGATCAGAACAGGCATAGCCGTCATTATCTTGGCAGGGCTCGGCATTTGGATAAATTCCCGTTGGGATGCCTGGTTCAGAAATCCCGAGGAACCGCCTTATGCTCCGCTAAAAGAGCCGGGAAGAATCATGCTGACATTCGGCGACAAAGACCAGCTATCCCGCAATATAAGCTGGCAATGTGATTCGACGGTTGCAGATTCTTCGTTTGCAGAGCTGGCAGATACTTTAGCAAAAGATACAATGCGTGTTGCGGCACAAGGTGAAATATTCCAATCACGAAGCGGAAAAGCAGCCTATTATGTGGCCCGACTGCGCAACCTGAAACCTGACTGTTATTACAGCTATCGGGTATGCACCAACGGGATATACTCTGAATGGCATAACTTCCGCACCCACAACCTGTCGACAAAGAAAGATTTCTCATTCATCTATACCGGCGACGTACAGGATACAATCAATGGAGTTGCCAACCAATATCTGAAAACGGCATTGGCACAACACCCCCAAACCGAATTCTTTGTTTTTGGAGGGGATTTGACCGAACGCCCCATAGATGCTTATTGGCAGGAAACGTTCGACGGCCTGGACTCCATCCGCCAGCACTATCCCGTTGTAAACGTAACCGGCAATCATGAATACCTGAAATACGTTATCCGCAAATTGGAGAAACGCTATTCACTCGTCTTTTCTTATTTTTTGGACTCCATGATCGGGGAGAACCAAGTATATACCTTGAAATATAACAATATGCAGTTCTTTCTGCTCGACAGCAACAGGGAACTTCCTTATCTATGGACACAAAGGCAATGGCTGAAAGAAGAACTTGAAAAGAGTGATGCACAATGGAAGATTGTCGTACTGCACCACCCTCTTTACTCTATCAAAGGAAAACATAACAACATGATGCAGCGCACCATGTTCAATTCGCTGATACAAAAATACCACGTCGATCTCGTACTCCAAGGACACGAACATGCCTACGCAAGGATGACCATGCATGATGAAAACGGGAAAGCCACAACACCGGTCTATACAGTCAGCCACTGCTCGCCTAAAAGTTATCGGATTGACTTTGACGGACGTTTCGACAAGTTTGGCATCGAAAGCCGCTTCTACCAATATGTCCGTGCGCACGGCGACACATTAAGCGTCAATGCCTACCGTTTCCCCAGCGGAGAACTGTATGATTCATTAGACATTGTAAAGAACGCGTCGGGCACATCCATTATCGATAACGGCAAAAACATTCCGGAATACCTGGAATTCAAATCGAACGGAAGCGAGAAAGATTGCAGGTATATGGAACGGATAAACAAGTATAAACAAAACAAGATATAGGAACGGCAAGACACGACGAAACCAGAAGGACAAAACAAACATGTCATTTACACCATCAATGTATGACATTCTTAGGCAAAGCACAACATGTGTTGGTTTCTGAAAATATTCAAAGTGTTTTGACAACCGGCTTCTACAAACAACGCTTTACCTCCAGACAAACAGTCCTTTCCTGAAAGGCTTATCTAATGCCAAACGCCATGAAATAAAGAGGCTTTCATAACAGAAAAGTCCAAAGATTTTGTATTTTTGCTAACAGAAAATAAATTAGGGCCTATGGAACTTTCCATGTTCTGGCAAAACATATATTTCCTATTACACCTAAAGACAAAACTGCATATGCAAAGTTTGCTCTATACTTGATGTCTGGCAAAAAATGGCAATCATATTTTTGAAAGAATAAAGTCATGAGAATAAAATTTATACGAAAAATAAAGCAACGCATCAATGACATCAAAATGTCTGTAGTGTAGCAGGATTACCATATGTTTATGAAATGGTTATCATACCTCATTGGGGAAAGAAGAAAGATAAGCTAGCGCGTTGCTGGAGAAAGCATGAAGCTATCATAAACTTTTTGGAAAAAAGAATATGCAACCTTGATAAAAAATACAGTCTGTCGGTCCAATCAGTTTCTCACCCCATAATCGCCAAAAAGGAAGCGCCCATATGGGTTTGCTGGTGGCAAGGTGAATCACAAATGCCTCCAATCGTACGGTCATGTTATCAATCCTTACTTGAAAATGCCGGTGAACATCCCGTACACCTCATAACAGAAGAAAGCATTGATCAATATATTCAAATACCCACATACATTTTACAAAAGGTAAAGAAAGGCAACATTTCATTTACACACTTTTCTGACATAATCCGCATGGCTCTTCTATATGAGCATGGAGGTTTATGGCTAGATGCCACGATCTATGTCAGCAGACCTCTGAAGGATAAAATATTTGACAGCCCATTGTTCTCTGTAGCCCCCAATATCGACACAGAGCTTGTATCTCAAGCCAAATGGAGCGGCTTTCTCCTTGGAGGATATCCTCAGGAACCATTATTCGGCTTTGTCCGTGACTTTTTCTTCGAATACTGGAAAAAAGAGAACAGGCTCATAGACTATTTTCTGATAGACTATGCTATATACATAATCAGACAGAACTCGCCTTATATCAACGTTCTGTTAGAATCAATTCCCAAACATTATAAGATATTCGATATGGAACAAAATCTGGACAAACCATATGACAAAGAATATTTCACACAATTATGCCATCAACAAACATTCCACAAGCTCAACTATAAAATAAAGTATACAACATATACGGCAGATCATAAACAAACCATCTACGGATATCTGATAAAAGATATTCCATAAAAAGATCAGGCTCTATGTTCTAATCGCTGTCTATTTTTACGTTTTATCTTCATCAACAAAGAGGAAGGAACAATGCTATCTGCCAAATGCTTGACTGCATATGAGATGGTTTTATTCAAGAGCGACAGTTTCCATTTCAACGTATGATCAATCCCCCGAATGCGTGCGCACTCACGCTTCACATCCAATTTATGCACAGAGGACACTCCTTCTATCGCTTCGCACAGCGAAACGTCTACCGGAATATATTGCATCCGCCCTCCTCTTTGATATAAGTTGTAAATAAAATGATAATCAGCAGCCAGGCGATAAGAGAGATCAAACGGATGAGCTTTCATTTCCTCCGTATCTGCAAACATCGACTGATGACATGCCGGCATAAGCTTTGGAGTTACTTCAGGTATATTTCCTTTAGCCGGAACAATCGCATAGGATTTCTGACGCAAAGTGTCACCATACACAACTTTCGTATTTGGATGGATCTCAGCAGCAAATAAACGGGCTATTGCCTCTCCATCCACAAAAATGTCCCCTGCATTCATAAAATTAACCCATCTCCCGGAAGACAAACAGACTCCTTTGTTCATAGCATCAAATATCCCCTTGTCAGCTTCTGACAGCCAACGCAATTTGATACCTTTCTCTCTAAATAAAGGCTCAATTGACAATATTACATCAACAGTCTTATCCGTTGACTTACCGTCAATCAAAATATATTCCAAAGGACGGTATGTCTGTTCCAACACACTTTCCATCGTCCGGGCAAGTGTCTTTTCCACATTAAAACAAACCGTTACGATTGATATCAGATCTCGTTGCATAAATATTTTCTATATTTCGGTTTAGCCAATTGAAGCGCATAAAGCAATCTGTCAACCATTCGCTTCACTTTATATAAAAAAAAGGTACGTCCGGCCGTTCCCCTTTCCATGGAGTCATGTCAAGATAATGAAAATACAATCCTTTATAAGGGTGCTGGGACTTGTATTGCCATGGTTTCTTTCCTCCTGTGTAATGGACAATTACCGGATGAAGCAGTTCTTTCTCCAAATCCGGAATGGCTTCGGGACGAATCCTGCGTTTCCTCCGCAAGAATCCATCCTGCACATTGTAGCGAAAAGGAAGAAAAAGCTTTTTGTCATGAAGCAATGCATTCAGCACATCCTGATCATTAAAAACGAGTTCACTCATATGCTCTGAGATATATTTCTCCGCCACCTTCTGGAACTGGATATTCCGCCAATATTCCAGATTAACCAATAATACTCCAGCATTGAAATACGAAAATGAAGAAGCATAATGCAAGCGTTCATAATTGTCCGGTTTTCCACTCCACATATCCTCCACACAACCTGCCGCATAATCAGTAATGTCTGTACTCCAAAGTTCCTTTATCGAACCGTTCACAATCAGATCACAATCCAAATAAAGAACCTTGTTTATAGAACGGGGCAAAATGCTCTCCAAGAAAATACGATAATATGTAGCCAGCGAGATGTGGCTCTCTCCATAAATGGAACATCCTTCCAACAAGGCATTTCCTGTTTCATAAACAAACAAGGTCTGGTGATACCGGCCTTCAATCCAATCATGTAATATTTTCTTAGAGTCATCCGGCAGTTCCGAGGCGATTACATGGATATGAAAAGATGAATCCGCATTGTTTTCAAACAAAGAAGTCAGCATAACCACGCAATACTTCACATACGAAGCATCAATATTGCAAGCTACATGTATAATTCCTTTCTCCATTCTCTCAAAGCTTAACTTCCGACAAAGCCTTTCTTATATAGTATCCAGCAGACAAGCGTTCGCTTATCACTGCCACATTCCGTTTCATTACAGCATATTGTTCGGAGGTCAATCCTTCCAGCACACTGTCCAGTTCCGCCAATGAAGCAACACAGATTCCGATCCCGTTATTACGGACAAAGGCTGCCAGAGCCGCCTGGTCCCATATAATGACAGGAAGTTCACACCGGATATACAACGATGTCTTGTGGGGGTTGTTATACTTCAGATATTCCCCAAAGTCACCCGTACATGCATCTACAGAGAATCCGTCCCAAACCAGTCCGAAATCTCCCTGAGCCGTAGCGATTAAATCATCCGAACGAACAAAACCTTTATAGACAAAACGTGTTTTCCCCTGAGCCTTATCCAGTTCAAAACCGTTTCCATAAAGATTGAAGCGAAACGAATGCACATACGCTCCCACTTCATACAGAAACGTATTTTTACGCAAGCTCAATGCACCGGCATAAACCACTTCATAAGGTTTATGAACTATCCCGTGCGGGAGAGCCTTTGTTTCTGACAAGTAATCAAATATTTCAAGCTCTCCGACCGGCACCTGGCATCCTTTTTCTATCAGCCAACGTTTCATGCTCTCATTATGCGCAATAATATAATCACCATGACTTAAACGACGTATTTCCTGACCAACAGTCAATTTTTTGCGTCTAAAGCTTCCCAGGTCATGGATCACAACCACCACTTTCGCTCCCCGGAAATGAGCCATACGGCATACAAACGTGAAATATTTTTTCAACGGATACTGCAACACCAGACGGTCGCCCTTTCTCAACGAGAAAGGGGCCTTCAAGACGCCTGCCAATGTTGCCAGAAATGCCAATACAGAATTGGTATACCGGGTCTGCCTGAAACCGACATTCACAAAGCCATTCTCGGCCATAATACGCTCTATGTCCGTTTTGGCCTTGTTGCCGGCTCCGTCAACTCCCTTATAATTGCGCGATAAATAACAATTCCTCATAAAAAGAGATTACAACTCTGTTTTACATAAAGCCAAGGCTGCCGCCACTGTATCGTCCATGTCTGCATAAGTATATTGAGCAAGCCGTCCTCCGAACAGCACATTCGGAACAGATTCCGCCAACTGCCGATAATCTGCATAAATCCGGCTGTTCTTTTCATCATTAACCGGATAATAAGGTTCTTTTCCCGGAGCAAAACTATCAGGATACTCATAAGTGATTATCGTATGAGGCTGCTTCCCGAACTCAAAATGCTTGTGTTCTATCACGCGGGTATAAGGAATCTCACGCTCGGTATAGTTCACAACCGCATTCCCCTGAAAGTTCTCCATTTCCAGACGCTTTTCCTCAAAACGAAGACTGCGGTACTCCAGATGACCGCAACGGTAATCAAAGTATTCATCAATGCAGCCTGTAAACAGCGTTTTTTCAGCAACGCCATCCAGCTCTGCCCTGTTCTTGAAATAGTCTGTGGCAAGACAAACCTCCGTATCGCCAAGCAAAGCATCTATCAGCGCATTGTATCCGCCAATGGGAATGCCTTGGTAGGCATCATTGAAATAATTGTTGTCGAAAACAAAGCGGAACGGCAAACGTCGGATAATGAATGCCGGAAGTTCTGTAGCCGCACGCCCCCACTGCTTTTCGGTATATCCCTTTATCAGCTTCTCATAAATATCCTTTCCACACAGTTTCAAGGCCTGTTCCTCCAGATTGGCGGGCTCCGCGATGTGAGCAAACTCTCCGCGCTGCTCTTCGATCTTAGCCTTTGCCTTTGCCGGAGTCGTAACGCCCCATAACTGATAGAACGTATTCATGTTGAAAGGAAGATTGTACAGCTTGTCACCGTAACGTGCCACCGGCGAATTGGTATAACGGTTAAACTCCACAAAAGAATTCACATAATTCCACACCTCCTTATTGTCGGTATGAAAAATATGCGCCCCGTATTTGTGCACATGAATTCCGTCCACATCCTCACAGTAGATGTTTCCTCCCCGATGATGGCGTTTGTCTACCACAATGCAAGACTTGCCTGCCCGTTTCGCTTCGCAGGCAAACACCGCGCCGAACAAGCCGGCGCCTACAATCAAATAATCATATTTCTTTTTCATAAGTCTTTGATTTCAATAAACCTTCAAGCATTCCATGTACAACATCATCGCGCATACGCATTATTCCACACAAATAAATCTTCGTATAGGACCGCATGACGAGGCTTGAATATCCTCAAGATACCCCACACCTCAGATGTTGTCTTCATAAGCAACAGTTTCTTGCCGTATTACAAATATAAAAAGAATAATGTTATCAAACAAAAAAATACGTATCTTCATCAAAGTAAAATGTTTGATTCTAGGAATATACAAGAATGCAGAGCTTTTCTCCAAGAAAGATTTTACGATTTCCCGCCCGGCAGCACCTGCAACGCCATGGTAAATTCTGCATCCCCAGACTAGAGATACAAATCTCCAGGCTGAAGATTTATATCTTCAGTTTGAAGATGCATATATCCAAACTGAAGACTGACTTTTGCTCCTCGTCTGTCAAGTTCCCCAAAACATGGAAATCATTTTGCGGATACAACATCACCTTTTACACACAAATCCAGACAAAAGCACGGACGTTCATGAAATATTTCGTACTTTTGCAAGGACAAACTTCAATCAAAGTCTATGCGCATAGGATTCGACGCGAAAAGAGCTGTACAAAATTTCACAGGCTTAGGAAATTACAGCCGGTATCTGATAGAAACACTTTGCCGTTTCTATCCGGAGAACGAATATGTGCTCTATGCGCCGAAGTATAAGGAAAGCAGACAATTCAGCTCCCTCATGGAGAAATGTCCCGCAATCGAATGTCGGTTGCCGAAAAAAGGATGGAAACGTTTCCGGTCGCTTTGGAGAACATTCGGAGTCACCTCCCGGATGGAAGCAGACGGCATAGACATCTACCACGGACTCAGCAACGAGCTTCCGCTCAATATCCGTAGCCAAAGAAGAACCAAAACTGTGGTTACGATACACGATCTCATCTTCATACGCTATCCCCAATATTACCATCCGATTGACAGATGGCTCTATCAGTATAAATACAGAAAGTCATGTGAAAAGGCCGATGCGATCATCGCCATCAGCGAGTGTACCAAACGCGACATCATCAACTATTTTCATATCAGGCCGGACAAAATACACACCGTTTATCAGGGATGCGACGCTGCTTTCTCCGCCACGGCAACAGATGGCATGAAAAAAGAAGTGCAGGCGACCTACGGCCTGCCGCCCCGATACATTCTGAATGTGGGAAGCGTCGAAGAAAGAAAAAACATACTGCTTGCGGTAAAGGCCATGCCCGCAATTCCGGAAGATGTCCATCTGGTAATTGCCGGGAAACGCACGCCGTACACGGAACTGGTGGAAGCCTTCGTCCGTACAAAACATTTGGAGGAAAGGGTCCACCTGCTTCACAACGTTGCATTCCGGCATCTTCCGGCAATGTATCAGATGGCCGAAATATTTGTATACCCGTCACGCTTTGAAGGATTCGGGATTCCAATACTGGAAGCCCTCAATTCATCCGTTCCCGTCATAGCTGCCACAGGATCATGTCTGGAAGAAGCGGGAGGGCCTGACTCCATATACATACACCCCAATGACGTGGAAGGAATGGCGTCAGCGTTGAACCAGCTGCTGAAGAACCCAGAGAAAAGAGAATACATGGCAGAACAAGGCAGAAAATACGCCGACCGCTTCTCCGAAGAACAACAGGCCGGGCAACTAATGGAACTGTATCACTCATTATTATCATCAGAGAAAAAATGAAAATCGTCATAGCTCCGGAATTCCAAAATCTGAAAAATGAGATTCAAGACATCTCCGCCCTCTTCAACTCCGCAAAAGGTGTCATTGTCTATGAAGGAAGAAACTCCATCCGGAATTTCAATATCCAAGGCGTACCCGTCACAATAAAAAGATTCAAAAGGGTAAATCCGGCACAACAGGTTGCCTACACTTTCTTCAAAAGCACCAAGGCTGAACGTGCCTACCGCTATGCTGCCATATTCAGAGAAAGAGGCATCTGTACGCCACAGGAAATCGCATATATAGAAGATTACGAACACGGCTTGTTTACCACCGGATATTTCGTTTCAACCACATGCCCGGACCCTCCGGCGTTCCCTACACTGGTTCCGGAAAAGAACTTCGACAAACAACTTGCAGAAGACCTTATTGGACACGTGATACACATGCACGACAAGGGAATCATACATGGCGACCTGAATCTGGGAAACTTCCTATTCCGCAAGAACCAGGAATCCGGGCATTATTCGTTCACTGTCATTGACATCAACCGCTCGAAATTTTATGAATCGCTCCCCGACAAGGACACGTGCATAAAAAACCTCAGCACCCTAACGCACCGCAGAGATCTGTTCAGTTTCATGATTTCTGCCTACGCAGAAAAAAGGAACTGGCCTGTTGCCGACACGCTAAACAAGGCAACCGCATACCTTGAAGAACTGGAAGCCAGACATGAAAGGAAAGAACGCATAAAGAATCTTTTTAAATGACAAACATATGATACCCAAAGTTATTCACTTCTGCTGGCTGAGCGGAGATCCGTATCCTGCCAAAATAAAAAAATGCATGAAGACATGGAAAAAAGTGATGCCCGACTACGAATGGAAATTATGGAATCTGGAGAATTTTGATCTGAATTCGGCTCCGGCTTACGTAAAAGAAGCTGTCAAGGCACGCAAATGGGCTTTTGCAGCCGACTATATACGCATGTATGCATTATACACAGAAGGTGGATTTTATCTGGATTCTGATGTAAAGGTACTGAAAAGGTTTGATGAATTCCGTTCATACAACTTCATTTCAAGCATAGAGCATCATCCTACACAGCTGGAAAAAACAGGCTCTATCAAATCCATTACAACAAACGGAACACGCATCGGAGAAGAATACATCTCCGGCATGCAGATACAGGCAGCGGTAATGGGCGCGCAGCCTGGATGCCGATTCGTAAAAGACGTACTTGACTGGTATCATTCGAAAACATTCTCCAACGCATTGCCGGCAGACATGTTTTCACCGTTAATTTATGCAAGAATTGCAGAAAAGTATGGATTCCGGTATATTGATGCGGATCAGGACTTGAAAGAAAACATCAAAATATTCCGGTCTGAAATTTTTGCAGGAAACAAACATGAGGTGACCCCAACATCTTATGCTATCCATTATTGCGCGCATAGCTGGAAACCGTCTTTAACAGAAAAAATCTGCAGTATCTTTAAAAGACTGAAAAACAAGCCATGAACAAGAAATGCACATTCAGCATCGTTACGGTTTCGCTCAACAGCTCAAAACTGATTTCTAAAACCATAGAGAGTGTCTTGCAGCAGGAGTATCCTTTCAAAGAATATATCATTATTGACGGAGGATCCACCGACGGAACCGCTGACATCATAAGTAAATACCAGAACCAACTGTCTTATTGGTGTTCGGAACCGGACGGAGGCATCTATCAGGGTATGAACAAAGGCATACAACATGCAAAGAACAAATGGATTATCTTTATGAATGCCGGCGATACTTTTTGCAGACAGCCACGTTCTGAGCAACATAGCCCTATATGCAGATGACGAAAAATATGATGTCCTCTACGGAGATATATTCACCACAAAAAATGGGGAACTGAAACTAAAAACAGCATCCGAACCTTGCAATAAGCAGCGGATGTATTTTTGCCACCAAGCGGCTTTTGTCAAGACATCCATTTTGAAAGCCACACCATTCAACACAAAGTTCAAGATGTCTGCCGACTTGTTTTTCTTCAAGCACTGCCGTCTATTGGGCTATCACTTTTTACACGTACCGGTCACTGTTGCGGTCTACGATTCCCGCGGAATCTCCAACACACAGCGCATAAAAGGGCTTCAGGAGAATATACGCATCGTGAAGGAGCTGGACAAGGGATGGGATAGAATCAGGTTCCTTTGCAAACTGTATTACGTCGTATTTTGGATAAAACTAACAAAGCGCGGACATTGACACTCAAAGGAAGCCTGAAAGCTCAAAAGACTCATTTTACGGCAGAAAAGTGCTGAAATGAAGGATAGCAGCATCCGAACATTCCAGCACTTTTCGCAAAGCTATAGAGAAGCGGTCTCGTTTTTTAGGGATATTCAAGAAATAGTATAAAATTAGCCAACTAATTCATTGCGAGTTAGTTGGCTTTTTTGTATCTTTAGGTATTCCCCCGTAAATAAGGTTTGACGGCCAAAACGGGGGAAATACTCCGACTAAGATATGGCTAAGATACAAAATATTTTAAAGATTCAGCCTACTTTAGGCTTTACAGAATTCGATATTCTGAAAAATTATCAGAAAAGTTTTGAAAGCAGTGAATTGGGACGCATCCATTCGCTGTTTCCTTTCTCCTCTATCGCCCGGAAGATGGGACTGAAGGATTCCCCTTTAGGACGGAAAGGTTATTTTTCTGCCACCGGCAAGATAGCCCTGATGGTTCTGAAGTCCTATACCGGCCTGTCCGATCGTCATCTGATAGAACATCTGAACGGGAACATCCACTTCCAGCTCTTCTGTGGTATATTAATCGATCCGTCCCATCCGGTCACCAACTACAAGATAGTAAGTGCAATCCGTCAGGAACTGGCCGAAAAGCTGGATATGGATGCCTTCCAGTGCATACTTGCTGAACACTGGCGTCCCTATCTGGAAAACCTTCACGTCTGTATGACCGATGCCACCTGCTATGAAAGCTACATGCGTCATCCCACTGACCTGAAACTGCTTTGGGAAAGTGTGGAATGGCTTCACCGTCATCTCTGCGAGGATTGTCGGATACTTGGTGTCCGCCGTCCGAGGAACAAATGGGGTGACGTGAGCCGTGCATATCTTGCGTACAGCAGGAAGCGCAGACGTAAGGCCTCACGCAGCCGGATGTTGAAAAGGCGGCTGCTCAACCTGCTGGAGAAGCTGCTGTATCAGACCGGCCGTCTCCATGCCGACCATAAAGGACAGCTTGAACATACGTCAGACTACCACCGGCGTCTGTCAGTCATAAGGAAGGCATTCAAGCAGCAGAAGCAGCTGTTTGCCGGCAGGAAGGATGTCCGTGACCGTATTGTCAGTATAGACCGCCACTATGTACGCCCCATCGTGCGTGGGAAGGAAACCAAGCCGGTCGAGTTCGGAGCCAAGGTGAACAATATACAGGTAGACGGAATCTCCTTCATCGAACACCTTTCCTTTGATGCTTTCAATGAAGGTATACGTCTGAAGGAATGCATCAACCTCCAACAGAGGCTCATGCGCAGGAAGGTGACAGCCGTTGCCGCCGACTCCATTTATGCCAGCAACGCGAACCGGAAGTTCTGTACGGAAAAGGGGATTGCCACCTCCTTCGTCCGTAAGGGACGGGCAGCCAAGGATGAGGAGCTGCGACGGATACTGCGTTCGGAACTCAGCAGGGAACGGGCTACGCGTCTGGAAGGGAGCTTCGGCACACACAAGCAACACTACTCACTGGCAAAGGTCAGGGCAAGGAACAGGAAGACCGAAATCCTTTGGATTTTCTTCGGCATACATACTTCGAATGCAGTCTTGATGGCAGAAAAGGTGAAGAACAGACAGATACAGGCTGCCTGAAATCTGTAAATCTTATGGATGGAGGAGCTCGGTTAATGGCTTCTCCCGAATCGTCATGTAGATACTGACCATATTTTGCCTTTTTCGAAGCGAACAACAATAAAAGATGGCATGTGAAATGAAAAAAACAAGCTCATTTACACATGCCGCCTTATATTTTTTGAACATTTACTGAATGTCCCTTTTTAAGGAGTCTACGCAAAACGTTTCTAACATTTCTCCTCACTCTGCCTGCGCTCCCATTCTTCCTTTGTCCGTTTCCATCGGTTATGAGTCCAAAGCCAATAGGCAGGTTCACGCCGGATCATCTCTTCCAGCAAAGCTGCATAACGGTCTGTAAGTTCATAATCCGGATACTCTTCGGGAGATACCGTTATCCGCTTCAGGTCGCAATGATAATATCCCCGCTTTATCCGCCTGACGTCAGCAAAATAGATGACGGCTCTCACTTGTTTTCCAATCTGTTCCGTTCCGATAAAGAACGAAGTGTCGCGGTGGAGAAAAGGAGTCCAGTGGTGTATGCTGTTCCATTTGGGTGCCTGATCAGCTATGAATCCGATCATTGTAAGCTGCTTCTGACGCTTCAACGCAATGATGCGCCGGAGCGTGTCCTTCATCGGGATGCACTCTCCCCCGAAACGGCTCCTCATATAGAGGAAAAGCCTGTCAAAGGTCTTGTTGTATAGAGGATGGTAAATCTGGCTGCTATGGATCTGCGGAGGATACCAGTATGCCAACGATGCAATCCATTCCCAGTTGCAATAGTGGCCCAAATAAATAAATCCGAAGTTCTTTCCTGTCTGTTCCAGATCAGACGCCATCGCATCGGCGCCGGAAAACGTCATGCGCTTCATTATCTGTTCTTTCGACATGGAAAAAAGTTTGATGTTTTCCATTGCACAATCACAAAAGAAACGGTAGAACTTTTTTTCGATGCGGACAATCTCCCCGATACTTTTTTCGGGAAACGAAGCGGTCAGATTCTTACGGACAACCTTCCTGCGGTAGCGTACCAGATAGTAAAGGGGCACATATAAAACATCAGATACGACATACAGCAGACGCAAAGGAATCAACGAAAGAAGATACCAGCCGCAAAAAACAAAATAATATAATAACTTCATGGAGGATGCTTAAATTACGTTTCAGTAGCAAAACTACAAAAAAATCCATTACCTTTGTAAATTATTAAACATTCCGTTCTACCACATGAAAGAATTTTTCCAACTGATGCGGCGGTTTGTATCGCCTTATAAAAAATATCTGGGCTGGTCTATCCTGCTGAACATTTTGTCGGCGGTATTCAACATCTTCTCGTTTTCGCTTCTGATTCCAATACTGAACATCCTTTTCAAGACCGGAGAAAACGACAAAGTATACCGTTTCATGGAATGGGGAAGCGCAAGCGCGAAGGACGTGGTCATGAACAACTTCTATTACTACACCACCCAACTGATTGAAAATTTCGGACCGGCAACTACACTGCTCTTCCTCGGCCTTTTCCTCGGCTTCATGACCATGCTGAAAACAGCCTGCTACTTCGGCTCGTCAGCCATCATGATCCCGCTGCGTACAGGAGTAGTAAGGGATATCCGCCTGCTTGTCTACAGAAAAGTGGTGGAACTGCCCTTGGGATTTTTTTCCGAAGAACGGAAAGGGGACATTATCGCACGTATGAGCGGGGACGTCAATGAGGTAGAAACTTCCGTTACCAGTTCGCTGGACATGCTGCTCAAGAATCCGATTCTGATTCTTTCTTATTTTGCCACACTGGTTATAACCAGTTGGCAACTGACCCTGTTCACGATTCTGGTATTGCCTTCCATGGGCTGGCTGATGGGCAAAGTGGGCCGTGCGCTGAAACGTCAGTCGCTCGACGCGCAAAACCGCTGGAGCGACACCATGTCGCAACTGGAAGAAACCCTAGGAGGATTGCGCATCATCAAGGCATTCATCGCCGAAAAGAAGATGACCAGCCGTTTCGAGAAATGCTGCAACGACTACCGTGACGCGGTCAACAAGGTGGCTATCCGCCAGTCATCAGCCCATCCGATGAGTGAATTCCTCGGGACACTGCTCATCGTAGCCGTTTTGTGGTTCGGAGGTTCGCTGATCCTTTCAAACAACGCTCCGATTGACGCTTCTACCTTTATTTTCTACATGGTCATTCTCTACAGCATTATCAACCCGCTGAAAGAGTTCTCAAAGGCAAGCTACAATATTCCGCGAGGACTGGCTTCCATGGAACGCATCGACAAGATCCTGAAAGCAGAAAATCCGATAAAGGAAGCGGAGCATCCGAAAACGCTGAGCGACCTGAATGAAAAAATAGAATTCAAGGACATATCCTTCAGTTACGACGGGAAAAAAGAGGTGTTGAAACACATCAATATCGTAATACCAAAAGGCAAGACCATCGCACTGGTGGGACAGTCCGGATCAGGAAAATCAACCCTTGTAGATCTTCTCCCGCGTTACCACGACGTGCAAGAAGGCGAAATAACCATCGACGGGACAAACATCAAAGACCTTCGCATCCACGACTTGCGGAGTCTGATCGGCAATGTAAACCAAGAGGCGATCCTCTTCAACGATACATTCTTCAACAACATTGCCTTCGGTGTAGAGAATGCAACCATGGAACAAGTGATAGCAGCAGCAAAAATAGCCAATGCACACGACTTTATCATGGAAAAGCCCGAAGGATACAACACGAACATCGGCGACCGTGGAAGCAAGCTCTCGGGAGGCCAGCGCCAACGCATCAGCATCGCACGCGCTATTCTCAAGAATCCTCCGATACTCATTCTGGATGAAGCTACCTCCGCACTCGACACGGAATCGGAAAGACTGGTGCAGGAGGCGCTTGAACGGTTGATGAAGACGCGCACAACCATAGCCATCGCACACCGGCTGTCAACAATCAAAAATGCGGACGAGATCTATGTTTTGTACAACGGTCAGATTGTTGAGCGAGGCACACACGACGAACTGATCAAGAAACAAGGATACTACAAGCGACTGCACGACATGCAGTCACTCGGTTAACTTCCTTATCCGCTCAACGATCTTTTCGGGAGAGATGCCGTTCAAGCAGCGGTAATCTCCCCAACGACAGGGTCTGTTGCCATATACCGAACACGGACGGCAAGGCAAGTCAAGCTGAATGATATTCTCCGGCTGCTGGTTCCAGCCCATAAAGCCGGCATAAGGATGTGTGGCTCCCCATACAGAAACGACAGGTGTGCCCACAAGCGAAGCCAAATGCATGTTGCCCGAATCCATGGTAAACATTGCGTCCAGCTTGCTCATCAAGGCAAGTTCTTCGTCCATCTTCAAGCATCCGACAACAGAGGTTACACAAGGAAATTCCTTTTCCCAGGCAGATAAAATCTCTTTTTCCCGATTTCCTCCGCCAAACAAAAAGATACGTACCCCGGACACAGACGATAAAAAGACGGACAACTTTATGCTGAAACAGCAAAGGATAGATTTTTCCTTTATGTGCAGCAAAAGGAGCGATGCCAATCCATTTACATCCTTCCTCCTTTTCACCGAAACCCTCCGGCAAAGAAGGAAATGACTTTCCTGATTCAAAAACAGATTTGAAATTGAACGGAAATGAATAGCCCAAACACCGGAAAACATCCCTGTAGCGGGAAAAAGATGATTCCAAAGGCGACTTGACCTTATTTCTTGCAGACACCAGCCGGTGCTTTTCTCTCCGTCCCTTGTCAACATGAGCAACACGCACCCCATCCATAAGGAAAAACAAGCGCAGCACCTTGGTACGAAGCACATCATGCAGGTCTACGACGGCATCAAACTTCTCCCCCCTCAATTCTGAATAAAGGCGCAAGAGCCCTCCAAAGCCTTTGTAGCCGTTCTTCAGGTCTACGCCCTTAAAGGTAACGTTAGACGGCGCATAAGCAAAAAGCGGAGCCAAAGCAGAACGGCTCAGCATCACCAGCTGATGTTGGGGATAGGCCTTGGCAAATGAATAAAGCACTGGGACAGTCATTGCAACGTCACCCAGTGCCGAAAAACGAATCGCCAATATTTTTGCCATCAAACTTATTTTTTGCCGTATAAAACGGGATTCAACGACGGATCATTATACATTTTCATCTGCTTGTAGACTTTCATATATTTGCGTCCTGCCTCTATATCCGCAAGCAACTGATCAATAGCCGCTGACAAGTCCGTCTGCTGTTCCAGCAAGACATTGAGCTTTGATTCACACTGCAGCTTATGCGCTTCATCCGTATCGGTACGTTCAACCTCCTTGCGCATGTGATAAATCTTCAAAGCCAGGATCGACAGGCGGTCCACCGCCCATGCAGGACTTTCCGTATTGATCGTCGCATCAGGAAGAACACTCACCCCTTTATACCTGTCGAGGAAATAACTGTCTATCAGTTCAACCAGATCCGTACGGTCCTGATTGGACTTGTCAATGCGCCTCTTCAAAGCAAGAGCCTCAACCGGATCAATCTCCGGATTGCGGATCAGATCTTCCAAATGCCATTGAACCGTATCAATCCAACATTTCAAGTACAAATAATACTCAATGCTTTTCAATGGATAAGGATTGACGATCGGAGCGTCTACACAGTCGTATTTATGATAATCATCAATAACTTGCACAAAAATCGGGTTGCTCAGTTCTGTAAAAGTCATATTGCTTTTATTTAAAGGTTTGTAATAAGGGCAAATGTAAAGAAAGTTTTCAGAATTCACAACTAACCGTGTGGAAAATGACAATTCGGCCTCATCATCCCCTCCCGAAGGAGGGGAATATCAATTTTCTTTCACAAACGCTGGTTCTTATAATTCTTAACCGACTTGTCCTTAACCGTTTCAGGAACGAAGCGGACAGCCGCCCCTCCCGAAGCCCTCAGATGAAAATCGAGAACACTTTTGCTGTTGACACGGTACTTGAGAACCCTGACCTTGGTACGCGTAGGAACAGACTTGTCGCCGTCAACATAGATTTCAGCGATATAGTTCCGGTCGTCAGACAAAAAGCTCAGCTCCACAGGCAGATGCCGAGAATCGTTGTTAGTAAGCGAACCGACAAACCATTCATCCCCCTTCCGGCGGGCAACGGTTACAAATTGTCCCACCTCGCCTTGGAGCACCTTCGTATCATCCCATGCCGTATAGACATCATCGAAGAACTTAAGTTCCGGTTCGTCACGCGAGTCGGAAGGCTTGTCGTACCAGTACAGCAACTGCAACGGGCTGTAATAAACGGCCGCCAATGCCAACTGGTGTGCCGGTGTAGTCTGAATGGATTTCGACCTGGGCACTCCATACGCATCGCCCTCCTTGTTGAGACGTCCGAAATCCTGACGGTAATAACAAATGGTATAGTCTCCGGCACCCGCCACAAAACGGGTGAAAGGAAGAGTCGCGTTATGCGTCGCGTCCGGGAACTCCTCGTTCCCCCGAATGCCTTCCTGCGTCAGCAGATTGGGATAAGTACGGCTGAACCCGGTAGGGCGGTACTCGTCATGAATGTCTACCATCAGGTTATATTCCGCACACTTCCTGACGGCCTCGTGCATCCATCTCGTCCAGACCTGCGAGCCGACCTGCACGAAGCCGAACTTGATTCCGGCCACACCCCACGACTTGTAGAGAGGAAGAATCTCGTCCAACTGCTGTTGGAGCGCACGCTGATTGACATAAAGGAATACTCCCACTCCGCGTTCCTTACCGTAAGCGATGACCTCCTTCAGATTCAAGGCATCGGGATTCGGATTCCTGCGGGGGTCGATGTGCACCCTCGTGGCATCAGAAGCCTTGTCGTTCTCAAATCCGTACCAGCCCGAATCAAACAAGATGTATTGGATATTGTGCTTCACGGCAAAGTCGATTGTGGACTTGGCTCCCTCCGTGCTCAATGTCACCTCGCGCATCGCCTTTCCCGGCTTTATCCACGAAGTGTCCTTTATCCGGCAAGGAGGATTCAAATTCAGCAGTATATCGTTATGTTCCAGTATTTCTCCAGGCTTTCCGGCACACATAATCACCCTCCACGGAGTGGAATAAGGAGCAATGTCCTCCACCGGACCGTACATCGCCGAAGCGATGGTGTTCTTTTCAGACAGCCTGAACTTGGTCCGCACATAATCGACAACTCCGGCCTCGGCCAGACACACGTACAGCCCGCCGGGAACGGTAAGCAACAGAGGACGGTCCGACTCGCCAGGCCAGTTCTCCAGCGGCAAATACTGATAAGGTGTCTGCGCTCTTGCCGTGAAGTAAGCCCTGGTTCCTTCCGGCATGGAGTACTCCGTATATTCGTCCGTAATCTTCAGATACTGGCCTCCCGGGAAGCGGTAACGGAACGCTATGCCCTCGTCGTAGGCCCTGACGTCAAGAACAAGCTTTCCCCGGCTCCCGGCACGGGTCAGTGTCACAGACCACATTCTGTACTTGTCCTTAACCGTGCTCCGTTCTCCGTAGACGGGATGCCACACCGTATCCCTCTCCGAAGACGACACTTCTTCAATCGACAAGCCCTCATGCCAATCCTCATTGGCACGGATTCCCAACAGAGACGGGTTCACAACCTTCTGTCCGTTCCAGTTCAAGGAATAGCTCAACCTTCCTCCGTCATCATTCAAGGAGAACAGGTATTTTCCGTCGGGCGACTCCATCTTCAGTTCCTTGGCCTGCACGGACAGACACAAGGTGCTCAAAAGCACATAAAGCAATTGTTTCTTCATAATCGAATGTTGTTATCAGATAAATACTATGCCGGTTCCGCAACTGTGGGGAAACGCATTCATTCGAGCTTCCCCGTACCCCAACGTCTGTTGGGAGCAGAACCTAATTCCAAGACCAGTTCGCCTCCCTGCGCGAAGGTCTCGTGATAGAACTGAAAGCAGTTCCAGGGTTTCCCGTTCAGGAAAGCCTTCTGTATGTACATGTTTTCAGCCGAATTGTTCCGGGTCAGAATCCGGAATGTCTTTCCTTTATAATAACGGTCGTCAAGATGGATAACCACCTCATCGAAGAGAGGGGAGGTAATGTCATAAGTGGGACGCACCGCACATCCTCCGTCCACCTCAAACAGGCCCATGGCCATAAGCACACCCAATGCCCCCATCTGCCCCTGGTCCTCGTCGTCGCGATAACCACCGTAAGGAGACACGTCGCTGTAGGCCGCCTTCACCTTGCGCACCCACTTCTGGGTGAGCCACGGTGCGCCTGCATAGCTGAAGAGATGGGCCATGCCCGTCCCCGGCTGGTTCCCGTAATCAGTCCAGTTGCCCTGCCTGGTTTCCGGAGAACGGAAGAAGCCATAAGGTTCGCTCTTCTCGAAACTGGAATTGAGCCTTTCCGTATATTTCCGGCACCCGCCGTAAAGTTCTATCAGCCCCTTCATGTCGTGGGGAACATAATGCGAATAGATGGCCGAATTGCTTTCGCAGAAACCGCCCTTCTCGGTCAGCTCCAGCGGGTCGAAACCGGGCAGCCAATTACCGTCCACACCGCGAGGCTGCATATAGCCCGTCTCCGGATTCCACAAATTCCGATAGTTGCGGGAACGCTTCATAAACAGGCCGTAATCGCCTTCATGCCCTAAGGCCTTGGCCATCTGCGCCAGACACCAGTCTTGATAAGCGTATTCCAGCGTCATGGAAGCACCTGTCGTGTGCATGCCTTCCACATCCGGCCTCCCGTCGGGCACGTATCCGCGTTCTTCGTAATACTTCATTCCGCCAGAATGCGCGCCGGGATTATGTTCATATCCCGCATGGTCGCGGATGCCCCCTTGAAAGGCATTCTTGCGAAGCCCCTCGTAGGCGGCCTTTACGTCATAGTCGCGGATGCCCTTGTTATAGGCAGCCGCAAAGAAAGAAACGGCAGGGTCTCCAATCATCACATAGGTGTAGTTGCCTCCCGAAGGCCCGCGCGGAATCAGTCCCCCGTTGCGGTACATGTCGACCATCGTGTTGCAGAATCCGCTCATCACCTGCGGATAGGCCATCGACCAAAGGATGTTCAGCGACCAATGGCTTCCCCACCAGGCATCGAAGTTGTAATGATTGTACAGCGGCCTCCCTTCCGCATCCAGAGGAATCTGTCTGATGCGGGGAAAGTCGCCGGTCATGTCCAGATACTTCCCGTCCGCATCGCTGAGGATGTGCCGTCCGAGCAGGGCATGCCACAGGTCCGTATAGAACCTAACCCGCTGTTCGTGCGTCCCTCCCTTCACTTCTATCCGCGAGAGCCAGCGGTTCCATTCGTCGAAAGACTCCGTTCTGACCCGGTCGAAATCCCAGTGAACCAGTTCGGCCTGCATGTTGCGCTTCGCCTGTTCTACGCTTACATAGGAGATGGCCACCTTCAGCAGCACCACCTCGTTGTCCGAAGTGTCGAAACGCAGGGCGGCACCGGCATCCTTACCCGACACACGCTCCAGACGGCCACGGTTCGATATGACCTTGCCTTCACTCCAGGGCACAAACTCCTTCATCGGCTTGCTTACGCAAGCATAGAAGTACACCGGACAGTTCTTCGGCCTCCTGCCGGTGCGTTCCATTATTTCCCAGCCGGCAATCTCCGTGTCGCTTATCTTCCACACCTCGGAATAAGCCGTCGGTCCGTGGGCAAGAAAAGCCCCCGTGTCGAAGAGCAGATAGCTGCAATCACTCTCCGGATAAGTGTAGCGGTGGAAGCCCACGCGGGTTGTCGACGTCAGTTCCGCAACCACGTCATAGTCCGTCAGATAAACTTTGTGGTAGCCGGGCTTCACGATTTCCCCGTCGTGCGTATAAGCCGAACGGTAGGCATCCATCCCCCTATTGCCTTTGAACTCACCGACCGTAGGCATCACGGCGACACCGGACATCTGCCAGTTGTGTATGTGACTGAAGCAGCGGATGTATCTCGAACCATACAGATAGCCCGACCCCCAGGAATGCTCCGTATCAGTATCCGGGCTCAGACTGACCATCCCGAAAGGACGGCATGCTGAAGCAAAGTAGAACCAGCGGGAGCGGTGCGTATCCATCTGCGGACTGACCAGTCCGACGTAATCCTTCCCCGCATCCCCTTCTGCCCCCGCGACCGAAGGAAGAAGCGCGAAAAAGAACAGGCATATTCCAATCAAGCGTTTCATACAGACTTTCTTTATATTATAATTCCACCGTTCCGGCAGAGCAAAAACGGAGCCGTCCCGGAACATTCTCTGTTTCCAGCCTAAAGATACATATTTTCAGGTTAGAGATACATATCTTCAAGCTGGAGATTTGTATCTCTAAGCTGGAGACAGAGATTTTGTGCTTGCGGAGTGAAGCTTGAAACAAGCATCATTCACTTTCTCCGACAAACGAAACATTCCGTACAACACCATCCGTATGTACATACGGGCTTACGGCCGTTATCCGGCACCCGTAATAATTCACATTGTCAAATGTTATCCCTGCCACATCGTGCCTATCCGCAAGTCCGCGCAACACAACTTTCCCCCTTTCTTTACCCAAGCAACCAGAATCGCCGTAAGTTGTAATGTTACGGAACGTGATATTATGTATGTAAGGGCCATGGGAAGGAACCACAACAAATTCACCGTAACCGCAACTCCCCGTCCCCCTTCTTCCAGGCCCTTCCTTTATGTCATTAGGTGAAGGTTTCTCTATCGGACGCGTTCCGACCAGTTGGTAAGACGGAGTCAATTTAATCAAATTATAAGGGTGTTCTCCATGAACCCTCACGTTCTCGAAGCAAAGATTCTCCATCGTCATCTCCCCGGTCGGGTGCAGCCAGAATATCTGCACCTGATCACGGTCGGGAAAATGAATCACATCAATGTTCCGTGCAGTAAAGTTACGGAATGCAGGGCAGCTGCTTTCCGTTGCCATACG
>VOFC01000995.1_pt1 | contig 24000 bp, 36 predicted proteins | sample 5384161 | NCBI WGS metagenome assembly VOFC01 (sample SAMN12384722, study PRJNA508395) | human gut metagenome | isolation source: healthy gut B | host: Homo sapiens | reverse complement strand
TAACTTTCCTGTTTTTGTTTCTTTTATCGTATTTTTTTCTTGTGAATCCACCGATCCCTCGAAAACCTTTGCAATCATACGTTGCATTTGGGTAAAGCTCCACGATTTTTGCATCAAAAATTCGAATAAGCGCAGCACCTGACTGATCTTCAACAAGATACTGAAAATGCATATGCATTCCTCCTCAGCCAAAGTACTTATCATTCCACAAGTCGCCAATATATGCGCCTTCTTGAACCAAGTCACTCACAAAATCATATTCAGATGAGCGCTTTATAGTCGAAAAGCCGTCTGCCCCTTTATCTAAGACCCAGACTTGTTCTGGCGAAAGTGCATTAACAAAAAAATGGACTATGCGTCGTAACAAATAGCTGCTTATTGTATCCTGTTCCTACATTTTTTGACATTTCAATAGCCAAATCAGCCAAGTATTGATGGTACAGGCCATTTTCAGGTTCCTCGATAAAAACTAATTGGCGGGGATTCTTTTCATGCAAGAGCATATAATAAGCAAACAATTTCAAGGTACCATCTGACATTCGCTGGGAAAAAAGGGCTCATTAAATCCATTTTGCCAAAATTCTAGTACCATTTGTCCGTTTTTAAGTTTTACAGGTTCGATTTTCTTTATATTAGGAATTTTTGTTTGAATGCTCGTGAGAATTCTCTTAAAATCACCAGGATTCTCACGATACATAAACTGTGCCACGTTATTCAGGTTGCTCCCTGTACGATTTAAATACGGAGCAGGGGCCGCTGTCTGAATTTGTCTTGCAGTATCGGGAGTAAAATAACACAGATACCAGCTCTTTAAGAATGTCAGGAACTTTTCTATTCTTGAATATTGCTTCATTGCGCCAAGCGTTACAATTCCCAGCTTACGGATATCACTTAATTCGACATCTACTTTACTTCCGGTTACGACTCCTTCGTCGTCTTGCCCCCTTCAGCGCCTTCAAATGCATACCCTTTTCCATCGATGAGGTACAAGAACGATAAAGGCCGACCACTTTTGTTTCCCGGTCTACGTTGACGCAACCTTTCGTCCTTTACATAAGGCCTATCATATTTGTCTTTTCCGATTGTCAACTCATATGTTATTGGACGAGAATTACTATTCTCTTTTTATAATAGATTTCAAAGTGTATAGGGCCATTGCTTCCTTGCGAAACAAGCTTGTCATATCCGCCCCGATTACTAGCATCACAAGCACTCTCAACATCGGTTGTAAGTGCATCAGCAATAAAACCGAAGGCATCAGCTAATGTGCTTTTCCATTTCCACTAGGGCCAATAATCGCAAACCATATTGCCGAGCGGTACACCTGTCTGTCCCGGAATACAATTGTCCCATTTTAATATCTTTAAGCGACCCGTAGTTTTTTATGGCGATTCAAGAATTTTTTCCCATAGCACTTACCTCGCAAATATATTTTACAGTTGTTATGTCGCGACAGACTACAAAGTATACTACTATTATTAACAGAATAATAGCATATTAAGTGAGAGTTTTCAAATATAACATTCCCAATGTCTAAATAAAAAATGGGTGAGTCCTATAAGGACTCACCCATGGTCGGAGTGCCGGGATTCGAACCCGGGGCCTCTTGGACCCGAACCAAGCGCGATACCAAACTTCGCCACACCCCGATGCAGTTAGCTTATCTATTATATTTTCTTTTCTAAGATCTGTCAAGAGGAATATAGCATCTTTTCTCGGAATAGATTGGGGGTATCCATCAAACAGGACAGGGAGGGGCATCTATGTACAGCCAGTCCACACAGGCGGCGCGTCGGAGGAGACCGGCCGCGCAGGGGGCGCACAGGGAAACAGGAGGAGAGCGGCAGGAGGGAGCGTGTCCGGCTGGTCCAGCTGCTGGCGTGTCTGGCACTGTTCCTCACCGTGTTCATCGGAAAGGGAGTCTTTCCCCAGCGGCTGGACCAGCTGGGGGAGGATATCCTGGCGCTGATCGGCTCCAACACTGATTTCCGGGCGGCATTTTCCGACCTGGGTGAGTCGCTGGCGGAGCAGGACTCCGTGCTGGGAGACATCGGGGAGTTCTGCATCCAGGTGTTCGGGTCCGGGCAGGACTCCGGCGGAGAGGCCTCTCCCGCCCTGGCTGGCGGGGTGGAGGAGGAGAGCCGCTTCCTTAACAGCCGGCCGGACATGGCGGAGCTCACCGCCCACTATCTGCGGCTGGACCGGGTGCCCGACAGCTGGCTGCCGGGGGAGCAGGCGGAGGGAGAGGCAGCCCAGCAGACACCGCAGGCCCAGACGGCAGCGCCTGCGGTGGGAACGGTGCTGCTGAAAGCCAATTATAACGGCCCGGAGCTGCCGGCCAACTATACTATGGACCAGATCTCCCTGGGGGACCTGGAGACCGTGACCCCGGTGTTCGGCCCCCTCTGGTCCACCTACGGCTACCGGGACCACCCCATTGACGGAGAATACAGATTTCACAACGGAGTGGATATCGGCGCCTATCAGGGGGACCCCATTCTGGCATTCGCCGCAGGCACGGTGGAGTATGTGGGGGAGAACGACGACCACGGACTGTATTTCCAAATCGACCACGGCAACGGCATCAAATCATTTTACGCACATTGCAGCAGGATCTGTGTGACCACGGGACAGACCGTGTCCGCGGGGGAGAAGGTGGCAGAGGTGGGGTCCACAGGGAACTCCACTGGTCCCCACCTGCACCTGGAGCTGAAATACGCGGGGACCCATCTGGACCCGGCATACTATATCGACTACAAGCAGGCCGTCTGAGTGGGGCGGGGGAGGATCACGGTCACGCCCGGATTCCTGTTCCTGATGGCCTGGTGCAACTATGCGGACCAGCAGGGGCTCCTGCTCCCGGCCCTGGCAGGGTGCGCGCTCCACGAGCTGGGCCACCTGGCGGCCATCTGGGGGCTGGGCGGATCGGTGCGGCGCCTGCGGCTGACGGCTGTGGGGGCGGAGATCCAGATGGAGCGGCCCATGTCCTATCCGGGGAGCTGGCAGCGGCGCTGGCGGGCCCGGCGGCCAACCTGGCGGCGGCCTGGCTGTGCTGCCGGGCAGAGGGCGGGGCCCTCTTCGCCGGGCTGAATCTGGCGCTGGGCTGCTTCAATCTGCTTCCAGTGGGCAGGCTGGACGGGGGACGGGCGCTGCACTGTCTGCTGTCCATGTCCATCGGGCCGGCTGCGGAGGAGGCGGAGGCGGTCCTGGACCGGGTCCTCATCGCCTTTTTTGCTGGCGCTGGGCGTGCTCCTGATCGGCTGGGGAGGCAGTTTTACCCTCCTCCTGGTGGCGCTCTGGCTGCTGGCAAAAGAAAAAAGAGGGGAAAAAGGGAAGAAATAGGTCTTGTCAAGGGCTTCAGAAACGGGTAAAATGGTTCCTGCACTCGAAATGAGAGTTACCTGGAGGGACATCATGAACCGGACACTGGAGCGTATTCTGCCAAAAGTACAAAAGCCCGCCCGTTACACCGGCGGAGAATATAATGCGGTGGTGAAGGATCGGGCCCAGGTGGACACCCGGTATGCCCTCTGCTTTCCAGACACCTATGAGATCGGTATGTCCAACCTGGGGATGCGTATCCTGTATGGGGCCATGAACCAGGTGGAGGGCCTGTGGTGCGAGCGGGCCTTTTTGCTCCCTGGGGGAGACATGGAGGAGGAGATGCGCCGGGAGGGCATCCAGCTGTACGGCCTGGAGAGCGGCGATCCTCTGTGCGACTTTGACATCATCGGCTTTTCGCTGGGCTATGAGATGGCATATACCAATGTGCTGAACATGCTGGATCTGGCGGGCCTGCCTCTGCGCTCGGAGGAGCGGCGGGACCTGGCCCCGCTGGTGGTGGCGGGGGACCTGCGCCTATAACCCGGAACCCCTGGCCCCCTTTGTGGACTTCTTCGTGCTGGGGGAGGGGGAGGAGGTCACCCTGGAGTACATCGCCCTCTACCGCCGGGCCCGGGACGAGGACTGGACCAAGGAGGAGCTGCTCCGGGAGGCGGCCCGCATCCCGGGCATCTATGTGCCCTCCTTCTACGAGCCGGTCTACCGCCCCGACGGAACGCTGGAGGAGATGCGCATCCGGGGAGGGCTCCGGCGCGCCGGAGCTGGTGCGCAAGCGGGTGGTGGAGGACATGAACAAGTCCTACTTCCCGGTCAAAACCATCATCCCCTCCACCGAGATCGTCCACGACCGGGTGATGCTGGAGCTGTTCCGGGGCTGCATCCGGGGCTGCCGCTTCTGTCAGGCGGGGTACACCTACCGCCCCGTGCGCAGCCGGGACCCCAAACAGCTCGCAGAGTATGGAAAGGCGGCCTGTGAGGACTCCGGCTATCAGGAGATGACCCTGTCTTCTTTGTCCTCCACCGACTATCCCTGCCTGCTGGAGCTGTGCGATGACCTGCTGGACTACTGCGCCCCCGGGACATCGGCTCTCACTGCCCTCCCTGCGGGCGGACACCTTCTCCATGAATCTGATGGAGCGGCTCCAGCGGGTGAGGAAGGGAGGCCTCACCTTCGCGCCGGAGGCCGGCACCCAGCGGCTGCGGGACGCCATCAACAAAAATCTGCGGGAGGAGGACCTGCTCCAGTCCTGCCGCACCGCTTTCGCCGGCGGGTGGAATGCGGCGTGAAGCTCTATTTCATGCTGGGCCTGCCCACCGAGACTGATGAGGACGTGCTGGGCATCGCCGACCTGGCCCGCAAGGTCTATTTCGCCTGGCGGGAGTACACTCCCAACCCCAAGCGGGGGGTGCGGATCACCGTGTCCACCTCCTGGTTTGTCCCCAAGCCCCACACCGCGTTTCAGTGGGAGGCCCAGGTGTGGGTGGAGGAGTATCAGCGCCGGGTGAATCTGCTGCGGGACGCCCTGCGGCGGGACAAGTCCATCACCTACAACTGGCACGACCCGGAGACCAGCTATCTGGAGGCTGTCTTCTCCCGGGGGGACCGCCGCCTGGCCGACGTGTTGGAGTAGGCCTGGCAACATGGGGCCAAGTTCGACTCCTGGAGCGAGTATTTCGACTACCAGCGGTGGATGGATGCCCTAGAGGCATGCGGGCTGGATGGGGACTTCTACGCCCACCGGGAGCGGCCGCGCAGCGAGGTGTTTCCCTGGTGCCGCATCGACCCCATGGTGACCCCCCCGCTTTCCTGTGGCATGAGCGGGAGCTGTGCTACCAGTCCCAGACAACCCCGGACTGCCGCACCCGTTGTTCCGGCTGCGGGGCCAACCGTCTGCTGAAAGGAGGGGTGTGCAATGGCTGACCGCCTGCTGTTTTCCAAGACCGGCCGGGCCAAATATATCTCCCACCTGGACCTGATGCGCACCTTCCAGCGGGCCTTTTTCCGCCCGGCATCCAGATCAGGCACACGGAGGGCTTCAATCCCCACCCCTTTGTCTCCATCGCTCTGCCCCTGTCCGTGGGCTACTCCAGCCAGTGCGAGATACTGGAGTTCGGGCTGGTGGGGGGCGCATCCTATGAGGAGGTGCCGGCGCGGCTCACTGCCGCCATGCCGGAGGGCATCGTGATCCATAGCTGCTATCCGGCCCAGCGGCCGGTGAAGGAGCTGTCTCGGGTCAACTACATCATCAATATGGAGTACGAGGAGGGGCGGCCTTTGGAGGCAGAGACCGCCCTGAGCCGCCTGCTGGGGCAGGAGAGCCTGGTGGTGCGGAAGAAGTCGAAGAAGGCCAAGGCCGGCTTCACCGAGGTGGACCTGATCCCTCTGATCTACAGCTGGAACCTGGAGGTGCAGCGGGACACCATGACCCTGGATGCGGTGCTGGCGGCCCAGAACCCGGGACTGAATCCAGAACTGATCCGGGCGGCTTTTTGCGAGACTTACCCAGATCTCCAGCCGGATTTCGTCACCTTCCACCGCCGTGCGGTGCTGGACGGGGAGGGAAAGGAGTTCCGCTGACCGGCGTGTAAAACCAGGTTTGAGAAAATTTGCAAAAAAAGGCTTGTCAACCGAAGGGGAAACAGGTATAATGACAAAGACGCCTTTTGGCAGCACTACCGAATTTTTGGAGGGAATCTACCTTGGATAGTGGGATGTACAGCATTGTTTTGTTAGTCCTGATGTTTGCGCTGCTCTACTTCTTTATGATCCGCCCGGAGAACAAGCGGAAGAAGCAGGCGCAGGCCATGCGGGACTCTCTGACCGTTGGGGACGAGATCACCACCATCGGCGGCATCATCGGCACCATCTGTGCTGTGAAGGAGAACACCATCGTTATCGAGACCGGTGCCGACCGTGTGCGGATCGAATTCACCAAGTGGGCCGTGTCCACCAAGGGGCCCAGACTTCCGAGACCACGAAGTAAAGGACTCCGTGCCGTGCTTCCGGGCTGCTGTGCCCTGGGGCAGAAATGACAGGCATGACAAGCACACTTCCCGCATAAGATTCCATACCTGGAACTTGCGGGGAGGGTGTTTTTTGTGAAAACGAAAGGAAAGCGGGAAGAGGCGGAGAGCCCCTGGCTGGGGACCATGTGCGGGATGCTGAAGGGGGCGCACTGGCGTTTCTGACGGCGGTGGCCATCCTGTTCCTGTGTGCGCTGGCGGTGTCCAACCGCTGGCTGGGGCAGGGGATGATGGACAGCGCAGTGATGGCGGCCTGTGCCCTGGGGGCTCTCGCCGGCGGCCTGCTGGCCGTCCGTCAGGGCCGGGGCAGGAGCCTGCTGATGGGCTTCGGGGCAGGTCTGATCCTGTTCCTGCTGCTGCTCACTGCCGGTTTCCTGTTCTATGAGTCAGCGGATCTGCGCAACGGCGGGCTGGGACTGCTGCTCTCCTGCGGCTGCGGCGGTGCCCTGGCGGGCGTACTGGGGGAAAACCAAAGAAAAAACGCAGAAGATGATTGAAATCCCGGCCTGTGTATGGTATAATCCTACCATACATATTGGCGGGGCCATGCTCCGCCCTATGACAGCATATTAGGGAGGAAGATTCCGATGAAGCACATCCAGACTCTGAACGGAGCCACTTTGAAGAACAGCGCAGCCCACGGCGGCTGCGGCGAGTGCCAGACCTCTTGCCAGTCTGCCTGCAAGACTTCCTGCACTGTGGCCAACCAGAAGTGCGAGAACGACAACAAGTAAGGACAACATCCTGACCGGAAAGGGGCGGGCGTCAGCCTGCCCTTTTTCGCGGCTGGAATCGGCCGCCAATCTTTGCAAATTCGGAGGAATATCATTATGGTACACACTTTTCCGCGCTGGGCCGGAACTTGGCGGCGGACGTGAACAGCGGGGCGGTCCATGTGCTGGACAAGCTGTGCTGTGACCTGCTTTCTCTGGTGGAGGGCCCCATGGGAGATGCCTGTCCCCCAGGATCTGAAGGACCGCCTCTCTCAGTACGACGCCAGGGAACTGGACGAGGCCTGGACGGAGCTGCTGGAGCTCCAGCGGGCAGGGGCTGCTCTTCTCAGATGACGACTACATCGACCCGGCTGCCGCCATGGCCCTGCCCAAGGCGGCCGTGGTCAAGGCCCTGTGCCTCCATGTGTCCCACGACTGCAACCTGCGCTGCCGCTACTGCTTTGCCTCTACTGGCGACTTCGGCACCGGACACCGGATGACCATGGACCCCGAGACCGCCAAAAGGGCCATCGACTGGGTGGTGGCCAAGTCGGGCAAGCGCCGGAACATCGAGGTGGACTTCTTCGGCGGGGAACCGCTGATGGCGCTGGACACCGTCAAGCGGACGGTAGAGTACGCCCGCTCCCTGGAGGAAAAGCACGGTAAGTGTTTCCGCTTTACGATTACGACCAACGGTGTCCTGCTGGACCAGGACACCATCGACTACATCAACCGGGAGATGTCTAACGTGGTGCTCTCCCTGGACGGCCGGCGGGAGGTCAACGACCACATGCGCCCCACTGTCAACGGAAGGGGAGCTATGACATTATCGTTCCCAAGTTCCAGCAGCTGGTCTCTCAGCGGGGGACCAAGGACTATTATGTGCGGGGCACCTTCACCCGGGAGAACCTGGACTTCGCCGACGACGTGGAGCACCTGGCTTCCCTGGGCTTCCGCCATGTTTCGGTGGAACCGGCCAGCGGACCGCTGGACGACCCCTTCGCCATCAAGGAGGGAGACCTGCCCGCAGTGGAGGCAGAATACGAGAAGCTGGCCCGGCAGCTGCAGGGGAGGAAGGACGTGAACTTCTTCCACTTCTATGTGGATCTGAACCAGGGTCCTTGCGTTATCAAGCGCATGCGTGGCTGTGGCGCCGGCTGCGAATATGTGGCCATCACCCCCGACGGCAACATCTATCCCTGTCACCAGTTCGTGGGGAAGGAGGAGTACCGGATGGGCAATGTCCGCTCCGGGGACTTTGATATGGACATCTCCGGGAAGTTCGCGGAGCTGAACATCTACACCCGGGAGGACTGTCAGAACTGTTGGGCCCGGTTCTATTGCAGCGGCGGCTGCTCCGCCTCCAACCTGCTTGTCAACGGCGACATAAAAAGCCCAATGCGGTAGCCTGCGAAATGGAGCGTAAGCGGCTGGAGTGCGCCATCGCCCTGCGTGCCATTGCGGCCGGGATGGGAGAGACGGAGAATACAGAATGTAATAATACGGACTGTAGTCTGTGCGGCTCCTGCGCGGAATAGCAGGAAACACAACATCTGCGGTGCCTGACGGTACAAAATCACTATATTTAGAAAGAAGGCGGGCCAGCAGACACTGGCCCGCCTTCTTTGGTCAACAAAGTTTACATAATCATGTTGACATAAAGTATTGACGGAAATGACGAATTTTCACAAATCCTTCAAAACCCCTTTTGCGGAAATGGGCGCCGAGCGGTATATTAAGGATAAATTCAGATTCGGTAGGGGGATCCAAGGGTTCCCCGCTTCTATTTTTTATCCCGCCTCATAGGCTGACACTGAGGTGAGCGCCATGGGGAGACAGGGAAAGATCATGCTGGATGTGCCGTCTGGGACGTTGGCCGCGATGGCGGTGCTGGGTATGGCGTTCCTGCTGGGGGCGGCGCGGGCTGCCTGCTGGGCGGCATGGTGAATGGTGCGGCGGCAGCGCCCTGTCCGACTATCTCCAGACCTATCTGACGCTGGCCCAGGACGGGACTGAGGGAGCCCCGGGCTTTTGGGCGGTGCTGTGGGAGCAGATGCGTTTTCCCCTGGCGGCCCTGCTGATGGGATTCACGGCGTTGGGGGTGATCGGACTGCCAGTGCTGTTTGCCGTGCGGGGCTTTTTATTTTCCTTTTCCGTGGCCTGCTTCTGCCGCTTGTTCGGCGGGGCGGGGCTGATCCCGGCGCTGTTCTTGTTCGGGCTGCCGGCGCTGCTGTGGGCGCCAGCCCTCTTCGTGCTGGGGGCCCAGGGGATGCTGGGGGCCTACGGCCTTCTGCGGCGGGTGACGGGGGACAGCCGCTATCCCCTCAGCTATGACACCGCCTACGGGGTCCGCTGCGCGCTGTGCGGCGGGGCAGTCATGCTGTGTGTGATCTTGGAGTTGAGCATCGTTCCGGTGCTGGTGGGGGCTTCGGCCCGCTTTGTGCTGTGACTTGCGGGAGGGCCCGCAATCTGGAATCAGGGAGTTTTGTGTGTGTCGAATCTGTTGGAGGACTATGAGAGCTATCTGACAACTGAAAAGAAGGCCTCGGCCAACACGGTGAGCTCCTATCTGCGGGACGTGCATCAGTTTGCCCAGGAGATGGAGGAACGGGACGTCCCGCTCGACGAGGTGCTGCCCCGGGACGTGGAGGACTATATCCGGGGCCTGACCCGGCGGGGCAAATCCGCTGCCACGGTGACCCGGTCCGTGGCATCCATCAAGTCCTTCTACAACTGCCTGCTGTCAAGGGGACTGGTGGAGAGCAACCCAGCCCGAAACGTGACTGCGGCGAAGGTGGAGCGCAAGCTGCCCCAGATCCTCACCAGCCGGGAGGTGGAGCTCTTTCTGGAGCAGCCAGACTGCAGCGACCTGAAGGGGTACCGACCGGGCCATGCTGGAGCTGCTCTACGCCACGGGTATCCGGGTGTCGGAGCTGATCGAGCTGGACGTGGACGACCTGAACCTCTACGCCGGGGTGCTTCACTGTGCCAGCAAGGGGAAGGAGCGGGTCATCCCCTTTACCCCGCCGCCATCCGGGCGCTGGAGGAGTATCTGCGCAACGTCCGCCCGCAGCTCATCAACGAGCCGGATGAGACGGCGCTGTTCGTCAACATGAGCGGGGACCGGATGAGCCGCCAGGGCTTCTGGAAGCTGATCAAATACTACCAGGAGAAGGCCGGCATCCAGAAGGACATCACGCCCCATACGCTGCGCCACTCGTTTGCCGTCCACCTGCTGGAGAACGGGGCGGACCTGCGCTCCATCCAGGAGATGATGGGGCACGCGGACATCTCCTCCACTCAGATCTACTCCCGGATGCTGAACCACAAGCTGAAGGACGTCTATCAGAAGGCCCACCCCAGAGCATGAGCCAGGCCGGATGCAGTTCGTCCTGGTTTTTGCTTGACAGGGCGGCTCCGCTGTGCTACACTGCATGGGAATCCAGAAGAAACGGAGGCGGGAAAATGCGCAATGCCGCTTGCTGAACCGCATGATGGAAGAGAGGGGCCTGAAAAGCCCCGGTTTCTGTCATGCCTGAGCAAGAGGGTGTTGTCTTCCCGCTCCGGCTGTTCGTATGGAACTGCCCCAGGGGGGGCGGCTGTGGATTGTCTGCCAAAGCCGTGAGAAGGTGCGCCTTCTTGCGGCTTTTTCATATGCCTGCCGCCGGCGGGCGGAAAGGGAGGCAGAACAGTGTCTTTGATCCAAATCGAACATTTGTATTTTACCTATGACGGCGGCAGCGAGCCGGTCTTTGAGGACCTGGACCTACAGCTGGACACAGACTGGAAGCTGGGGCTGGTGGGCCGAAATGGCAGGGGGAAGACCACCCTGCTGCGCCTTCTGGAGGGCGGGCTGGAGCACCGGGGGGCAGATCCGCACGGGCCTGGCCTGCCGCCGGTTCCCCCTGCGCCGTCCGGGAGACGGAGGTCCCGGTGTCCCAGGTGCTGCGGGATATCTCACCGGAGGCGGAGGAGTGGCAGCTGGTCCGGGAGCTGTCCCTGCTGGGGCTGGATGAGGAGGTGCTGGAGCGCACCTGCTCCACCCTGAGCGGAGGGGAGCAGACCCGGGTGCTCCTGTCCGCCCTGTTTCTGGACGAGGGGAGCTGGCCCATGCTGGACGAGCCCACCGACCACCTGGACGAGGAGGGGCGGGAGCTGCTTGCCCAATATCTCAGCCACAGCCGCCGGGGCTTCCTGCTTGTCTCCCACGACCGGGCGTTTCTGGACCGGTGCGTGGACCATGTGCTGGCCCTGAACCGGACGGGGCCGGAGCTGGTGAAGGGAAATTTCTCCGTGTGGTACCAGGAGAAGCAGGACCGGGACCGGCGGGAGCAGGCCCAGAACCAGCAGCTGAAGGGGGAGATCCGCCGACTGGAGCAGGCGGCCCGCCGGACCTCTGCCTGGTCCGACCAGGTGGAAAAGACCAAATACGCCAGTAAAAATTCCGGACTGCGCCCCGACCGGGGCTATGTGGGCCACAAGTCGGCCAAGATGATGAAGAGGGCCAAGAGCCTGGAGAGCCGGCAGGAGTCTGCCATCCGGGAGAAGGGCGGCTCTGCTCCACGACGTGGAGCGGGCCGAGCCCCCTGAAGCTGGCCCCCCGGGCGTTCCACAGCGCCCGCCTGCTGGAGCTGGACCGCGTCTCCATCGGCTACGGGGACGGGCCTGTGTGCGGCGAGGTCAGCTTCTCCCTGAGCCAGGGGGGAGCGGCTGTGCCTGGAGGGGAGGAATGGGGCAGCAAGACCAGCCTGCTCCGGCTGATCCTGGGGGAGGAAGTGCCCCACACGGGGACCGTGCGGCGGGCCGCTGGCCTGGAGATCTCCTATGTCTCCCAAAAGGTGGACCATCTGCAGGGAGCCCTTCGGGACTTCCCGGCGGAGGAGGGATAGACGCCACCCGGTTTATGACCATCCTGCGCAAACTGGACTTCCCCAGGGCGGCCTTTGAGGGAGAAATGGGTGCGTACAGCGCGGGCCAGAAGAAGAAGGTCCTGCTGGCGGCCAGCCTGGCCGCAGCGCCCACCTGTATGTCTGGGATGAGCCGCTGAATTTTGTGGACCTGTTCTCCCGTATCCAGATGGAGGAGCTGCTGCTGGAGTACCGGCCCACCCTGCTGTTCGTGGAGCACGACGAGGCATTCCGGGAGCGGGTGGCCACCCGGCGGGTGTCCCTGTCTGAGCGCGGGCTGGAAAAAACAGACAAAGATATGAAATAAGATTTGCAGTTTTTCCATCCCCTGCACGTATAGAGGCAGGAGAAGACTTGGCAGCCACGGGAGAGGGGGGAGTCAGGGCAAAAGGCAGGAATGAGTGTGGAAAGACTGTTGCCTCAGATGCTGATGTCCACAGCCGCCATCCTGGTTGGGATCCTGCTGGTCCTCATGGGGCTGCTGCGCATAGGGAGGTCGATCAAGTTCCACCATCACCATCGGATTTTCCTCCAGCGTAGTCGTGACCATCGACAGAGGCCAGCTGGAGGAATTCTTCCGCCGATCCGGCTGGGCCCGGTGGCCGATATCTGCATAACAGAGGGGCTCCCCGGCAGTGCCGGGGAGCCCTGACGATGTGGGAAAGTGGGCGGTCCAGAGCGCAGTTAGCGGGAGGCCCGGGGCAGGCGGTGCCGGTGCCTGACTCCGCAGAGGCTGGAGCGGCCGCCTGGACATAGACGGCGTCGTCCCTGGGGTCCAGCACGGCCAGTGCAGACAGGGCCTCATCGTCGGCCCTGGTGAGGGACAGGACCAGACGGTTGTTCTCCTCGTCCAGGGCGCAGGAGGACAGCACCGCCTTCACTGAGGGCTGGGCACAGATCTGCTCCTGGAGCTTGGTGAGGAGGCGAGGGAGTAGCGGGCCCTGGCAAAGGACACCCCGCCCCCGGCCCAGTCCCGACCTGACTGCGCAGGGCCTGTGTGTCGCAGCCCCGGACCAGCAGGACCACCACATCTCCCGCGCTGTCCAGATAGCCGCCGCCGTACCAGTCCGGGTAGGTGCCGTTGCCGTATTCCGTTGGATCTCCCGAGTCAGGCGCTCCAGGAGCAGGGCGCCCTCTCCTGTGTCGGCATCGGAAGAGGTCCTCCCTCCGCCCTGGGCAGCTGCTGGGCAGGGCAGACGCCGTCCTGGGCGGAGGCGGGAAGCCGGCTGAGGTCGTACGGCTCCCCCTCCTCTGCGGGGGGGGTGTCCGGTCCAAGTCCGCTCTCGCTGATGATGAGGCCGGGGCGGGGGCTGCCTCCCTGGGTACTGGCGTCCTGTTCCTGCCCCGCCGCTTCCCCACCGTCACATAGCTGTGGAGGGGCGGAAAGAGGAGGGCGTGTCCCAGCGGCAGGGCGGCCGCCAGAAGGAGGCAGGCGGCCAGCACCCAGTACCGGCACCGGTGGACGGGGCGGCGGACAGGCCGGGAGAGCCCCTCCTCCAGCGCGGCCCGGGCCGCCGGGCTGGGGATGAGCTGTTCCTTCATCTGAGAAAAGATGGGGTCATTCATGAAAATAGTCTCCTTTCAGCAGCTCCCGCAGGTGCTCCCGCCCCGGGACAGGCGCATCCGCACCGCGCCTGGGCGGAGGGAGAGGAGCCGCGCGATCTCCTGGGTGGACAGTTCTTCAAAGTAGAACAGGTAGAGGGGACCCTCAGCCCGTCTGGCAGAGAGGAGAGGGCGGACCAGAGCCCGGTCTGTTCCGGGGTCTGGAACTGCACCGGCGCATCCGCACGCCCGAGAGGGGGGACCACACGCCTCCGCCAGGGGGAGGCGGTCACCCGGCGGCTGAAATTGAGAGTAGTGCGCAGGAGCCAGGCCCTGCGGTACTCCTCCTCCCGGAAATGTTTGCCGCACTGGAAATAGGCCAGAAATACCTCCTGAAACACGTCGTCCGCATCCGCCCGGCTGCCGGTCCGAGCCAGTGCGAAGCCGTACACCATTTTTTCGTACCGCCCAGGATGGAGGTGAATCCCTCCTCCGGGCTCAGCGGTTGCTCTGCCATATCACGACCTCCCTTCGCATAATACTCCATTTTGCAGGGGGAAATGTCACGGTGGAAGCAGACTTTTTTCTCCAGAGCCCCCATCCCATTTTCCGTTGTACCATACACCCGCCGGGAAAGCAAGGGAGTGCCTCTTCCCATGCCTCCCGACAGCCGCCCAGTGTGCCGCGGTATCGAAAGAGAGAGGGAAAGTGAAAACAGTCTTTCCATTTGAGAAAAACATGATACACTTACTTCGTATGTATGGAAGCGGGAGGGGCCCATGATCGTTTTAGGCATCGACCCGGGCGTAGCCACCATCGGATTCGGGGTGGTGCGTGCGGAGCGTCAGAAAAACACGCTGGTCCAATACGGCGTCATCACCACCCCGCCGGGCATCCCCCTGTCCAGCCGCCTGCTCCAGATCTCTGACGACATGGAAGAGCTCATTCGCACCTTCCACCCGGATGAGATGGCGGTGGAGGAGTTGTTTTTCACCAAAAACATCACCACTGGTATCGCCGTGGCCCATGGCCGGGGGGTGATCCTCCTCTCGGCGGAGCGGCTGGGGTCCCCGTCTTCGAGTACACCCCCATGCAGGTGAAGCAGGCGGTGGTGGGCTACGGCGGGGCGGACAAGCGGCAGGTGATGCTCATGACCCAGCGGCTGCTGGGCATGAAGCAGATTCCCCGGCCCGACGACGCCGCCGACGCCCTGGCCATCGCCATCTGCCACGGCCGCAGCGCCACCAGCCTGCTGAACACCGAGCGGGTCTTCGACCCCATGAAATACGACACACGATGAAAGAACAGTGGATCAGGAGATAGGACCAGGGGGACTTGACTCCCGGAAAGGATGGGACCCATGCCTGTCATCGTAAAGCAGCCCGCCCCAGACCTGCCCTACAGCCTCCACGACGCCTATATTCTGGAGGTGCGGCTGGAGGGGGATACCCTGCGGCTGGTCACCCAGTACGGCTATGTGGAGACAACAGAGCCCTTCGACCAGGTGCAGGGGGATGTGGAGATCACTGGGGTAGACTGGGACAGCTCCCACGCCTATGTAATGGAGTACCGCGGCGTCCTCTGCGGAAACCGAGGGCCCCTTTACCAGCCGGAAAATGGCGGTGGAGGATTTTTGAAGACATACCCTCAGGGGACGCTGGACATTATGGACGAGACCTACGGGTACCGCCAGGTGAAGCTGGACGGCTTTCTCAACCTGACCGGCCGCTGCCTGGAGTTTCGGCTGGAGCTCTATTATAGCGGAGAATTCCGATACCTGCTCAAGGAGCCGGCGCCTGGAGCGGCTGTCTGAACTGTGTCCGGCGGAGCTGGATACCGCATCCATATCTCATAACTCCTATCTGATCTAATGTGAGGTCCTATCTTATGTTTTATTATCTCAGTGGAACCGTGACCCATATCGAGCCCCTATCTGGCTGTCATCGACTGCGGCGGAGTGGGCTATGCCTGCCGCACCACCAGCTATACGCTTTCCAGCCTGAAGAAGGGTGATAAGGGAAAACTCTTTACACATCTCAACGTGCGTCAGGATGGAGTGGATCTCTTCGGCTTCGCCACCCAGGAGGAGCTGAACCTGTTCCAGCAGCTCATTTCTGTCTCCGGCGTGGGCCCCAAGGCCGCCCTGTCCATCCTGTCGGCCAGCACCCCGGCCAACCTGGCATTGTCCATCATCACCGGGGACGAGAAGGCCCTCACCTGCGCCCAGGGCATCGGCAAAAAGATCGCCCAGCGGGTCATCCTGGAGCTGAAAGACAAGCTGGCCAAGGGCCAGACCATCAACGGGGCGGGGGAGACCTATGGAGGCACCGGGGTCACCGTCATCCCGGAGAACAAGCTGTCTGAGGCCTCTGCCGCCTTAGCGGTGCTGGGTTACTCCCAGGGGAGATCAACCTGGCGCTCAAGGGGATCGACTTGGACGCCCTTACCCTGGAAGAGGTCATTAAGCAGGCGCTGAAGAAGATGATGAAGGGGTAAAGTTCCAACTGGAGGTGCAGGGAAATGGCCAAGTTTGAATGTGTGTTTCCAAGCGGCTATTCCTTTAACGATATCCTGCAGTATTTCCATACCCATCTCACCAAAAACCACGGGGAATGCACGGGGAGCAGCGACTATTCCTCTGAACGTGCCCGGGTTGCCGTCCGGGTGTATGAGCGATACAGTCTGATGGGGGACAACTATCTAAGCCTGACGCTCACCCTGGTCAATGACGGCGGGGATACCTTCGCATCCGCTATCTCCGCTGCCGGGCGTGGGGGCGGTCTGGGGATTCCATTCACTGGGGTGAGGACAAATTTTTGGAGATTTTTTCCGACGGCGCAAACATGTTCCAGGGGATGAGGGTCCTGGAGAAAGGCTGAAGGGTGCCGGGACGCGGCGGCCAAATATGAAAAACACTTCCGCGGCGATTTTAGACAGGTTTTGACCCTGATCGACCGGGCAGTGATGGACGGCGGCTCCTCTGCCGCGCTGGAGACCGCAGTGGCATGAGCTGTGGCGAGGCCCACCCCGTGGGCGGCCGGGACAGGAGGGGACGATGAAGAAGCTGGAGCGGAACATACCGGGGGCTACGACTTTGATGAGGTGCTGGACTATCTGCACCAGGGGATCATGGACATGCGGACCAATGTGGTGTGGAACCTGATCCAAATGCAGGATACGGTGACCCTGGCGGGCCAGTGGGACGGCCGGCGGGATGGCGTCCGCTGCGCCTTCCGGGTGTATGAGAAATATATTTATACTCATTCAAGAGGTTACCGCCTTACCCTGACCATGATGCTGGCGGGCCGGGACGGCAGGCTGTTTTTGTCCGTTGTCCCAGGCGCGTCCCACCAGTATGCTGATATAGCCGGAGTGGATGAGACGATGGACTGGATCAGGACACTGGCGGACCAGCTCACCGGCTGAGTCCGCCGAAGGAGGAGACACGATGGCAACGCTGGAGCGTGAGTTTTCCGCCCGCTGGGGCGTGGACGAGGTCTTCCGTTATTTCCGGGACGGGATCCTGGCGGGGAGCCAGTCTGTTACCGACGGGGGAGGGAGTGTCTATGAGACAGAGGGGGCGCGCTTTATTGTCCGGGTGTTTGAGCGGTTCAGCCTGACAGACCGGGATCTGGTCTCGCTGAGCCTGCTGCTGGCCGACCTGGGGACGGCAGGATTCGGCTCACAGGGATCACCGCCGGCTGCGGCAGGCTGGAGAAGCTATGGACCTATGGCGAGGAGGCCTTTTGAAGAAGCTGACGAAGCTGGCAGACGGGTTCGATGCCGCCCACCCACAACAGTAGGGGAGAGGGCGCCCTCTGCTGGCGGCCGCTGGCACCTTGCTAGAGGTCATCAGCGCCGAGCCGCCTAAGATCTTTTTCGACGGCTTCGGCATGGAGCTCCCGGAGGGGCCTATCGGGAATATCCCAAATGCGACCTGCTGTACGACCTGCCCTGACCGGTGGGGCGCGTGCGGCCGGGATCGGACCAATGAACAGGAAGTGGACCTATGGCCATTGATTTTTCCAACACAGAATTTGAAGCGGAGGGGCTGGAGGAGCCCCTGGTGACCACCTCCCTCACCCGGGAGGACGAGGGAGAGTACTCCCTGCGTCCCAGGACCCTGCGGGAGTATATCGGCCAGGAGAAGGCCAAGGGCAACCTGGAGGTGTTCATCCAGGCGGCCAAGATGCGCTCCGAGCCCCTGGACCACGTCCTGCTCCACGGCCCTCCGGGCCTGGGCAAGACCACCCTGTCTGGCATCATCGCCAACGAGATGGGGGTAAACGTGCGGGTGACCTCCGGCCCCGCCATCGAAAAGGCGGGGGACCTGGCGGCGCTGCTGACCAATTTAAATGAAAATGACATCCTCTTTGTGGATGAGATCCACCGGCTCAACCGCTCGGTGGAGGAGATCCTGTATCCGGCCATGGAGGACTACGCCATCGACATCATCATCGGCAAGGGCCCTTCGGCCAACTCCGTGCGGCTGGACCTGCCCAAATTCACCCTGATCGGGGCGACCACCCGGGCGGGACAGCTGTCCGCCCCCCTGCGGGACCGCTTCGGTGTGACGCTGCGGCTGGAGCTGTACACCCCGGAGGAGCTGGCCCTGATCGTCACCCGTTCCGCCGGCATCCTGGAGGTGCCCATCGAGCCGGAGGGGGCCATGGAGATCGCCCGGCGCTCCCGGGGGACGCCCCGCATCGCCAACCGGATGCTCCGCCGGGTGCGGGACTTTGCCCAGGTGCGGGCGGGGGGCGTCATCACCCGAGCGGTGGCCGACGAGGCCCTCACCGCCCTGGAGATCGACCATCTGGGCCTGGACGCCATCGACCACCGGATGCTGCCGCAGCATCATCGAAAACTACGGCGGCGGCCCCGTGGGGCTGGATACCCTGGCCGCCACCATCGGCGAGGAGTCCGTCACCTTGGAGGACGTGTATGAGCCCTACCTGATGCAGCTGGGCTTCCTCACTAGGACCCCCCGGGGCCGCTGCGTCACTCCCAAGGCCTATCAGCATCTGGGGCTGCCGATGCCCGGGGGCGCGGGCGGCGGCGGACTGGACCAGCTGAGCTTCTAAATCGGAAAGGGAGAGGACCATGGGCTTTTGGCTTTTCTGCACCGCCTCGTCCCTGCTGATCCCGCTGGTGATGCTGTTTTTTGGCCGGCGTTTTTGACAAAGCCGCCCAAGAGCATCAACTCCCTCTACGGGTACCGCACCGCACGATCCATGAAAAATCAGCAGACCTGGGACTTTGCCCACCGGGTGTGCGGGAAGCTCTGGTCTCGGGCGGGGGCTGTCATGCTTCCTCTGAGCCTGCTGGCTATGCTGCCTGCCCTGGGGCGGGGCACAGAGGAGACCGGGATGTGGTGTATTCCGGTGACAGGGGTGCAGCTGGCAGTGCTTGTGGGCAGCATGTTCCCTGTGGAGCGGGCATTGAAGGAAAACTTTGATCAATTCGGAAGAAAGAGGTAATCATATATGGGTAAACTATTCGGAACTGACGGCATCCGGGGCGTGGTCAACGCCGGTCTGGACGCGGACCTGGCCTATAAGGTGGGCCTGGCGGCGGCGGAGGTGCTGGCCAAGGGCAAGCAGCCGGGGGAGAAGCCCCTGGTCACCATCGGCAAGGATACCCGCATCTCCGGCGATCTGCTGAAGGGCTCCCTCATCGCGGGGCTGTGCACCGCGGGGCCGACGTGCTGGACCTGGGCACCCTGCCCACCCCGGCGTGGCCTGGGTGACGGTGGACGAGGGGCGGATGCGGGCATCGTCATCTCCGCCAGTCACAACCCCTTCGAGCACAATGGCATCAAGATCTTCAACGGCCAGGGGCTTCAAGCTCTCCGACGAGCTGGAGGAGAAGATCGAGGAAATCGTCCTCTTTGCCCACAACGACGTGCCCCGAAAGACCCACGGGGAGATCGGCAAGGTGAGCTATGTGGCCCCCAAGGCGTCAGAGGACTACATCGACCATTTGGAGGGGACCATCGACTCCACCCTGGGCGGGCTGCGCATCCTGGTGGACTGCGCCAACGGCGCGGCCTCCGCCACCGCCGCCCGGCCTGTTTGACCGCTTCTCCAAGCTGCGCACCGACGTCATCAACGCCGACCCGGACGGGGTCAACATCAACGAAAGTGCGGTTCCACCCACATGGACGCCCTGGCCGCCATGGTCAAGGCCGGGGGCTATGACATCGGTATCGCCTTCGACGGCGACGCGGACCGCTGCCTGGCGGTGGATGAGCGGGGGGAGCTGATCGACGGCGACCAGATCATGGCGGCATGCGGTCTGGACATGAAGCGGAAGGGGAAGCTACCAGGAAACGCGGTGGTGGCCACCGTCATGTCCAATCTGGGGCTGCATCTGTTCGCCAAAGAGCACGGGATGGACCTGGAGTGCACCTCCCGTGGGCGACCGCAATGTGCTGGAGCGTATGCTGGAGAAGGGCTATGCCATTGGAGGAGAGCAGTCGGGACACATGATCTTCTAGAGCACGCCACCACCGGAGACGGGCAGCTCACCGCCCTTCCAGGTGCTCGCTCTGCTGAAGGAGAGCGGGAAACGGGCCTCTGAGGTGTTCGGGATCTGCCAGCGGTATCCCCAGGTGCTCATCAACATCCCGGTCGCCGACAACGACAGGAAAAAAGGCCGTTATGGCCAGCCAGGCCCTGGCCGATGCCGTGGCTGCGGAGGAGGAGAAGCTGGCCGGCGAGGGCCGGGTGCTGGTGCGCCCCTCGGGCACTGAGGCCCTGATGCGGGTCATGGTGGAGGCCAGGGATCAGGATACGGCCCAGGCGGCGGCGCAGCGGCTGGCGGACCAGATCGCCGCCCTGTGACAGAAAAAAAACTGGAAGGTGTGGAAGTTCGTGACAAGGGGCAGTTTTCCTGCTCTGTGAGACTTTCACAAATCGATTCAAAATTTTTTCTTGACAAATCCGTCGGTTTTGTTTATTATGTATAGGAGTCATAGTATATGGATTTGGTGCAGTCCCAAACACAGTCTTACTCGGATGAATCGCTCTGCCGTCTGGCCGCCTCCGGCGACCCGCTGGCAGAGACCGAGCTGGTCGGCCGCTATACACGTCTGGTGCGAGTGTGTGCCCGCCCGCTTTTTCTGGCAGGCGGCGACAGCGAGGATCTGATCCAGGAGGGGATGCTGGGACTGCTGGCCGCCATCCGCGGCTTCCAGAGCGGCAAGGAGACCCTCCTTCCGCACCTATGCGGAGATTTGTGTCCGCAGCAGGCTCTATGCCGCCGTCCGGGCGGCGCAGCGGGATAAACACTTTCCCCTGAACCATAGCGTCTCATTCGAACCCCCTCTTTTTTGACGGAACCAATGCGCACCTGTTTTCCAGCGAAGAGAGCCCGGAAGATGTCATCATCGGCAGGGAAGAACTGAGAGAGCGCCTAGACGCCTGAAGGGACAATTATCCGGTTTCGAGGCAGAAATCCATATCCTACTATCTGGGCGGTCTCTCCTGCGCCGAGATCGCCAGCCAGGTCGGGCGCTCCACTAAGTCAGTGGACAACGCGGTCCAGCGGATTCGGCGCAAGGTGGCGCAGCAACTTTCATCCGGCGATCTCAGCGAGAGCTGATCGCAAATATTACACCACCCATGAAAAATGGGGAACGAGTCAAAGAGAGGGAAAACCATGTACGAAGACAAGATCCTGGTATGCAAAGAGTGCGGCAAAGAGTTCGTTTTCACCGCCGGTGAGCAGGAGTTTTATGCTGAGCGCGGCTTCCAGAACGAGCCCCAGCGCTGCAAGGCCTGCCGCGACGTTCGCAAGAACGCCGCCCGTGGCCCCCGGGAGTTCTTCACCGCTACCTGCGCTGCCTGCGGCGGCGAGGCCCGTGTGCCCTTCGAGCCCAAGTCTGACCGTCCGGTCTATTGCAGCGACTGCTTCGCCAAGATGCGCGAGCAGCAGGGCTGATTTCATCCAGGAAAAAAGGGTGCCCACCGGGCACCCTTTTTCTCTTTTCCACCCTTTCTCAGATGTTGAGGAGCGGGAAGGAGGTCCCGGGGCTGAGAAGATAGGGGGCCGTCCTCTTTCTCAGGGAAAGAGACCACATCTGGAGAAAGCAGAAAACATAAAATTCTCCATTGCAAAAATCCTGTCGATAGGATATACTATTCTTATTCCAAAGAAAACGGAGGAATTCTGCTATGACCATCACCAAGGACACCATCATCGGTGATATCCTCAACATTGCGCCTCAGACCGCCCCCCTCTTTATGGGGATCGGCATGCACTGCCTGGGCTGCCCTGCCTCCCGCGGGGAGACCGTGGAGCAGGCCTGCATGGTCCACGGGGTGGACGTGGATGATCTGCTCCAGCAGGTCAACGCCATGATCGCCGCCGAAAACTGAGCTGCTGAAAAAGCGGGGCGGAGCAATCCGCCCCGCTTTTTTATTCATTAAACAACAGGGGAGGAAACAGCGTTGAAATATACGGTTTTGATGGGGAGCCCCCGGAAGAACGGCAATACCGCCGCTCTGCTGCGGGCATTTATGGAGGAGAACCGGGACATGGGGATCGAGCAGGATATGATCTGGCTCTATGACCGGACCATTTTGCCCTGCCTGTCCTGCAAGCAGTGCCAGAGCACGCCCTGGGGGACCTTCGGCTGTCCCCAGGAGGACGACATGCAGGCCATCTTTGATTCCGTCCAGACCAGTGAAGTACTTATCCTTGCAAGCCCTATCTATTCCTGGTACTGCACTCCGCCTATGAAGGCGGTGATGGACCGGCTGATCTATGCACCCAACAAGTATTATGGGCCGGAGGGCCGTCAGCCCGCCCTTTGGAAGCTGAAGCAGGTGGCTGCTATCGCCAGCTGCGGCTATCACCCCGACCGGGGCGCGGACCTGTGGGACGAGGGGCTGAAGCGCTGGTGCAAGCACGGGAGATGGACTATCTCGGCATGCTGTGCCGCCGGGACTTCGGGCCCCAGGAGCCCTTTATGAATGAAGAGCGGGATGAGGCAGCCCGGGACTTTGCCCACGCCCTTTACCTGACGGTCAGCCTGTCCCTGTGACTATGGAGAAGCGGGCGGAGCTGAGCCCCCGGCTCCAGGGGGTGGCGGAGATGATCCCGGAGGGCCCGGCTGGCTGATGGGGGACGGATCACGCCTATCTCCCGGTATGGCTGCTCCAGAACGGACGCATCCCCAGCGCCATCGCCTCAGATGTGCGGGAGGGGCCCCTCCAGGGCCCGGGCTACCGCCCGGCCTGCGGCTGCTTTGAGCGGATGTCCTTCCGCCTGTGCGACGGCCTCTCTGGAATCGCTCCGGAGGAGGTGGACGCTCTGGTCATCGCCGGGATGGGGGGGAGACTATCACTAATATCTTGGAAGCGGCGCCGTGGGTAAAGGAAAAAGACTTTCCGATTATTCTCCAGCCCATGAGCACTCAGGCGGAGCTGCGGGGCTGGCTGTGGCGCAATGGATTTCTATGCCTACGGGAGAAAAACAGTTTTGGAAGGGGAAACCCTTTACAGCATAATTTTGGCGAGACAGGGAGGCGCGGTCCCCATGACGCCCGCCGAGGAGTGGGCGGGGCGCCAGTACCCGGGGATGGAGGACCCGCTCCGAGGCCTGCTGCTGGACCACTTGCTGGGGCGGGTGAGGCGCGCCCTGATGGGATGGCCCGCTCCCGGGCGCCGGCGGAGGCGCGCCGCAGGGAGCTGGAGCAGGTCCTGGAGGGCCTGATGGAGATGCGGAAGGAGGGGATGCATGGCAGCAGCGATAATAGACGTCTACCGGGCTCTGGACCAGTGGGCCCCCTTCGACACCCAGATGGACTTCGACAACGCCGGCTTCCTGGTGGGCCGGGGGGAGCGGGAGACCGGGAAGGTGCTGGTGTCGCTGGACATCACGGAGGCGGTGGCGGCGGAGGCCGGCCGCTGGGGGCGGAGCTGATCGTCTCCCCACCACCCGGTGATTTTTCATCCGGTGAAGGCCCTCACCGACCAGACCAGCACCGGGCGGACCCTGCTCCTGCTGGCGGAACAGGGTATCGGGGCGGTGTGCGCCCACACCAACCTGGACGCCGCCGCGGGGGGCGTCAACGACTGCCTGGCCCGGGCCCTGGAGCTGGACGGTGTGGAACTGCTCTGCCGGGACGGGACTGACGGACAGGGGGCGGCCCTACGGCATCGGCCGGGTTGGGACGGCCCCTCAGGCCGGCTGTTCCGCCGCTGAATTTGCCACCTTTATCAAGGAAAAGCTCTCCGCCTGCAGCATCCGTTTCGTGGAGACGGGCCGGCCGGTGCGCCGGGTGGCCGTGGGGGCGGCGCCTGCGCCTCCATGCTCTCCGACGCCCTGGCGGCGGGGTGTGACACTTTCGTCACTGCCGACGTGAAGTACGACCAATACCTGGAAGCAAAGGCCCTGGGCATCAATCTGATGGACGCGGGCCATTTTGCCACAGAGGATGTAGTGTGCCCAGCGCTGGTGCAGTT